>JAEEGL010091710.1_pt1 | contig 21586 bp, 21 predicted proteins | sample 9134231 | NCBI WGS metagenome assembly JAEEGL01 (sample SAMN16246548, study PRJNA631951) | gut metagenome | biome: gut microbiome; feature: rumen; material: fiber-attached | host: Bos | place: Iran: Karaj | collected 2018-10
GTGCGCCCGTGTTTGGTATATGTACGAATAACGCCGTAGGGGACGGGTTTCCCGTCCCGCGTTACAGAGAACCGGATCGGTTCGAGCGGGCCGGGTGACCCGGCCCCTACGGGCGAAAACGGCCGGCGGGTTGCCGGTGCAGCCTGCCGGCCGAGAGAAAGGGCCGATGTGGTCATACTTCGTGACTCTAAAGAGTTCGGCCCCTACGGAGAGGGATCGGGCGGGCCGCTGGGGTCAGCGGCCCCTACGACGGTGCGATCAATCCCGGCTTGCAGCTGCGGGGTTTCTTCCCAATCCGCTGCCGAGGCCGAAAGTCGGGCGGCCAGGGCCTCCCGGGCCTTGACGGCCAGGGCGTCGCAGCGGTTGTTTTTCTCGTTTTCCTCGTGGCCCTTGACCCAGCGGCAGTCCAGCTCATGGATCCCGGCCAGCTCCAGCAGCCTCTGCCAGAGATCCGGGTTGAGGGCCGGCTTTTTGTCGGGCTTTTTCCAGCCCCTGGCCTGCCAGCCCCGGGCCCAGCCCAGGGTCAGGGCGTCCACCACGTACTTGGAGTCGGACCACAGGGTCACCCTGCAGGGTTCCTTCAGGCATTCCAGGGCCCGGATCACCGCAGTGAGCTCCATGCGGTTGTTGGTGGTGGACGCCTCCGCGCCGGAGAGCTCCTTCTCGATGCCCCTGTATTCCAGGATGGCGCCCCAGCCGCCGGGGCCGGGGTTGCCGCTGCAGGCGCCGTCGGTATAGACGGTCACAGATTTCATGACTGCTCCTTTCCGTCCCGGAGCGCGGCGCTCAGCGGGTCAGGTAGTATTTCACCAGGGCCATGGCCTCCCGCAGAATATAGGTGGGTTTGCTGTACCAGTTGGACCTGGCGGCCAGACCCTCGGCGGGGAAGTCCATATCCTCGGCCATCTTCAGGGCCCGGTAGATGTGGAAATCGTTGCTGACGATGATGGCGGGACCGGGCAGACCCTCGCGCTCCATGAGCTGCCGGGAAAAGCTGAGGTTCTCCCGGGTGACGGAGGACTCCTCCTCCAGGAAGAGCCGTTCCGGCTCCACGCCCCGCTTCGTCAGCTCCAGGAACATGCACCGGGCCTCGGAGACGTCCTCTCCTTTCCCCCGGCCGCCGGAGACGATGGCCTTTGTCTCCGGGTGGGAGAGCAGGTAGTCCGCCGCGGCCTCGATGCGGTAGCTCAGCAGCAGGGAGGGGCGGTCGCCCTTGACCTGGCAGCCCAGCACCAGCAGGGTGCCGCCCTCGGTCTCGGGGACGGCGCGGAGCTTGGTGGTCACGAGGATGCTCAGCACCAGCAGCGTGCCCGCCGCCGCCAGGATCCCCAGCCCGGAGACCAGCAGCAGGAGCTTACCCAGAGGCCGTTTCCACAGCCGGGCCAGGAGCTTCGAAACCGGCTCCCACCACCAGATCGCGGCGGCCAGCAGCAGGAATCCCGCCATGGCCGAGCCGTTGGCCAGGCCCAGGATCCCGCCGGCCAGAGGCGTGGCGAAGGCCAGCACCCCCAGCAGGCACAGCCCGAGCCCCAGCTTCTGCCAGCGCTTACGCTTCGGCATCGTCCGGCGCCTCCTCAGCCTTCGGCTCCTCCGCGGCCCCCGAAGCCGGGGCCTTCGGCTCCTCCGGGGTCTTCGGCTCTTCCGCGCTCTTCGGTTCCTCCGCGGTCTGCGGCGGCTTGCGCAGCTGGGCGCAGAGCTGGATGCCGCGGATATAATCCTGCAGGGCCGGGATCACGGCGCCGGGCAGCTCCAGAGTCCGCACCTGACCGGAGACGGTCAGCACCTCGGCCTGCTTGCCGCCGGTCCGCTCCAAAGAGCAGATCTCGTCCATGGGGATGATGACCACCGGCTGCTTGGACTGCTTGGCGTAGATCCCGCCGGGGCCCACGGCCACGCCCTCCTTCATGGAGCCCAGCAGGGATGGCGCGTAGTACCACACCAGGGCGGTCCGGTCGGAGAGCTCAAAGTTCTGCAGCAGCTTCTTCGTCTTGTTCTCCCAGCCCTCTTTGTCCGCGCCAAAGAGCACGCCGTCCTTGAGCTTTTCGGCGGCGAATTGGGCCTGCAGGGTCTGCAGGACCGTCTGCTCGTTCAGGAGCGTCACCTCCGGGGCGGCGGTGTACTCCGCCGGCAGGAAGGCCGGGGTTTTCGCGCCCGCGGGCAGCTGACCCTCGGGCAGGGCCCGTTCGGGCCAGCGGCGCAGGCACTCGTTGAGGAAGTCCAGCACCGACGAAGCGCCGAGCCGGAAGATCTTGGCCTCGGTGAGCAGATAGGAGTTGTCCTTGCGGACCACCTGCAGGGTCATGGAGAGCATCTGCTTGAAGCCCTGGAAGTGATCGATCTCATCCAGGGGCAGGAAAGCCAGATCGCGGCCGTTCTTGTACCAGAACCGGCTGCCGGAGAAGGCCAGGGTGGAGGCGTTGTCCAGCAGGAACACGGGGATGTCCCGGGGCTGCTCCAGCCCGGTGCCGCCCCAGAAGCGTTTGAGCTTGGCGTCGTAATCCTCCGCGGTGGAGGACAGGTCGAAATCGGACAGCTTCAGCTTGAACTGAGCGGCCACCTGCTGGACCAGAGCCGCGTGGGCGGCGGCGTTGGCGTAGATCAGGGTGTGCTCCCGATCCTGGATCCGGGACAGATAGTCATAGCGGGCCTGCTCGTGGTAATCGCCCTGCAGGACGCGTCTGCGCAGGGCGTCCATCTCGTCGAAGCCCAGCCGGTCGAAGTTGTTTTCCATGGCCATGAGCCGGAGCATGTCCAGCCGGTAGAGCCGGCTGTCGGCCCGGGCCAGGGGCTCTGCGGTGAAGCGGCCGGGGAGATCCTTCTGCTGCAGCGACTTTTGCAGCTCCAGCACCTCGCCGCGCTCCATCTTGCCCACGTCCGCGGCCTCGGCCTGGACCGCCCGGTAGACGGCGGCCTCGCGGCAGAGGGCGACCTTGTGGCGGAAGCGGGTGATGAACCGGGGGTTCCAGCTCTCGGCGGCCAGAGTCTCGGCCAGCTCGTCCAGCGCCTCCGCGTCCATGGTCTCGCAGCCGGCGGTGACCTCCTCCAGCTTCTGCAGATCCAGCGCGTCCTCGCGCCGGAGCAGCTGTTTGAGGAAGGGCTCCTTCACCTGATCGGAGCACTCCCGGCCGCCGATCAGCTCCCGCATGGCGTCCAGGGCGGGCCGGTCGGCGGTCTCCACGTCCCGGCAGATCTCGCTCAGGGCCTGCCGGTGCAGGCTGTCCATGAGCCCCTTCAAAAGCTCCACGTAAGGCGCGCGGGTCTGGGAACTGTAGGGACCGGTCTCGATCCGGGTCACCAGAGCCTGCAGGGCGGGGATGTCCAGGCTGTCGGCGTCCAGCGTGAGCTCGCGCAGCTCGGTGAGCTCCCTGGCCTGGTACCGGGCGTGCAGGGCTTTGAGGGCGTTTTCACGGATGGCGTCGGGGTAGTCGGACTCCCGGACCCGCTGCGCCAGGCGCAGAAGACCGGCGCAGCTCTCCCGGTCCGCTTCGGCGATCATGTCGGCCATCTGCTGCTCCTGCAGGGCCCAGCGGCGGCGGTTCAGGGCCGCCAGCAGCTCCGCGCTCTGCTGTTCGTTCACCGGCAGACGGCGCAGCGTCGCCTCCATGGCGGGCAGGTCCTCCCACTCGGTGCGGTCGATGGCGTCGAACCACTGCTCCGGATCGGCGGTGGGGGCGGGCAGATCCCGCAGCTCCGCGTCGGCGGGCGCCTGCGGGGGGATATACACCGGCTCCGGCGTGGGTTCCGGCTCGCTCTCCGGCGCGGGAGCGGGCGCCGGGGCCTCCGCGGGGACAAATACCGCGGGCCGGGCGGGCCGCTGGGCGGAAAGCTCCTCCAGCCTTGCGCGCAGGGCGGGCAGACCGGTGTTCTCCAGGGCCAGACGCAGCTGCTCCGGGGAGACCTCGCGGCCGCCCACGAGGCAGCGGACCTCAGAGCTCACCGCGTAGGCGGAAAGGCTGTTTTCGCCGGGGCAGAAACGGTCGTAGGCCGCGGCCAGGGCGGTCTGGTCGGCCTCGGTGAGCTCCCGGCCCATGGTGGGCAGGAGGAACAGCCTGGCGGCCTCGGCGCAGAGGGGATAGAGCTCCGGCTGGGCAAAGCCCCGCTCCCGGAGCATGGCCAGGGTCCTGGTCACGGCGGAGCGGACCGTCACAGGCAGATCGGCCTTGTTCAGCACGAAGATCGGGTGCAGCTCCGGCCGGGCGGCCAGAGCGTCCAGCAGCGCCGGCAGCTCCGGCGCGTCGGTCCGCGAGGCGTCCAGCACGCAGAGCCGGAGGTTTTCCGGCAGGTCGGCCGGAGCCTCCAGCACGGTCAGCAGGGTCCGCCGGCCAGCGCCGGGGACGCCGAGGACAGCTGTTTCGGGGAAGGGGCGTTCCATAGGGGTACCTCCATCGTTGGGCTCGTCCGGCGGACGCTTGGTCCGCGGGGACGGCAGGATCGTTAATGACGAAGACGGTCGGGCAGGGACGGATCGGGGGTGACGTAGACGGTGCGGTAATTCTCGTAGACCGCCATGCCCGGCTTGGAGCCCGCCGGTTTTTTGACCTGGCGGACGGGGCAGAGGTCCACGGGGACGTTGCGGCCCTGGCGGGCCTGGGAATACCAGGCGGCCAGCTGGGCGGCCTCGGTGACGGTCTGATCCGGCACGGGCCTGCCGCCGCAGGCGATGATGACGTGGCTGCCGTGGGCCTTCTGGACGTGGAGCCACAGGTCGGTCTTATAGGCCAGCTTGCCGGTGAGCAGGTCGTTCTGCCGGTTGTTTCTGCCCACGTAGATCTCAAAGCCGTCGGAGGACCGAAAGGTCATGGGCTTGGAGGGCTGGGTCTTCATCTGTTTTTTTCGGTCGGGGCGGAGATAGCCGCCCTCGATGAGCTCCGCGCGGATGTCGGCGGCGTCCTGCTCCCGTTCGGCCCGGCTCAGCGCCTCCAGCACCGATCCCAGGTAGTCCGCCTCCTGCTCGCCCAGGGCGATCTGCTCGGTCAGAAACTGCTCGGCGTGCTTGGCCTTGGTGTAGTCCTTGTAGTACTTTGCCGCGTTCTGCTGGGGCGAGAGGGTCACGTTCAGGGGGATGTCGATCTCCGGCATCTCCGGGTCGTAGAAGTCCACGGCGGTGAGCCGGGCCTGGCCCCGGACCATGCGGCCCAGGTTGGCTGTGACGATGTCGCCCAGCTGCCGCAGCCGCTCGCGGTCGTGGGTGGCCTCCAGCTCCCGGCGCTGGTTTTCCAGCTTTCGCAGCGTCCGGCTGCGGAGGGTGTTCAGGGTCTTGGTGAGGCTCTGGGTCCTGGCCCGCATCCGCTGGGACTGATCCCGTGCGGCGTAGAAGCCGTCGAGCAGTTCGGAGAAGCTCTCCGCGCTGCGGCACTGCAGGAAGCCTTCGTACTGCGCGATGGGCCGGAAGGTGAAATCCTTGTCCTCCCCGCCGAGACGGAGGAGGGTGGGGGTGAAGTCGGTAAACAAGGAGCAGAGCGCCCGGTACAGGGCTCTGCCCTCCGCCTCGGAGAGGGCGGCGGCGTCCGCGTCCGTCCGCCCCGCGGCCAGGTAGCTCAGCTCCCGGGCGATCAGCGGCGAGAGTCCCGCGTAGCGCTCGCTCAGCCAGCGGTCCAGGGCGGTCGGCGCGGCGCAGCGGCTCAGAGCGGCCAGAAGGCCGTCCTCGGTCTCCGCGGCGGGGTCCAGCTTCCCCTGGGAAGGGGGATCGCGGTAAAACAGGCCGGGCAGGACCTGCCGCTTTTCGGACATCTCAAAGTCCACCCGGCGCATGCAGTCGATGATCCGGCCGTCGGGGCCGGTGAGGATCAGATTGGAGTTCCGGCCCATGAGCTCCAGCCGGACGTGCTTCTCGGTGACCTCCCCCAGCTCGTCGGCGCTCTCCACGCACAGATCCACGGCCCGCTCCGCGGGAAGCTGGGTCAGGGAGAGGATCCGGCCTCCGCCCAGATGCTTGCGCAGCAGCATGCAGAACATGGGGGGCTGGGCGGGATTCTCGAATTTTTCCTCGGTGTAGTGGAGCCTGGGGTGGTTGGAGCTGGCCGAGAGCAGGAGCTTCCGGTTCCCGGCGCCGGGGGTGCGCAGACTGAGCAGCACCGTGTCCCGTTCCGGCTGCTGGATCCGGTCGATCCGGGCTCCGGGCAGGGTCCGGTTCAGCTCCGCGGTCAGCGCGGAGAGGAATATGGCGTCAAGGGGCATCACAGGCCTCCTTTCCCAGCTCGTAGAGGGCGCAGATCCGATCCTGCTGCCCGGTGAGCCAGAGCCAGCCGAACAGGGTCTCCAGACCCGTGGCCCGGGCGTACTGCCCGGGGCTGGCGGACTTGGGCGGCTGGTGGGTGTGGGTGTTGCGGCCCCGCTTGTACACGGCGGTCTCCTCCTCGGTCAGAGCGGGCAAAAGCTTTTCCACAAAGGCTGCCTGGGCGTGGGCCGTGACCATGGCCACGGTCCGGCGGTGCAGGTCCTTCATCCGTGTGCCGCCGCCGCAGCAGACGTCCTGCCGCACCAGCAGCTCGAACACCGCGTCGCCCACGTGGGCCAGGGCCAGCTCCGAAACGGTCTGGAGCTCCTGGGGCGTCAGCGTCCTGTGCAGGTGATCGGTCATTTCCGCAGACCCTCCTCCATAAACTTGATGCGATAGCTCACAAAGAGCATGACGGCCAGGGGCAGCACGCTGCCCACCAGCACCGGCTTCAGGGCTGTGGCGTAGCCGCCGATGAGCAGGCCCGCGGCCAGGACCAGCATCCAGCGCCGCACGGATTCCAGCCGCGCGATCCGGCGCTCGAAGAGGACCTTGATGGGGGCGCGGTCCCGGGGCAGGCGCTCATCCGGCAGGGCGTCGGACGCAGGCTTGCGAAAGAGGATCCAGTCCCGCTTCCGGGGACCGGGGCGCCAGCCGGCGGCCTCGTTTTCCGCCAGGTATTCCGCCTCGGCATCGCCGGCGCAGTATCCGATCCGGTGGACGAAATCGCCCGCTCCCCGGCGGTAGCGCTGCACAAAGCGGCCGGGCCGCTCCGCCTGCCAGCCCAGGCGGGACTGCCGGTCCAGCTCCCGCTCCAGCCCGGCCAGGTCGCCCGGACGGAAATAATGCACACAGCGTTTGGTCTTCATGCGCCGATCCTCCCATTTTTCTTTTTCCATTATACCAGACCCCGGGGCAAAGTGCAATCCGGAATCCCGCCCGTCACAAAAAGTTTCAAATTTCGGCGCCGGGCGGCCGGGAAAAACCGTTGACAATTCCGCGGATCTGTGTCAAGATGGGGTGGGTGATCGAATATGAATGAACAAATGCCGCTCCGCAGGCGGGAAGATCCGCGCACGGCGGAGGACTTCAGCAAAGACCGGATCCTGGCCGCCCTGGGGGACCATCCCTGGCGCGGACTTCTGCGGTTTCTGCCCGTGGTGGATTCCACCAACAACTATCTCAAAGCCCTGGCGGAGGAGGGCGCGCCGCACGGTACCGTGGCGGCGGCGGACTGCCAGACGGGAGGCCGCGGCCGGATGGGCCGCAGCTTCGATTCCGCCGCCGGCGCGGGGGTCTATCTGTCGGTGCTGCTGCGCCCTGCCTGCCCGCCCGAGGCGCTCATGACCCTGACGGCCCAGGCCGCCGTGGCCTCGGCCCGGGCAGTGGAGGCCGTCTGCGGCGAGACGGTGGGGATCAAGTGGGTCAACGACCTGGTCCTCTCCGGCCGCAAGGTCTGCGGCATCCTGACGGAGCTCTCCGTGGACGCGCAGAGCGGCCTGGTCCGCAGCGCGGTGGTGGGCGTGGGCGTCAACTGCAGCCGCAGGGAGGAGGATTTCCCCCCTGCCCTGCGCGGGACGGCGGGCTCCCTGCTGTCCCAGACCGGCCGAAGGCCGGACCGGAACCTTCTGGCCGCGGCGCTGATCCGGGAGCTGTCCCGGCTGCCGGAGCTGGACTGGCGGGAGGAATACCGCGCCCGCTGTCTGAACCTGGGAAAACCCGTGCAGGTGCTGCGCCCGGGGCAGGAGCCGATCCCGGCGCTGGCGCTGGACGTGGGGCCGCAGGCGGAGCTTCTGGTCCGCCTTGCCGACGGCCGCCAGCTGGCCGTCAACGCCGGCGAGGTCTCGGTCCGCGGCCTGTACGGCTACGTGGACGCGCCGAAGCCGTGAAAACAGTAACAAATTGTAAAATTCATAATAAATTTACTTGCCACGGGGAAAAATCTATGATATACTGACAGCGGAATCAATAAGAATAATGAGGAGGTGTCTGTTATGACGAAAACCATGAAGACCGTTCTGGCCGTGATCGGCGCCATCGCCGCCATTGCCGCCATCGCTGTGTTGATCAGCAAGAAGTTCTGCTGCAAGAAGGACTGCGAAGAGTGCAAGGAAGAGCTGCCCGAGACTGTGGAAGACTTCGTTGAAGAGGCCACCGAGAAGGTGGAAGACGTTGTGGAAGAGGTCAAGGACAAGGCTGAGGAAGTCGCCGAGGAGTTCAAGGACTACGCCGACGTCGAGCTGCCCAAGGAAGACTGATCCCATGGCGCAAAAACCCCGGCCCCGCCGAAATCGGCGGGGCCGGGGTTTTGTGTAAGGCCTATCCGGGCCTGTGCGTGCCGCAATAGTAGCAGACGTCCCGGTCGGAGCGGTTTTCCGAGCCGCAATCCGGGCACAGCCAGGTGGGGGAGGAGGCCATCCGGGACTTTCCGCAGTAGAAGCAGTTGTCCCTTCCGCCGCGGTTTTCCGAGCCGCAGTAGGCGCAGACCCAGCCGCCCTCGCGGTCTCTGGGGGTCCGGCAGATCCGGCAGTGCAGGTCGGAGGGGGCGTTGTTCCTGCCGCAGCAGGGGCAGACCCAGCCCTCGTTTTCCGGGCCGCGCTTTCGCAGGCAGGACCCGCAGCGCTCCTCGCGCTCCGGGTTCTCCGCGCCGCAGTACGTGCAGGTCCAGGTGGGCTCCGGGGCATAGCGGGGCTCGCCGCAGGCGGCGCAGGTCAGATCCTGCTCCGGATTCTCCTCTCCGCAGTGGGGGCAGATCCAGCCCGGGGTTTCGGGGGCCGTCCTGGTGTTGCCGCAGAGCTTGCAGGCCGCGTCGCCCTCGGTGTTTTCCGCGCCGCAATAGGGGCAGATCCAGGCGGCGGCCAGGGGAGCGGGAGACTCGGTCTCGGGTTCTGCGTCGGTCACGCGCAGGCTCAGCAGCAGCAGGATCACGCCGAACAGCGTAAAGAACAGGGCGGCCCAGAAGGCGGAGTCCGCCAGCTCGCCGAAATCGGACATGGCCAGGGCCTGCTGCGCCTCGTACCAGTCGCTGCGCCGGACCAGAAACAGCAGGATGCTGAGACCGGCGCCGATGGCCGCGGTGATCCAACCGGCTTTTCGCATGATCAGGACTCCTTTCCACTCAGATCGTTTGCGGCGCCTTCCGCGCCGGGGCAGGTCCTCAGCCGCCCACCGCCAGGTGGAAGCAGCCGTAGATGCCCGCGTCGTTGCCCAGGGTGGCCAGGGCAAAGCGGGTGCCCTTGCAGGCATGGAACATGTGGTGCTCGAATCTGGGCATCACGCCGTCGAGCAGGGCAGGGCCTGCCTTGGACATGCCGCCGCCCAGCACCACCAGCTCCGGGTCCACCATGCAGCAGCCCATGGCGATGGTCAGGCCCAGGGTGTCGAAGAGCTCGCCAAGCAGCTCCTTTGCCGGCTCGTCGCCCGCGGCGGCGCAGTCGAACACGGTCTTGGAGGTGACCGTCTCAAAGCCGCGCAGGGCGGAGGGACGGTCCGTCTTTTTGAGCCGGGCCTCGGCCAGACGGCCCAGAGCGCGGGCGGAGGCGTACTGCTCGGCGCAGCCCCGCTTCCCGCAGGTGCATTCCAGGGCGTCGGGGGAGCGGTCCACGGTCATGTGGCCGATCTCGCAGCCCACGCCGTGGGCGCCGTTGAGGATCCTGCCGTTCCAGATGAAGCCGCCGCCGATGCCGGTGCCGATGGTGACCATGAGCATGGACCGGCTGCCCTTGCCGCCGCCGTCGTAGTACTCGCCCAGGGCGGCCACGTTGGCGTCGTTGCCGGCCTTGACCCGCAGCCCGGTGAGCCGCGACAGGGCTTCGTGAAGGTTGAACACGCCCCAGTTGAGATTGACGCAGCGGTTGACGTTGCCGTCGTCGTCTACGGGACCGGGCACGCCGATGCCGATGCCGAGCACGTCCTGCCTGCCCACGCGCCGGCGGGAGAGGCAATCCTCGATGGCTTTCGCGATGTCGGGGAGAATGGCGGAGCCGCCGTTTTCCGGACGGGTCGGGATCTCCCATTTTTCCAGCAGCACGCCTTCGTGAGAGAAGAAGCCCAGCTTCACTGTGGTGCCGCCGACGTCCACGCCGAATGCGTATTTCATAGGAAAACTTCCTTTCTCTTTCGTTTCGGCCCCGGAGGGATCCGGTTTCCGATTATATATTATACCACAGTTTTTCGCGGCCTGCAAGCACCCGTCGCCCGTTCGGCGGAAAAACCGGGAAAATGGGCTTCGCGGCCCGCTTTCGGGACCCCGGGACTTGCATAATCCAGGGATCTGCGATATAATAGCATCAGAATAACAGCAAAGGAAGTGCTTTCGTTGAACGAGACGTCCCAACTGCACATGACCATCGTCAAGGAGGAGCCGCGCCGGCACAGGCACAGATCGGAGTCCTCCGGCGAGGGCCGTTCCCCGTCCCGGGACGAGCAGCGGCACGAGGCCGCCCACAGCCCCCGCTCCGGCGCGGAGTCCGGGCACGGCGGAGCGGCCCGGCAGGAGAGCGCCTCCGGCGCCGGGAGCGGCCGGGAGGACGGCCATCCGCATCACCACCACCGCCATTATCAGGACTACGGCAGCGTGGTCCTCGGCACCATCGACCGGCCTTCGGGGCCCGGGCAGCCCGAGCCGGTGAGCCCGGAGCCGGGGCATGAGCGGGCCGCGGCAGAGCAGGAGCACGAGCCGTCCCGCGGCCAGCTGCAGCGGGAATTCTACGACCAGTACAGTCCCGCCCTGAACCGCCGCTTCCACAAATCCAAAAACGTCCGGCTGCTGACCGTTATCGCCGCGATCCTGGTGGCCATCGCCGGTGTGGTGTTCTTCGTCGCCCGCAGCTTTGTGGTGGAGGAAGCGCCGGAAGCCCCTGTTTTAGAGACCCTCGCCGTGGAAAATTTAAATGAAGGGAACTGACCCCGCGTTTCCCCGGGGACCGTACGGAACGCGGGACGCGGGAATGCGTGCGGATCACGCCGTAGGGGCCGATGACCACATCGGCCCTTTCTCTCGGCCGACAGGCTGCACCGGCAACCTGCCGGCCGTTTTCGCCCGTAGGGGCCGGGTCACCCGGCCCGCTCGAACCGATCCGGTTCTCTGTAACGCGGGACGGGAAACCCGTCCCCTACGGCGTTATTCGTACATATACCAAACACGGGCGCACGATGTGCGCCCCTACGGCGGTGTTCGGCCGCGTACCGAAGGCGGGACGGGAAACCCGTCCCCTACGGCAGGATTGCAACGCCTCGACCAATCCCGGTTTCGCGCCGGCGGCTTTTTTGACAAGAACCACCGGGGTCCCGCCGAAAGGCGGGACCCCGGTGGTTCTGACTGTTCAGGGAATGATGACCCAGGCGTTGGGCAGATACCGGCCCTGGGGGATCGCCGAGTTGGAGCAGCGCATGATGGGCTCGCCCCGGTACCACATGATGGCGGTGGTGCCGCCGTCGCAGTTGATGGCGTTGATGCCGTCGTGCTGGAGCAGGATGTCGGCGCAGACCACCACGCTGCAGCCCCAGGAGCCGCCGGCGCCGCGGCCCTCCACGCAGAGCATCAGGATCTCGCCGCGGGAGGACTGACCGATGCAGGCGCGGGGCTGGAGGCCGGTCCAGCCCAGGGGATCCAGCCGCTCGCCGTTGATGAGCAGACCGGGCTGGAATTCCATGGCGTCGGTGGCGCTGTCGGAGCAGTCGGTAAAGGCGTCGCGCAGGTAGAACCAGTCGTTGTCATGGAGCTCGAGCCGCTTGTAGCCCCAGCCGTAGTGCTTGCCGTAGTCCTTGCCGCCGCAGCGGGCGAAGCCGGCGATCTGGCCGCCGTTGCCGGAGCCGCCCTCGTCGATGAAGCCGGAGCCGGTCATGGCCAGGATGCCGTTGTTGTTCTTGGCAATCTTGCCCACCACCTGGCCGTAGGCGGGCAGGGTGGTGGCGGGGCAGAGGTGAAGCATGGTGGGATCCTTGGCGATGGCCATCACGCCCCGGGCGCCGTCGGCGTCCACCTCCAGGATCAGGATCTGGTTCTCGGTGTCGATGGCCAGGACCTTTTCTCCCAGCTTGGTGCGAATGGAGGTGCCGTCGCCGCCGATACGGGACTCGTTGATCATGATGTGCGCATAGCCGTTGGCCGTCACGTCGGGGTGGGCGGCAAAGTAGGCCGAAGCGCTTTCGTAGTCCAGCTCGTAGAACAGACGGTAAAAATACTTCTGATCCTCGGGCAGCTCCTCGATTGCCTCGTCCGGCGCGGCCAGGCCTTCTCCCTGGGCGGGATCGGTCATCCAGGGCTTTTTGCCGGCGTCGTAGTCGGGGATGTTGATGGTGTTGTCGCCCACCTGCTTGTTGCGGGCCTCGGCCTCGCGACCGGTCAGCTCATCCACCACGGAGGCAGGGAAGTAGTAGGTGGCCAGGCCCTGGTGCCGCATGGTGTTCATGGCGGTGGAGATCCAGATGTCCCGGTACTTCTTGATGAAGGGGACGTTGGAGAACACGATGATCAGATAGAGGATCAGGAAGACCAGCAGCATACAAAGAGCCCGCTTCCACGCGCCGGAAAGGATCACGGCTGCGCCGAGAATGACCGCGCCGACGCCCAGTACGGCCAGAGCCGCATAGGTCGTGCCGGTGCTGAGCTCCATCACCTTCTGGGTGTGGGTCAGCTGCATGATGGCCGTATAGAGTAAAAACAGGTCTGCGATCAGCAGGAAAGAGAGCAGCAGCTGGGTGCCGGTGCCCATGGCCTGCTTTCGTCTGCGGGACTTGCCGGGCGTGGCATAGCGTCCGGCGTCAGCTTGCATGGTAGCCATAAGGAATGCCTCCTTTGAAGGGGTCGAAAGTGAATGCCTTACAAAATTGCATCTATTATATCACACAACCATGGGAAAAGGCAATCTATTTTCGAGAAATAAGGGGTTTTTCGGTTCGGATCCCGGCCTGCGCGGCAGATCCGCGGGTCTGGGCCGCTTCTCAGACGAAAAAACAGGGAAAAGGTTCCCGGCGTCGGCGATCCGGCGGCGGTAGTCAGTCCCGTGCTTCCGGCCCGCCGGTTTCTGCGGCCGGGGCCGGCCCGCGTTCCGGCATCACGATCTCGCAGCGGTGGATCGGTGTGCCCAGCGCGTAAAATTTCTCTTCGTAACCCGTCATGACGCCCACGATCCCGTCCCTGTGCAGATCGTCGGTGACGTTTTTGACCGGGTAGCCGTATTGGGCGAACTCCTCCAGGGACCACCGGAAGAGCTTTTCGTTGTCGGTCTTGAAATGGATCTCTCCGCCTGGACGGAGCACCGTCCTGTATTTTTCCAGAAACGTGTGGAAGGTCAGCCGGCGCTTCGCGTTTTTGCTCCTGGGCCAGGGATCGCAGAAGTTCAGGTAGATCAGGTCCACCTCGCCCGGGGCGAAGATCTGCTCGAGTCAGGCCGCGTCCACCGAGAGGAAGAAGACGTTCTTGAGCCCCAGCTCCATGGCCTTCTCCATACCCAGCACCATGGCCTCGCGGACCCGCTCCACGGCGATGAACAGGACCCCGGGGTGCAGGCGGGCCATCTCCGCGGTGAATTTTCCCTTGCCGCAGCCGATCTCCAGGTGCAGAGCTTCCGCTTCGGGCAGCAGGGACCGCCAGCTGCCCCGCAGGGCCTCCGGCTCCCGGATCCACACCGGGCTGCAGGCCTCCATCCGGGGCTCCAGATTGTTCCGTTTTCTCATTCGCATGGTCAGCTTCTCCTTCTGGCGCACAACATGATATTCTATCATAGCAGAAAAATCGTCCGCCGTAAAGAGACTGCGGACAGATTTGCGGAAAATTTAACAAAATACCGGGCCCGCCGTCCGCGGGACGGGGAAAACCTGCGGTTTCGGTTGCAATCCGCCGCGGGCTCTGGTATAATTTATATGTTAGTCCCAATGAAAGGGCCTGATGCCTGATCATTGATGCCTGTGTTGGCGCAGATGAATTTCAGCGCAACAAGTCCTCTCTTTGCTATAAACATTGAAAAATAATATGAAAGTGTGCCCTCAGAAAGGAGGTGGGACCATGGATCGGCTTCAGGTGCTGCGTGCGCGCATCGACGAGCTGGACGAAGCGCTCTCTTCGCTCTATTCCCGGCGGATGGCCGTCGCGGCGGAGATCGCGGAGGTGAAACGGGAGCGCGGCCTGCCCGTCCTGGATCCCGACCGGGAGGCGGAGGTCCTCCGCAGGAATGCCGCGCGGATCGCGGATCCCGCCCTCCGCGGCCCCTATACCGCCCTGCTGCGGACACTGATGGCTCAATCCAGGGCTCTGCAGACGGAGCGTCTGACCTCCGCGGAGGATCTGTGTCTGACCCTCCGCACCGATAGCGGGACCTGCCCGGTTCGGCTGGGCCGGGGCCTGCTGGAGCGGCCCGGCTGCCTGCCGGAGGAGCGAAGGGTCTTTCTCGTCACCGACAGCGGGATCCCGCCGGAATATGCCGAAGCCCTGGCGGCCCGCTGCAAGCGGGTGCGGATCCACACGGTCCCTGCCGGGGAGTCCAGCAAATCGCCCGCCGTGCTGGAGGAGCTGCTCCGCGATATGCTGGAGTTCGGCCTGACCCGGGACGACTGCGCGGCTGCCGTGGGCGGCGGCGTGGTGGGCGATCTGACGGGGCTGGCCGCCGCCCTCTATATGCGGGGGATCGACTGGTATAACTTCCCCACGACCCTGCTGGCCATGGTCGACGCCTCGGTGGGCGGCAAGACCGCCGTGGATCTGGGCGGGGTCAAGAACGCGGTGGGCGTCTTCTGGCCGCCCAGGGCCGTGTTCATCGACCCGGACGTGCTCCCGACCCTCCCGCCGCGTCAGCTTTCGAACGGCCTGGCCGAGGCGGTGAAAATGGGCCTGACCCACGACCCGGCCCTCTTTGCCCGATTCGAGGCTCCGGCGGGGTACGGCCCCGCGGAGGATCTCATCGCGGCCTGCCTTCGCGTCAAGGCCGCGGCAGTGGAGGCGGATGAGCGCGACCGCGGCCCCCGCCGGGCCCTGAATTTCGGCCACACCCTGGGCCACGGGCTGGAGTCCGCCGCGGGCGGAGCCCTGCTCCACGGAGAATGTGTGGCCCTGGGCATGCTGCCCATGTGCGCGCCGGAGGTCCGGGCCAGGCTGATCCCCGTGCTGGAGCGGCTGGGGCTTCCGACTTATGTAAACCGAACGCAGATCGATCCCGAGGCTGTGCTGGCCGCCGCGGCCCACGACAAAAAGAGCCGGGAAGACGGCGCGTTCGGGGTCGTGACCGTGCCGGAGATCGGCCGGTACAGCCTGCAGACCCTTTCTCTGTCCGCGCTCCGGGAGAGACTGATGACGTTGTATGTTTCGCCGTAGGGCAAGCCGTGCTTGCCCGTCCGATGGGAGGTGACCGCCATGGAAAAGTCCTCTGCAGCCGTGCTGTTCGTCCACGGCATCCAGGGCCAGCCCAAGCAGTTCCGATTTCTGATCGACGCCCTGCCGCCGGAGGCGGAGGCGCGGGCCATCCTGCTGCCCGGCCACGGGCAGACTGCCCGGGAGTTCGAAGCTGTGGGCAGAGCCGAATGGCTGGCCGCTGTCCGTTCCGAGACGGAAGCGCTGCTGGCCAGAGGCAAACGGGTGGTCTATGTGGGCCACTCCATGGGCTGCCTGCTGGGTTTGGAGGTGTCGCGGCAGCTGGGCCATCCCTATGCCGGGATGCTGCTGCTCTGCTGCCCCTTCTGGCCCAGCTTCGCCGCCCGGATCACGGAGGGGATCCGATCAATCGGGAACAAGTCCGCTGAGGAGGATCCCCGGGTCACGGCTTCCCGGGAGGGCAACAGCGTGCGGGTGGAGGGCTTCCGGGATCAGCTTCGCCTGTTTCCACCCTATGCAGACCTGCTGCGGCTCATGGGCCGGGCCAGAAGGATGAGGCCCCGCGCTCCGGAACGGATCCGGTTTTTCTTCGCCGGGCGGGACGAGGTGGTCAGCGCCTGGTCCGTGTCCCTGGCGCGAAAGTGGCCCCGGGCCTCGGTCAGGGTGCTCGAAGGCTGCGGCCACTGTTATTTCCCGCAGCCCGCCGCCCGGATCCTGCAGAGCAGTCTCAATGAACTCGTGACGGAGGCATCGAAATGAAGAACACCTTCGGAAATCATATCTCGCTGACCCTCTTCGGCGAAAGCCACGGGCCGGAGATCGGCTGCGTGGTGGACGGCCTGGGTCCCGGCTTGCCGGTGGACGAGGCGAAGATTACCCGCCTGCTGGCCCTGCGGCGGCCGGCAGGACCCGGCGCCACCGCCCGGGTGGAGCCGGATCCCTTCCGGATTGTCAGCGGGGTCTGGCAGGGGAGGACCACCGGCACGCCCCTTTGCATCCTCATTCCCAACCGGGATGCCAGGCCGGGAGATTATGTCAACTTATCCGCCATTCCCCGGCCCGGCCACGCGGACTACACCGGCCGCGTCAAATACCGGGGCTTTGCCGATCCCCGGGGCGGCGGCCACTTTTCCGGCCGGCTCACAGCGCCCCTGGTTGCGGCCGGGGCCATCTTCCTGGAGGCCCTGCGTCAGCGCGGGGTGCAGCTCGGCACCCACCTTGCCCGCTGCGCCGGCGTGTCGGACCGGGCCTTTGCCGCGGATCCCGCCGTGGATCTTGCGGCGCTGGAGCAGGCCGCCTTCCCTGTGCTGGACCCGGAGCGGGGCGAGATGATGAAGGCCGCCGTTTTGGAGGCGGCCCGGGCCGGCGACAGCGTGGGCGGCATTCTGGAAACCGCCGTGACCGGCCTGCCCGCCGGTTTGGGGGAGCCCTGGTTTGACACGCTGGAGGGCCTTTTGAGCCATGCCCTGTTTTCGATCCCCGCCGTCAAGGGCGTGGAGTTCGGCGACGGCTTCGCCCTGGCGGAGATGACCGGCAGCCGGGCCAACGACCCCTTCCGCCTGGAGGCAGACCGCGTCGTCACGGTCTCCAACCACAACGGCGGCGTCAACGGCGGCCTCTCCAACGGCATGCCCCTCATCTTCCGCACCGCGGTCAAGCCCACGCCCTCCATCGCCGCTCCGCAGCGGACCCTGGACCTCTCCACGGGAGAGCCGGCAGAGCTCCGCATCCAAGGCCGCCACGATCCCTGCATCGCCCCCCGGGCCTGTCCGGTCCAGGACAGCCTCACCGCCCTGGTGCTGCTGGACCTTCTGACCGGAACCGTGTAACGGCGCACAGCGAACGAAATGCAGCGCCACAGAATGCAGCGGCGCACATCAAGTGCGCCGCAAAAGCCACCGACAGGATGAACATGAACGCTTTTTATCTCATCGGCGAACGCCTGGGCCACAGCTTTTCCGCCGCGATCCACCGGTGCTTCGGCCGCTATGACTATGAACTGAAAGAGCTGCGCCCGGCGGAGTTGGGCCCGTTTCTGAAAAGCCGGGCCTTTTCCGGCCTCAACGTCACCGTGCCCTACAAGCAGGCGGTGATCCCGTATCTGGACCGGCTGGACCCGGAGGCCGCGGCCGCCGGGGCAGTGAACACCGTAGTGAACCGGAACGGTGTGCTCTGGGGCTATAACACAGACCTGGGGGGCATGGCCGCCGCCCTGCGGTGCGCGATCATCGATCCCGCGGGAAAGCGGGTCCTGATCCTGGGCACAGGCGGCACCTCGAAAACAGCCCTGGCCGTCTGCCGCGCCTTGGGAGCGGCGGAGGTCCGCCGCGTGAGCCGCACCGGACGGGAGGGCGCGGCTACCTATGAGCAGGCCGCGGCAGCCGCGGCGGAGCTCCTTTTCAACACCACCCCCGTGGGCATGTTTCCGGATCAGGAGGCCATGCCCCTGGATCCGGCGGACCTCCCGGCCCTGGAGGCTGTGTTTGACTGTGTCTACAATCCCCTGCGCACCCGGCTGGTGCTGGCGGCAAGATCCCGCGGCATCCCCGCGGAGGGCGGACTTCGCATGCTGGTTGAGCAGGCAGCCCGGTCCTGCGCACTGTTCACGGGCAGGCCGGTGGAATCGAGCGAGGTGATAAAAATATACAACAACCTGCTTCATTCCGCAGAAAACCTGGTGCTGATCGGCATGCCCGGCGCGGGCAAGACCACCGTGGGCCGCCTGCTGGCGCAGATGACGGGCAGGGACTTCATCGACCTGGACGAAGAGATCGTCCGCCGGACCGGAAAACCGATCTCCGCCCTCTTTGCCGAGGACGGAGAGGCCCGCTTCCGGGATCTGGAATCCGATTTGATCCGGGAGCTTGCGCCTGTGGGCGGCCGGATCATCGCCACCGGCGGCGGCGCGATCGGGCGGGCGGAAAACGGGATCCGCCTCAGGCAAAACGGCTGTGTCTTCTTCCTGGACCCGCCGCCGGAGGCCTTGTGTCCGACCCCGGACCGCCCCCTGGGCGATACGGCGGAGAAGCTCCGCCGGCTCTATGAACAGCGCCGCCCCCTGTACATCGCCGCAGCTGACCATCGGATCCCCGACCGGCCAACCCCCGAGCAGGCCGCCCGCCGGATTCTGGAGCTGGCCTAACGGACAACCGGGATTTGCCGAGTTCAATCGTAGGGGCCGATGCCCACATCGGCCCTCCCTGTCGACCAAGGGAAAGGGCCGATGCGGGCATCGGCCCTTACCCGACAAATCCCGAATTGCATTAAAAAACCTGGAGGGACACTCTGTCATGAAAATCCTGGTCTTAAACGGCCCGAACCTCAATCTGCTGGGGATCCGGGAGCCCGAGATTTACGGGAATCAAACTTACGAAGATTTATGTAAACTTATAGAGGCGCACGCAAGGACCCTTGGCGTGGAGGTGGAGATCCGCCAGACCAACCACGAGGGCGTGCTGGTGGACTGGATCCAGGAGGCCCGGGGCCGCTTTGACGGTCTCATCCTGAACCCTGCCGCCTACACCCATACCTCGGTTGCAATTTTAGACGCGGTGCTGGCCGCGGAGGTCCCAACGGTGGAGGTCCACATCTCGGATCTGTCCGAGCGGGAGCCCTTCCGGCGGATCAGCTGCGTCCGCCGGGCCTGCGTCGCGTCCATCGAGGGGCACGGCCTGGAAGGCTATTTGGAAGCGATGGAGCTGCTTGCTCCGAAAGGAAAAGAGGAACTGCGATGATTGTTACGATCCAACCCTCCCAGGCCTGCGGCACGGCGGCTGCGCCGCCATCCAAGAGTATGGCCCACCGGCTGCTGCTGGCTTCCGCCCTGGCGGGGGAGCCCTGTCTGGTGGAAAACGTCGACCTGTCCCGGGACGTCCGCGCCACGGTGGACTGCCTGCGGGCCCTTGGCGCCGAGCTCACCGAGACGGAGGGCGGCATCTCAGTCAACGGCGCCGGCCTGCTGCGGGGGGAGGGCCCGGTGCTTTTGCCCTGCGGCGGCTCCGGCAGCACCCTGCGCTTTCTCGTTCCGGTGGTTTTGCTGACGGGCCGCACCGCGGTGTTCACCGGCGACGAGTCTCTCTTTGCCCGGCCGCTGGACGTCTATGAGACCCTCTGCGCCCGCCAGGGCATCCTCTTTCAGAAGCATCCCGATCGCCTGGTGGTTCAGGGGAGACTCAAGCCCGGCACGTTCGAGCTTCCCGGCAACGTCAGCAGCCAGTTCGTCACGGGCCTGCTCTACGCGCTGCCCCTGCTGCCGGAGCCCAGCAGCGTCCGCCTGCTGCCTCCGGTGGAGAGCCGCTCCTACATCGACATGACGAAGGCGGTCCTGCGGGACTTCAGCATTCGCGTGATGAGCGTGGGGGACGACCGCTTCCATGTGCCCGCAAACCAGAGCTACCGTCCCCACCGAACCAGGGTGGAGGGGGACTGGTCCAACGCCGCCTTTTTAGAGGCGTTCAACCTGGTGGGCGGCCGGGTCCGGGTCACGGGCCTGAACCGGCTCAGCAGCCAGGGGGACAAGCGCTATCCGGAGCTCTACCGGGCCCTGCTCAAGGGCAAGCCCACCATCAATCTCTCCGACAATCCGGACCTGGCCCCGGTGCTCATGACCCTGGCGGCAGCCTGCCACGGCGCCATCTTCACCGGCACGGGCCGGCTCCGGCTCAAGGAGTCGGACCGGGGCGCTGCCATGGCCGAGGAGCTGGGCAAGCTGGGGGCCCAGGTGCTGGTGGAGCCGGAGCGGATCTGGGTGGGGGATACGGGCCTTCACCGGCCCACCGAGCCGCTGGAGAGCCACAACGATCACCGCGTCGCCATGGCCCTTGCCGTGGCCTGCAGCCTCTGCGGCGGAACAATCCGCGGCGCGGAGGCCGTGCGCAAGAGCTGGCCGGACTATTTCCGGGTGCTGCAGGACCTGGGCGTGGAGCTGACGGTGGAGACGGAAGAGGAGCCCGCGGGGGAAGCGGAAGGACTGCCCGCCCCGCAGACGGAGGAAGCGAAGAGCCATGAACCTGGAATTTGAGCGAAAACTGACCATCCCCATGGAGACGAAGGCCATGTACCCCGTCACAGCGGAGCTGGAGCCCCTGGTGGCCGCCCGGGCAGAGACCCTGCGGCGGATCTTCGAGGGCCTGGACGACCGGCTTCTGCTGGTCATCGGGCCCTGCTCGGCGGACCGGCCGGACAGCGTGCTGGACTATCTCACCCGCCTGCGCCGGCTGCAGGAGCAGGTGGAGGAAAAGATCTTCATGGTGCCCCGGCTGTATACCAACAAGCCCCGCACCACCGGCGACGGCTATATGGGCCTGGTGCACCAGCCGGTGTCCACCGGGCGGCCGGATCCCTACAAGGGGATCATCGCCGTGCGGGAGCTCCATCTGCGGGCCCTGCGCGAGACGGGCTTCACCTGTGCCGACGAGATGCTCTACCCGGAGAACCACCGCTATCTGGACGACCTTCTGGCCTACGTCTCGGTGGGAGCCCGGTCCGTGGAGGACCAGCAGCACCGGCTCACCGCCAGCGGCCTGGAGATCCCCGTGGGCATGAAGAATCCGCCCTCCGGCGATCTGCAGGCGGCGATCCATTCCGTCACCGCCGCGCAGCATCCTCATACATTTATATATAGAGGCTGGGCGGTCCACTCCCAGGGCAATCCCCACGCCCATGTGATCCTGCGGGGGTATCTCGACCGGGCGGGACGCTCCGTGTCCAACTACGACCGGGAGACCCTTCTGCGGCTGAAGGAGCTGTACGACGGCGCCGAGCTGCAGAATCCGGCCTTCCTGGTGGACGCCAACCACGCCAATTCGGGCAAGGACCCCTTCCGCCAGCCGGAGATCATCTTCGATGTGCTGCATACCGTCAAAGAGGAGCCCGGGCTTGGCAGGCTGCTCAAGGGCTTCATGGTGGAGAGCTATCTGGCCGACGGCTGCCAGCCGGTGGGCGGCGGCGTTTACGGGCAGTCCATCACGGATCCCTGCCTCGGCTGGGAGAAGACCGAGCGCCTGGTGCTGGATCTGGCGGAGGCCCTCTGAGCCCCGGAAAGGCGGAGCTTCGGGACCCAA
>JAEEGL015898526.1_pt1 | contig 21586 bp, 15 predicted proteins | sample 9134231 | NCBI WGS metagenome assembly JAEEGL01 (sample SAMN16246548, study PRJNA631951) | gut metagenome | biome: gut microbiome; feature: rumen; material: fiber-attached | host: Bos | place: Iran: Karaj | collected 2018-10
AAGGACGACTTCTTAGCCGCCGTGGACCGCATCATCGGAGGACTGGAGAAGAAGACCAAGGTGATGACCGAGCAGGAGAAGAAGTCGATAGCCATCCACGAGGCTGGCCACGCCACCATCTCGTGGTTCACCGAGTTTGCCAACCCGCTGGTGAAGGTGAGCATCGTGCCGCGAGGCCGTGCGTTAGGAGCTGCCTGGTATCTGCCGGAGGAGCGTGTGCTGCAGACCAAGGAGGCCATGCTCGACGAGATGTGCTCGCTGCTTGGCGGGCGTGCCGCCGAGGAGCTGTTCATCGGACATATCTCGACAGGAGCCATGAACGACCTGGAGCGTACCACGCAGCAGGCCTACGCCATGGTGGCCTACGCCGGCATGAGCGACAAGCTGCCCAACGTCAACTACTATAACAACCAGGAGTACTCGTTCCAGCGGCCCTACTCAGAGACTACGGCCCGCATCATGGACGAGGAGGTGCAGAAGATGATTGCTGACCAGTACGCCCGTGCCAAGCAGATACTGACCGAGCACAAGGACGGCCACGCCCGGCTGGCTCAGTTGCTGGTGGAGCGTGAGGTCATCTTCGCCGACGACGTGGAGCGTATCTTCGGCAAGCGTCCGTGGACCAGCCGTTCGGAAGAACTGCTGGAGGCCCAGATGCGTGCCGATGCTGAGCGCATGGCAGAGGAACGTGCCAAGCAACTGGAGCTGGAAGCGAAAGAAGGGAAAAGTGAAGAGTGACTGACTCATAGGCTACCGTAATCAAAAGGGAGGAGAGTAATATGAAGAACTTTATCATACGAACCATTACAGGCATCATCTTCGTGGCCGCCATCGTGGCGTCGTTCCTACGTCCGGAGGCTATGGTGCTGCTGTTCAGCATCGTGACGGGCATGACCGTCTGGGAGTTTACCGGACTCGTCAACGAACGGCCAGGTGTCACCGTCAACCGTTTCATCTCGACCGTGGCAGGCGTGTACCTGTTCTACGCTATGACCTATTACTGCAGCGACCTCTATGCCGGCGTAGCCAAGAGCGTGGTGTTCATACCCTATCTGGTGACCATCATCTACCTGCTGGTGGCCGAACTGTATCTGAAGCAGCAAGACCCCATACAGGACTGGGCGTACACCATGCTGTCGCAGATGTATATCGCCTTGCCTTTCTCGCTGCTCAACGTGCTGGCATTCACGGCCAACAGCAGCGGACTGGTCAGCTTCAACACACTGCTGCCGCTGTCGGTGTTTGTGTTCCTGTGGGTTAACGACACGGGAGCCTACTGCGTCGGTTCGCTGATTGGGAAGCACAAGCTCTTCCCCCGTATCTCGCCGGGCAAGTCGTGGGAGGGAAGTATCGGTGGTGCCGTCTTCGTGTTGGCTGCCGCCTACGCCATCAGCTATTTCCTCGACGACAGCATGCTCACTATGCCGCAGTGGCTTGGACTGGGACTCGTCGTCGTCATCCTCGGCACATGGGGCGACCTGGTGGAGAGCCTCTTCAAACGCACCTTAGGCATCAAGGACAGTGGCTCGATACTGCCAGGACACGGTGGCATGCTCGACCGTTTCGACTCGTCGCTGCTGGCCATACCCGCCGCTGTTGTCTACCTGTATACGCTGTCACTGTTTTAACTTTGAACTTTGAGCTTTGAACTTAAAAGCTTTATAATATGAAAAAAGTACTGACCTTAATGATGTTCTGTGTGTGTGCATGCTATGCACACGCCACCGACCCCGTCAAGCAGTGGGGCCAGCTGCAAGTAAAGGGTGCCCAGCTCTGCGACCAGCAGGGACAGCCCGTCATCCTGCGTGGTGTCAGCCTGGGGTGGCATAACCTGTGGCCGCGCTTCTACAACAAGAAGGCCATACAGACGCTGAAGCAGGACTGGAACGCCTCGGTCATCCGTGCCGCGATGGGTATCATGATCGAGGACAACTACCTGGAGAACCCTGACTATGCCATGCAGTGCATGACCCCGGTTATCGAGGCCTGCATCAAGCAGAACGTGTACGTCATCATCGACTGGCACTCACACCTGACGAAGACACAGGAGGCCAAGGAGTTCTTCGGGATGATGGCACAGAAATACGGCAAGTACCCGCACGTCATCTACGAGATATATAACGAACCCGTGGAGGACACGTGGGCCTCGCTGAAGCAGTATGCCACAGAGGTCATCAGCGAGATACGACGCTACGACCCCGACAACATCGTACTGGTGGGCTGTCCCCACTGGGACCAGGACATCCACCTCGTGGCTGAGAGTCCGCTGACGGGCTTCAGTAACATCATGTATACCGTCCACTTCTATGCTGCCACGCACGGTGACTACCTGCGCGACCGCATGGAGGATGCCGTCAAGCGTGGCATCCCCGTTTTCATATCCGAGAGCGGTGCGACGGAAGCCAGCGGCGACGGCAAGATAGACCCTGAGAGCGAGGAGCAGTGGATTCAGCTGTGCGAGCGCCTGGGTGTCAGCTGGCTATGCTGGAGCATCAGCGACAAGAACGAGTCGTGCTCCATGCTGCTGCCGCGCGCCACGGCCATCGGTCCGTGGGCCGACGACGTCATCAAGCCCTACGGTAAGCTGGTGAAAGGACTGCTTCACAAATACAACCATTAAGGCAAAGAAATGAAACGGCTGATTATACTGTCTGCCGTGCTGGTACTCTCGCTGAGTGCCAGCACTAAAGTTATCAAGGTGTTGGCCATCGGCAACAGCTTCTCGCAGGATGCCGTCGAGCAGTACCTCTACGAGCTGGCTGCCGCCCAGGGAGACTCTCTGGTCATCGGCAATGCCTACATAGGCGGCTGTAGCATCGACCGCCACTACGACAACCTGCTCAATGAGAAACCTGATTATGAATACCGCAAGATAGTAGGAGGTGTCCGCTCCAACAAGAAGAATGTCGACCTGCGCAGCATCATCCGCGACGAGCAGTGGGACGTCATCTCGCTGCAGCAGGCCAGCCACTATTCGGGCATTCCTAGTACCTACGCCAACCTGGCACAGCTGAAACGTCTGGTGCAGAGCTATACCACCAACCTGCACGTCGAGTTTGTGTGGCACATGACGTGGGCCTACGCTCAGGATTACGAGTCGAAGAACTTTGCCGCCTACGACAATGACCAGCGCAAGATGTATGAGGCCATCACTAGTACCGTCCAGCAGGTGCTACCCGCCGTCGGCCTGCAGCGTGTTATTCCCTCAGGCACGGCCATCCAGCTGGTACGCTACCGACTGGGCGACATCCTCAACCGCGACGGCTACCATCTCTCCTATACCTTGGGGCGCTACACGGCGGCCTGCACCTGGTGTGAGTTCCTGACCGACCATATCGTCGACGGCAACCCCTACCACCCCGACACCATCAGCGACGAGGAGGCTCTGATTTGTCAGGAGGAAGCCCACGAGGCCTGCTTCATGCAGGAGGTAGGCCGCTACATCATTTTCTGATTAGAAGTTCCATTTGACGGCCACTGTCGGATTCCAGAAGAACGTCTTGTCGTTGTAGGTGTTGTACACGAAGTTGTTGCTGATTTCCCACTCCGTGCCGAACGACAGGTGTTCGTTGACGTTATACCACAGCTGCGGCTCTGTCAGCACGACCATGCATCCGTGACCGTTGGCCTTCTCGCCGCGCCAAAAGTCGATAAAGCCCGAGAAGGTCAGCTTCCTGTTGAAGAAGTTCAGCCCCCAGACACCTGTCAGCTGTGCGCTGGCGTAGGAGTGGGTGTAGTCATAGCTCTTCAGGAAGTGTTTATACATCAGCTGTACCGACCACGTCTTCGAGAGGTCGGCGTTATGTCCGTTGTAGGCGGCACCGATGAGTCCTGCCTGCTGGAAGCTGCCTGTACGGCTCAGTCCGCCGTCGTACTCCACATGCAGGGCGAACGGCGACTGCTTGCCGAGCTTGAACTCACGTGAGATCTCCGTGTAGGCACTCTCTGCGAAGTGTCGGCTCAGGTCGATGTCGACGAAGTAGAACCATGAGCCCCACTTGTCGGCCTTGAACTGTTCGAGGGTAATGGTCACTTTCTGGCGTCCAGCCTCTTCACCTGTGTAGATATTCCGTCCAAAGTCATAGTGCAGCTGGATGTCCTGTGCTGCAATGGTACTCATTGAAAAACATGCAAAGAGCAGTGACAAAGATAATAAAATACGTTTCATAAGCATATTCGTTGTTTTTAGAATTTATGTCGTTCGCAAATCTAATTGTCTTTCGTCGTTGTTAGCTTACTGATCATAAGCTCTGCTGTACGGTCGGGAGCATGACTCTCGCCCAATATGCGAGACACGGTGTCATAGTCGTCAAGCATCTGCTGCCGTTTCTCTCCACCGGGCAGTATAGCCATCAGCTCACGACGGATATTCTCTGCGCTGAACGTCTCAGCCACCAGTTCCGTCACCACCTCCCGTCCGGCAATGAGGTTGACCAGCGACACCCACCGGACACTGAGGACATGGCGCTTCAGGAATCCGATAAGCTGCGGCAGCGGTGTCTCGTAGCACACTACCTGCGGCACACGGAACAGACACGTCTCCAGTGTCGCCGTGCCGCTGGTGACGAGGGCGGCCGTGGCGTTATACAGCAGCTGGTATGTCCCACCTGCATGGAGCACAGTCACCTTGTGGCCCTTGGTGAACTGCTCATAGTACTCATGCTCGATAGACGGCGCACCGGCTACTACGACCTGGTAGTCGTCGCCCAATGTGTCGGCAGCCTGCAACATGGCAGGCAGGTTGTCCTTGATCTCCTGTTTGCGACTGCCGCACAGTACGGCAATGAGGTGCTTGTGCGGTGCCAGTATGCCATTGTGACGCAGGAAGTCGTCATTGCCTACCATGGCCTTCTCCTTGAATGCAGCCACTTCCTGTGCAGTGGGGTTGCCCACGTAGTGGATGGGGTAGTCATGCTTGTCCTCGAAGAACTCCACCTCGAAGGGCAGTATCGAGAACAGCTCGTCTACGTCGCGCTTGATGTTCTTGATGCGGTACTCCTTCCATGCCCATATCTTCGGCGAAATATAGTAGAAGATTTGGGGCTTTGAGCTTTGGACTTTGAACTGATGAACTGTCTTGGCAATACTGAGGTTGAAGCCGGGATAGTCGACGAGTATCACCGCGTCGGGCTGCCACTCACGGATGTCCTCCTTACACATCTTCATGTTGCGTAAGATGGTGCGCAGGTGCAGCAGCACAGGCACAAACCCCATGTAGGCCAGCTCACGGTAGTGCTTGACCATCGTGCCGCCTACGGCTGCCATCATGTCGCCGCCGAAGAAACGGAACTCTGCCTCCGCGTCGCGCTGCTTCAGTGCCTGCATCAGGTGCGAGGCATGCAGGTCGCCACTGGCTTCACCGGCTATCAAGTAGTACTTCATTCAAAAATTCAAAAAAAATATGCATTACTCAAAGCTGCCAACTGTTCAGCATGTCCATCGCCTCGTAGGCCGTCACGTCGACGCGTGTCGGGGTGATGGCCACATAGCCGTGGCTGAGTGCCCAGTTGTCGGTGTCCTCTGCCTCCGGCTCGTCGTTGCGGTAGTGGCCCACCATCCACCAGTAGTCGTAACCGCGCGGGTGGTGGTACTTCATCGTCTCGTTATACCACGTGCCCTTGGCCATGCGGCAGATGCGGACACCCTTGAAAAGTCCATCTTCGGCACTTCCCGATGGGAGGGGTGTAAAGACTGACTTCAGCCCCCCCTCCCTTTGGGAGGGGACGGGGGTAGGCTGGTCGGGAGCAATCGGGAAGTTGACATTCAGGCACACGCCCTGTGGCAGTCCCTCCTTCAGCACCCGTTCCGTCATCTTTATGATGTACGGCCGCAGCGGTTCGAAGTCGGCGTCTGCCCTGTGGTCGCACAGCGAGTAGGCCACCGACGGGATGTATTTCAGGCAGCCCTCTATCGTCACGCCCATCGTACCGCTGTAGTGGGTGTTCACCGAGCCGTTGTCGCCGTGGTTGATGCCACCGATGACGAGGTCCGGCTTGCGCGGACACAGCTCCGACAGGGCCATCTTCACACAGTCTACGGGTGTACCGTTGCACGACCATACCTCGACGCCATCCTCCTTTCTTCTGAGTGTCAGCATCAGCGGTTCGGTGGCTGAGAATGCGCAGGCCATGCCGCTGCGCGGCCCGTCGGGGGCGCATACCAGCACGTCGCCCAACGGACGTACCATATCGATGAGGCAGTTGATGCCCTTGGCCTCGTAGCCGTCATCGTTTGAAATCAGTATCAGTGGTCTCATTTTGTTCTGTTTTTTTTGTTTTGCCTTTGCCTAACAGGAGCAAAGTGGCTACAAAATTACAAAAAAAGTGAGAGGAACCCAAAGAAAAACGCGTTTTTCTTTGGGTTCCTCATCAAAAAGCTATCGTTACTTGTTACACGCTGTTACCTCTTGTATGTTATTTCCATTCCAGGACAAAGGCGTAGTGGTGGGGGGTGATGCCGTCGATGGTGTACTGTGGCAGTGTGCGCTGCCCCCAGGTATCAATGCCGCCAACACCATGAACGTTGAGGTCGATGTTCAGGTTAACGAAACGACCACGATTGATCTCGTAGGGATGGGCAGCAGTCTCGAGATCTTCCTCTCCATAGTCCCAGGCACGGATGCAGAGAGGCTGACAGCCTTTGATGCTTAGCGTGTTCTTTTTATTGGAAATATTTAGCCAGCGTACATCGCAACGGTTGCCATTATCCTGAGGATGGATATACTCTGTTTCAAATTCACTTAGCGGCATCTTGTAATGACCTAAGAACGCACTGCGCTTGCGGTCAGGATAGTTCTCCCAAGGGCCACGACCATAGTAATTTATGTTGGTAAAGCTTGCTGGGATACGCATACGCATACCGAACTTAGGCATGATGGGCTTGGCATCTTCTGTGGGATGATAGTCCACGTCGACCAGAATGCTGCGCTCGTTGATGACGGTATATTTTACTGTGACATCGCTGACATTTCTCCACACGGCAGTACGCTGAGCGAACTGGGCAGCATGCTGGTTGTCGTTTTCGGGCTTCCAGAAGTAGGGTTCCAAGGGTGCCGTCAGCATCTCCTTTCCGTCAATAATCCATGAGGTGAGGTTGTTGCCTTCGATAGTGATGTTCTTTGCTTTAAAGGGCTGAGGGATAAAGTCAGAGGGCTGAGGGAACTTCCATTCTTGAAGCACAAACTGATCACGAGCCACTACAAATCCTTTCTTTGCCCAAGGCTTGTCCTCACGGAGACGGGCTTCGACATTCCTCACGATTTCTGTTCCGTATGTCAAATCGCTACAACTGATATCGTATTCATTGGGATCCGTAAAACTGTCGTGATTAACCAGACGATAGGTTTCGTTATCCCACTCGAAAGTCAAGGGCTGATAGACGTGTTGTACCTCGTAATAATGAGGATGGGGCTTACGATCTGGAGCAATGAGACCGTTGATGCAGAAGGGTCCGTCGTTGGGCTTGTCGCCGAAATCGCCACCGTAGGCATAATACTCCACACCATTTTCTTTCTTCAGAAGTCCCTGGTCTACCCAGTCCCAGATTGCGGCACCGCAGATACTGCTGTCGGCATAGATGACGTCCCAGTACTCCTTGAAGTTGCCCATCGAGTTGCCCATGGCGTGGGCATACTCGCGCATCATGAATGGACGGTCGCTGACCTTTTTTGCCTCTTCGTCGAGACGTGCGGGAGACAGGTAGCTATCATCGTAGATATCGCTCTGACTACGGTCTGTGTCGCAGAAGGGCAGGGCGATGGTGTCGAGGGCTACGACAGCCTCACGCATGGCTTTCAGGTTCGGCCCTACGCCGCCCTCATTGCCGAGGCTCCAGAAGATGACGCAGGGGTGGTTCTTGTCGCGTTGCACGAGGCTGACGGCACGGTCGACGTGGGCGTCGCGCCATTCGGGGTCCTCGCCCATCACGCGGTTGGCATAGCCGTAGCCGTGGCTCTCCTGGTTCGCCTCGTCCATGACGTAGATGCCCCAGCGGTCGCACAGCTCGTAGAGATATTCGCGGTCTGGATAGTGCGAGGTGCGCAGGAAGTTGATGTTGGCCTGCTTCATCAGCGCGATGTCCTTCTCGTAGGTTGTGTCGTCCACGTAGCGTCCGGTAACGGGATGGTGGTCGTGGCGGTTCACGCCACGCAGCTTGACGTTCTTGCCATTGAGCTTGAAAACCTCGCCGACACACTCCACGCGCTTCACGCCGAGGTGGTTTTCAAAGCACTCGTCGCCCACCGCGATGCTGTAGTCATAGAGGTTGGGCTTCTCGGCCGACCACAGCTTTGGATTCCTCAGCGAGTAAGAGAGTTGCACGTGCGCAGTATCTTTTGAGTTAAGCACCGGGCATTGAGCGTTGAGCGTTTTCCCGTCGATATTCAGGCTGACGGTCACGTTCTTCGCCTTCTTCTTGCCCATGTTGCACACGCTGATGTCGGCAGTAACTCTGGCCTGTGAATAGTCGGTGCTGGGAACGACCTCCACCTTGTAGTCGGCGATATGCACCAGCGGTCGCACCCACAGCTGCACGCTGCGGAAGATGCCTGAGAGCCGCCACATGTCCTGACACTCTAGATAGCTGCCGTCGCTCCAGCGGTATACTTCAACAGCCAGTTTGTTGCTGCCCTCGCGTAGGTACTTCGTCACATCGAACTCGGCAGGCGACATGGAGTTTTGGCTATAGCCCACCTGTTGGCCGTTCACCCACACATAAAACGCGGAATGCACACCGCCGAAGTGCAGTATGAGGTTCTTCGTGAGCATGTCCCTCGTGACACCGACAAATGTCACATACGACCCCACAGGGTTGCGGTGGTCGTAGGCGTACCACTCCTTGTCGGGTTCACCCGTCACACTGGGACGGTCGCGGTGGAAGGGGTACTGCATATTGACATAGATAGGCTTGCCGTAACCCTGCAGCTGCCAGTTGCCTGGCACCGTTATCTTGTTCCATCGGCTTACGTCGTAGTCCTCTTTGTAGAAGTCGGCAGGGCGTGACCCCGGGTCTTTTGACCAGTGGAACAGCCACTGGCCGTCGAGGCTCACAATCTCCTTGCATTCCTTCTGCTTCGACGGCAACTGCAGTGTGGCGTGATAGGGCAGTTTGTTGATGCCCAGCACATGGGGGTTCTCCCAGTCGTTGACGGTCTGTGCCCGAACAGACAGTGCCAGCACGGCCAGAAGTATGATAAGGTGTTTTCTCATTGTTTGCATCTGATAGTGATGGTGGCTGTTGGCAGATTACTCTTGATGTTGACTTGGGTGTTGCCCTTCTTCTGTGTGCTACGCACGACGAGCAGGGCGCGCCCCTTCCAAGTTGTGGCACGGGAGGAGGTGTATGGCTCTCGGTCTTTCAGGTCGGCAGAAGCAAAAGCCAACAGGCTGCCCTGGCCCTTGGCGACAGCCTCACAAGGGATGGCGGCATCGGGACAGACGCGCCCCTCATGGTCGACGACCTCGACGAGTATGTAGCTCAGGTCCTGTCCGTCGGCAGTGATGACGCGACGATCGGGCGTGAGGCGAAGACGGGCGGGTTCTCCTGCGGTATTGAGCGTGATGCACTCGTCACCAGCTTCAGCACGTAGCGTACCGGCCTCGTAAGGCACCGTAAATACAGCTTTATACGCCGTGCTTTCGCTGACAGCCTTGGTGCCAATGAGTTTGTCATTCAAATAGAGCTTCACCTCGGATGCCTTCGTATAGACCTCTACCTCGACGGGCTTGCCTTCCCAGCCAGCCCAGTTCCAGCTTTCCCACGTTGGCCATACACTCCAAGCCGTCTCGTGAATCTTCCCCCGATAACCGTCCGGCTCCTTGACGGCCAAGTAAAGTGCGGTTTGGGAGGCAGACCAAAGCATCTCGCGGTAGTGGCTGACAGGTTTGCGCCAGCCAGTGATGTCGATGTCGCCGCAGTAGGCACCATGCCAGTCGGGCTGGCCACCGTCGACATAGTGCTCACCAGGCCGCTCGCCGTCGTAGTAGGTACGTCCAATGCCGCTTTCGCCGAGGTAGTCGAGTCCCGTCCATACGATATCGCCTACGATGTAGGGATATGTATGCACCAGCAGCCAGTTGCGGAAGGCGTCACGGGGGAAGCTCTCCGTTTGCCACATGATACGTTTGGGGTCACGCTCGTGGTCGGTCTTGTGCTTATGAATCATGTAGTTGTAGCCCACCACGTCGAGCACTTCGGCATGTGGGTCATAGATTTCCCAGTCTTTGTCCCAGGCACAAAGTGCCTCTGTCACAGGGCGTGTGTTGTCCATCTGAAGGATGGCCTGTTTTAGCTGACGGGCGGTGGTGATCACACGGATGTCCTTGCGCTCGATAACCTCGTTGCCGATGCTCCAGCAGACGATGCTGGGGTGGTTGCGGTCGCGCAGCACCATGGCGTGAATGTCCTCTCGATAGCACGAGTCGATGAGCGTCGAGTAGTCGTAGGTGGTCTTGGCCGTACGCCAGCCGTCGAAGGCCTCACCGATGACCAGCATACCTATCGAGTCGCAGGCATCGAGGAAGGCACGTGTCGTAGGATTGTGCGAGGTGCGGATCAGATTGAATCCGGCTTCCTTCATCTGTCTCACCTTGCGTATTTCAGCTGCATCGAAAGCCATAGCCCCTAACACACCGTCGTCGTGATGCACGCAGGCACCGTTGATGAGCAGCGGCTGACCGTTGAGGACAAACCCTTTCTGAGCATCGAATGAGCATGAGCGGATGCCGAACTTCACCGTTTTCTCGTCGATGACTTGTCCTTTCTCCTTCAGTTTGACGGTGGCCTCATAGAGATAGGGATCGTCTGGTGACCAAAGACGGGGCTGGTCAATAGTGAAACTCATGCCGCAGAGGGCAGACCCTGTGCTGTTAAAAGAGCTGTACTTCTCCTTGAATATCCGTTTCATCTTTACTGATTGTGGTGTCAAAGTGAAGTTCCCACCCTTGAAGGATACTTCGACATCGTCAATCTGACGGGGTTGTTTCACCTCGTTCACAATGGGTACTTGTATGTTGACTTTTGCCTGCTTGTTGCTGACTTCGGGTGTGGTGATGACGACACCGTTCTCTGCAATATGCATCGCAGACATCGTCTGTAGCCATACATGGCGGTAGATGCCTGAGCCTGAATACCAACGACAATTGGGCTGCTCAGCGTTGTTCACCTTGACCACGACTTCGTTCTCACCTTTACCTTTATTTAAATAAGGTGTCATATCGACCGTGAACGGTGTGTAGCCGTAGGCATGCTGACCGGCTTTCTGGCCGTTGACGAAAACCTCGGCCTTCTGGTAGACGCCCTCGAAGTGGAGTCTTACAATCTCGGCATCGGGTGTCTTGAAGGTCTTACGGTACTCACCCTTGCCACCAGCATACCAGCCGCCGCCAGTACCTGTCGCACCCGTCGCAGGGGCTGGCCCCTCGTAGATGTCCCAGTCGTGGGGCAAGTCAACGGTAATGGTCTTGCCGTTGCGTGTAAACTCCCAGCTGTTGTCAAACAGCGTCTGGCACTGTGCCATTGTGTTCATCGCCACCATGAGGGCGACTCCAGTCATCAGTATCTTTTTCATATTCTCTTGTTATTCCGTTATTACTTCGATGTCGCTATAGCCCATGCGGTCGCCTTGCACCAGACGGAGTCCTTCCACGCGGATGATTTTCCCACGGGTGGGCTTGCAGCGCACGGTCTGCCAGATGGGATTGTTGACGATGTTCGAGAACTCGCCCTCGCCCAGTGTCTCCCACGTCTGCCAGTCTGTAGTGGCCGAGATTCGGTAGTGGGTCACCATGCCTTCCTTCGACTCCTGCGGAGGCAGATAGCGGAAGCCGGTGACAGTGGCCTCGTCGCTGAGAGTCACGAACATCATCTTGTCGGCACCGAAGAAGATATAATAGTCAGAGGCGTGCTTCTCGCCGGCATCGGGGGTGTCCTGCGTGATGTCAGGAGCCAGATAGACGGAGGTGCGCTTGATGGCGGGGGGGCAATTGGCCTTGGTGTTGAGGACGGTGAAGCGCAATTTCGTGGCGTTTACAGTGGGGAAACAGATGATGCGGCGGTGGCCGATGGTGGTCAGACCGTTACCGTTATTCACCAGCATGTCCCTCAGGGGAACCCACTGGCCATCGACTTCGGCCTCGAGGGCGAACTTCTTCACCCGCTGTCCGTAGCGGATGTCCTCCTCCACCACAAAGCGGTTGAAGGCCGTGGACGTGCCGAAGTCGATGAGCGTCAGGGGTGGGGTCTGTGTGTTCTTTGCATTCTTCGCCAAGTCTTCCTTGAACACCTCGTCAATCATCTTCTTGAATGCTATTCCCCGCAAGGAGTCCGTGGGGTGGATGCGCCCGTTGGGGGCAATGGGGAAGTTAAGCAGCAGACACGAGTTGCGCCCCACGCTCTTGTAGTAGGTGTCCATCAGCTTCGAGAGGCTCTTTACGTTCTCGTTCTCCGTTTCGTGATAGAACCAGCCAGGACGGATGCTGGTGTTCGTCTCCCCCGGACACCATACGTTGCCGTTCTCCAGCCCGTAGTGCAACTGCTCGTATGGCACCTCGCCCTTATCATTCAGCAGGCTCCAGTTCGTCTCACCAACGTAGCCTGCCTCCGTGCCTACCCAGCGCAAGTCGCCACGGTCGCCCCCGTCGTTCCATATCAGGGCTTTGGGCTGCAACTCATGAATCATCCTGTAGGTCTCAGGCCACTCATAGTAGGTGGTACGGTCTATGTGCCGCGTCTCGTTGGCTCCACCATACCAGCCGTCGCCGCCGTTGGCCCCGTCGAACCATACCTCGAACATGTCGCCATACTCCGTCAGCAACTCACGCAACTGGTTGCGAAAGTAGTTGACATACTCAGGGCGGCCGTACTCAGGGTGGTTCCTGTCCCATGGCGACAGGTATACGGCATACTCCAGTCCCTCCTCACGGCAGGCTTCAGCCAATTCACGCACCACGTCGCCCTTGCCGTTCTTCCACGGCGAGTTCTTTACCGAGTACTCCGTATATTTTGAGGGCCACATGCAGAAGCCGCAGTGGTGTTTGGCCGTGAAGATAATGCCCTTCATGCCTGCCTGTTTGCAGACTCGTACCCACTGGCGGCAGTCGAGGTCAGAGGGGTTGAACAATTTGGGGTCTTCGTTGCCAAAGCCCCATTCCTGGTCGGTGTATGTGTTCAGCGAATAGTGTATGAAAGCATACATCTCCATATCCTGCCAGCGCAGCTGGTTCTCTGTCGGCACGGGGCCACAGGATATGTTGTTCTGTGCGCTCAACGCAAGAGCCGTCATGACTATGGCAATAGTTGGAATAAGTCGCTTCATAAGCATGCGTTAGAAAATTGTCTGCAAAATAACAAAAAAAAAGCGAATAATCAAAACAAAAGTGCCATGATTTTTGTTAAACGGTTGATTTTTGACGTGGATTATTGACGGGAACTGGTACTAAGGCAGTGACTCCAGCATGATTTCCACCAGTCGGGAGATGCCGTACTGGTCGATGTCGGCCTCGTCTGCCCAGAAGTAGCCATCGGGCAGGGTGGGGCGCTCGTCGGGTTGCCACAGCCAGAAGTCGGCAAGGATGATGCGGTGTGTCAGCATGTGTCTGACGTGCTTCGCAATTGGTTGGCAATTGGCTATGGAAAGCTGATAACCGTTCAGCGCAGCCCATTGGTCAATTGTCATTTCTGTGTTGTCAAACGTCAGAGGTTCGTAGAGTCCCTGCCAGATGTCTCCGGCAGGACGGCGGCGAAGGGCTGTTTGACCGTGATACCTGACGTAGACGTAGGTCAGCCGACGCTCCTTGACCTTCAGCGTCTTCTGCTTGACGGGCAGCTCGCTGACCCTTCCCTCGCGCAGGGCAACACATGTTTCCTGCAACGGGCATTGCTGACAGTGGGGCGACGACGGAGTACACTGAATGGCTCCGAAATCCATGATGGCCTGGTTGTAGTCAGAGGTGAGAGGCGAGGGGTGAGAGGTGAGAGGTGAGGGGTGAGAGGTAAGAGGTGAGGGGTGAGAGGTAAGAGGTAAGAGACTCTGGGCCAGGGCTGTGAACTCGTGCTTGCCCTCGGTGGTGTTGATGGGTGTGGCAATGCCGTAGTGGCGACTGAGCACACGGAACACGTTGCCGTCGACAACGGCGGCAGGCAGTCCGAAGGCAAAGCTGCCGATGGCGGCAGCGGTATAGTCGCCGACACCCTTCAGCCTGCGGATGCCTTCCAGCGTGGTGGGGAAACCGCCGAGTGCCACCACCTGTTTGGCGGCAGTATGCAGGTTACGTGCCCGGCTGTAGTAGCCCAGTCCCTGCCACTCGCGCAGCACCTCGTCCTCGGAGGCTGCGGCCAGTTCCTGCACCGTAGGCCACCGACGCATGAACCGTTCCCAATAGGGCCGTCCCTGCTCGATGCGTGTCTGCTGTAGGATAATCTCCGACAGCCAGATGGCGTATGGGTCACGTGTTGCCCTCCACGGCAGCTCGCGTCCGTTCTCGCGGAACCATTCCAGCAGTGTGGCCGTGAAACTCATCAGTAGCTACATGGTGTCTCGCACAACACGGTGCAGACGCGGTTCTGGAAGTTCTTGCCGTCCACGTTGTGCATGACGCCCTGGTTGATGATCGAGAAGCACAGGTCGTGGCCGTCGAAGGAGGTGCAGTAGCCCGACAGCGACGAGATACCCGACAGCGTGCCCGTCTTGGCGAGGACGTTGCCTGCGGCAGCAGTCTTCTTCATGCGGTCTTTTAGCGTACCGTCGACACCGGCAATGGGCAGTGCCGGCAGCAACGCTTCATGGATACTCGGCGAACGCCACGCATGGCGCAGCAGCATACAGAGTAGCTCGGCACTGACGTAGTTGTAGAGCGACAGTCCGCTGCCGTCAGCCACCCTGTAGGGATGGTGGCCCAGACCCAGGCGTGCAAAGAGCTTCTTGCTGATGTCACGGGCATCCTTCGCCCTCGCCACGCCCTTTTTCGCCGATGCTGCCGTCTGGTAGAACATTGACTCTGCATAGAAGTTGTCGCTCATTTTCATCATCCGCTCCAGCACTTCCGTGATGCTGTGCTGGCAGGTAGCCACCAGTCGTGCGTTGGCTGGCAGCCGTCCCTCGTTCAGTCTTGCCTCCTCGAGGTTGATGCCCAGTCGGGCCACCTCCTCGGCGAACGTCGTCAGGAAGATGTTCTTACGTCCGATGGACAGTGCCGTCAGCAGCGGGTTGTCGTCGTCCCAGCACCATCCCTCGCCGTAGTCCTGTGCTTCCTTCATGCTGCGGTCAGCCACCAGCAGCCCACGGATGCTGTCGATGCCGAGGTCCTTCAGACAGGCGGCCAGCGATGCCACGTCATCGATGGTCACCATAGGGTCGAAGCCGCCCACGCAATAGACGTTGCCCACGAGTGTCGAGCCGACGATGCTGCCGGTATAGCAGATGCGTGTCTTGTATTCGTAGTTGCTGCCCAGCTGGTCGAGTGCCGTGATGGCCGTCACCAGCTTCATGCACGAGGCCGGTCGCATCAGCTGACGGTGGTTGTGGGTATACAGCGGCGTGTCGGTTGTCAGGTCGTACACCATCACTGCCACCTGTGTCGTCTCGAACAGCGGGTCGTCGAGCAGTGAGTCGAGCTTAAAGCAGAGGGCCTCCTGTGCCGTGGCGGCAGCAAAGACCCATAGTGTCAGGATAAATATCTTCAGTCTCTTCATAACTGACCGCAAAGGTAGTAAAAAAAAGAGAATAACAAGACATTCGTCGCAACTTTTTCAGTTAATTATTGAGTCCACTTTCAAAGTGGACTCAATTACTTACTTAACCGCAATCTTACGACCATCGATGATGTAAAGGCCTGGCTTCAACTTTGAACTTTGACCATTGAACTTTGAACTGTCCACGCGTCGGCCGCTGAGGTCGAAGCATCCGCTCTTGCTGGACGGCGTGTCGTCTTCGGCTATCTCGTCGATGCCGGTAGTGAATTCCGTGGCATAAAGGGTGGCCTGTCCCAGCACGAAGTCGGAATTGGCGGTGCCATCGGCGTAGACGGAGAGAACGTAGTCGCCCGTCTCAGGAATGCTGAACTTGAACAGCTTCGTCTTGACACCCGAGAACTTGTTTTCTGTATTGCCGCCGATGTTGACGGTCGGCGTATATACCTGCGAAGCCACTTCCTGCCCTTCGGCATTCTCGATGGCGAAGGTTACCGGGGTAAACGTTGACTGGTCCCAGTTGCACACCTTGTATTTCAGCCCATAGCGTCCTGCATGTAATGTCATGCGGGAACGGGCAGCACTGTCGCCAAACTTGGCCCATGCCCTTTTCTCCTTGCCCGAAGGGTTCTGCACGAGCAGTCCATAGTCGAAGCCTCGCGTATCGTTGGTGAAATGCAGGATGCGGCAGCCATTGGTGTAGGGGAGTCCGCCGCCCACACGCTTCGACTTGCCGTTGCATACGTACCAGTTCTGTGGTACGATACCCTCGGAGTTGAAAGTCTCTGCCAGGTCATAGTTGTCAATTGACGTGATGTAGTTGACCATGCAGGAACTCTCGCCCCTCTTGCCGTTGCTGTCCGTTGCCACTGCGCGTAACTCGTGCTTACCGGCCGTGGGAGTTGTCAGCGTTGCCGTGAAGGGTTCAGCAGACAGCGATTCTATCAGCGTACTGCCATCGTAGATTTCCAACTTCTCGACGGTACCGGCTGCGGCTTTTGCAGTGGCCTCGATGGTGATGTCAGGGAATACGGCCTCACCGCTTGGAGCCATATAGAGGTGTGTCGTCTCGCCAGCGGGTGCTGTAATGGTTGTCGAGGGCTGGTTCAGCGTGAAGCGCTTGCAGAAGTTCCAGATGAGGTGACGGTTCAAGTCCATAGGCCAGTGTCCTCCGTTGTTGTAGGAGTATAGCCATACCTCGCCGCCGTTAGGCCCGCCAGTCCATTTCTCCAGGTCGCCGTCGTACCAGCTGCCGTTGACGGTTCTGTAGCCTGCCGTCTTTGAGTAGCGGGTGTGGTTGTCGTGCTTGGCATAGTTCTCGATGTAGGCGTGGATGCCGTATTTCTCGTAGCCGAACACGTCGTCGCCGTAGGCAATACACTCCAGCATGTTGACGGGCTTCTTGCAGTTGTTCCAAGGCTCCTCTGAGAACTGGATGCCGCTGGTGGGTGCAAAGGCAGCTATCTTGTCCTGCATGCTGGCGATGCAGTGGTGGATGAGCATAGACCCCATCGAGAAGCCCGACCAGTAGACACGGTCTCTATCGATATTGTGACGGCTGGCCATCTCGTCGATGGTCTTGATGACGAAGTTCTGGTCTTTGGTGCCGCCAGTATCCCACGTGCTGCCGTCGCTGCGCAGATAGGTGACGACGAACTTGGCCGTGTCGATCATCTGGTACATCTTGTCGCTGTCATACTGGTACTCAGGACTTTGGTTCATGCCGTGGGTGACGATGAACAGCGGCGACTTGGCAGGGAGCTCGTTGGGCGTGAAGACAATGATGTTCCTCTTCTGGCCGTTCACGTTAACGAAAATCGAATCCTTCTTGTAGGCGTGAGCCTGCAAGGTGCAGAGGGCCAGAAAGACAACATTAAAGGCGATAAGTAATGAACGTTTCATGTTGATAATAGTTAATATGTTTGCTATAGAATAAAATACCATCTTTCATGTTATTCTGCCTCCAGGAGCAGCACGCGGCTTGCCCAGTCGGTCTTCTTGCCCCAGTCCACCTCGTTGCGGTATGGCACGTCGAGGCCGTGCGACATGAGGTAGGCTCCGCTGTACGACTTGCCCTCGCAGTCGAGCGGCTTCAGGTCGATGCGGTTCAGCTCGTGTACCTTATACATACGCGTAGCGTCGAGACCGGCCATGCGGACACGAGGCAGGTGCTCGTTCTGGAACGATTCCGTCTTCCACCAGTACCAGACGGCCTTGTCCTTCTGGTCGGTGACATACATCATCGAGGCCAGACCCTTGCGGTCGTAGGGCGATACGAGGCGGTAGATGTTGCCGAACTGCACGATAGGACGTATCTGCTTGTACTCCTTGATGGCCTGACGGCAGAGGGCCTTCTCGTCGTCGGTCATGTTCTTGGGCTGAATTTCCATGCCGAGGCGTCCGCTCATGGCGACGTCGATGCGGTACTTCATGGCCGTGGTGCGGAAGACGGTGTGGTTAGGCGTTGCCGAGATGTGGCTGGCCATGGCGATGGCGGGGAAGAAGTAGGAGGTTCCCCACTGCATGTAGATACGCTGCAGGGCATCCGTGTTGTCGCTGACCCAGAACTCGTCAAACCAGGGCAGCACGCCCCAGTTGGCACGTCCGCCACCCGAAGCACAGGCCTGAATGGTCAGTTCGGGATATTTCTCGCGTATGCGCTTGCAGGTCTTCTCGAAGCCACGGTGGTATTCGATGAATAGGTGGCTCTGGTCGGCCATGTTCAGGTACTGTGAGCCATGGTTCATGATGGGCATGTTGGCGTCCCACTTGATGTAGTCAATCTCGGGATACTTCGTCATGAGGTTGTCGACGACGGAGAACACGAAGTCCTGCACCTTGGGGTTGGCCATGTCGAGCACCACCTGCGTACCGCCACGACCTAATACGGCGTCGCGTTTGGGAGCCTTGACAATCCAGTCGGGGTGAGCCTCGTACAGCTCGCTGACGGTGTTGGCCATTTCAGGCTCTATCCAGATGCCGAACTTCACTCCGTTTTTGCGGGCATCGCGCAGCAGTCCTTCGATGCCGTCGGGCAGCTTCCGCTTATCGACCACCCAGTCGCCGAGACTGGAGTTGTCAACCTTGCGTGGATACTTGTCGCCAAACCATCCGTCGTCCATGACGAACAGTTCACCGCCCATCGATGCGATGTCGTGCATCATCTGGTCCATGCCCTGCTGGTTGATGTCGAAGTAGACGCCCTCCCATGAGTTGAGCAGTATCTTACGCTCGCGGTCGCCGTGGGCCAGCATGTACTTACGTCCCCACTTATGGAAGTTGCGTGAGGCTCCGCTCAGTCCCTCGCTGCTGTAGGTGAGGGCCAGCCGTGGCGTGACGAACGTCTCGCCCTTCTTCAGGTGGTACTCCGAGTTGTCCTCGTTGATGCCAGCGAAGAAGTAGTGCAGGTCGGTGTCGTCGGTCACCACGCGCAGCCTATAATTGCCCGAATAGCAGAGTGCTGCACCGATGACCTGTCCGTGGTTCTCTTGTCCCTTGCCGTCGAGCGAGAACATCACCTCGGCGTGGTCGGTGTGCGAGTTGCGCGTGCCGTCCTTGTTGACGATAACTTTCTGGCCGGCTGTCAGCGGCTCCTCCACCAGGCGTGCCTCGTTGGCCCACGAGCCGTAAAGGTGGCTCATCCACACGTCGCCGCGACGGATGGGCAGCATGGCCGACGCAAAGCGCGTCAGCGTGACGGTCTGCTTCTCGCCGTTGGTAATCTCCGTCCATATCTCCAGCATGTCCACGTCCTTGTACTCCTGGAATTTCAGGTCAACGCTGACGGGGTAGACGGGGTCTTTCATGTGGATGACGGTCACCTGGTTGCCATCGTTCTTCAGTCGTTCCACGCCAGTGGCCACGAGTGCCGTTGACATGTTGCCGTCGCTGTGGCGCATGGCCAGTGCGGCCTCTGCGGGTGTGTTCAGTCCGTATACGGGGTACACCTCTGTGCGTCCGAATGCTGCCGGCTGCTGCAGGTGCTGCAGTTCCTGGCTGTTCAGTCGCTGTCCGAAGTATACGTAGTGGGGCTGCTGTCCCTGCTCGACGTTCATCACCAGCGAGATGCTACTCGTCTGTACCACTACCTGCTCTGCCCTGATGCCCACAACGGACAGGCAGAATGCTGTCATCAACAGTATTCTTCGTCTCATAATCGTTGTCATTTATCTCTTATCTAATATCTCTTATCTCTTTAGCAGGGAAGCGATATAAAGTATGATGACTGCGCCGATGATGGCCGTACCCAGTTGTCCGAGCAGTCCGCCCCACGCAATGCCGAGTGCTCCGAAGAGCCATCCGCCCAACACACCGCCGAAGAGTCCCAGCAGCAGGTTCATCAGGAAGCCGAAGCCTCCGCCTTTCATCAACTTGCCAGCGCAGAAGCCAGCGAGACATCCGATAATAATCGATCCGATAATTCCAATCATAATGTTATTGTTTTTTGTTTAGTTAAATGTTTGATGTGCAAAAATAGTGTTTTTTTGCCAAACAGCCAAATATTTTGACAGGAATCTTTTGTGTCGTTCCGAAATCCGCTCTCACTTGTAGGTGGCAGCCTTGCTGGAGTGTCTGAAGGCAAAAATGGGTGAAATTAGTGCTGTGTGCGAACACAATAGCTTGATTTGTGTCAAGAAGATGACGTTTTTTGGTATTATTCTGGTCAGAAATGGTGGTGGTAAGCTGAAAAATGCCTACCTTTGCATCGTCAATCAGAGATAACACACTTCGATAGGAATAAAAAGATTGAGGATAACAAAGGATAACACGACAGTCCATCGGGACGTCAGAGAAAAAAAGACAGACAATAGGTAACGATAGGTAGAAGATTGAGGATAACAGACATAGCAAGTCATTATTGGTTAGTTAGTAGTTAGCTTTTCGTTATTAGAGATTAGTTAGTAGTGACGTTTATTAAGGTGTTAGTAAACTGAAAGGTAATTAGAGAAAGCAGAAAAGTTTTTAGTTATTAATAGGAAAAGGATGAAAGTGCAGCCTGCGATTGGTTCGTAGTCTGCATTGTTTTTTGTGTTACTGTTACCTCTTCATGGTGAAGCGCCACTAAGTGTGGTCCAGCGGATTACGTAGGTTGGCAGGTATAGACTAATCAGAAATATGTTTATACTTACTACAATAAACCGCGGTAAAAATCCTGCATTTCCTGCATCTATGCTGATAATCAGTAGGTTATGCAGCATTTCCTGCACCCAAGCCTGCACCTGTCCTGTGATACCCGCACCCTTTTAACAATTGTACCAAATAAATACATGGTGCTTGGACTGTTTGTCCCTGATGCTTGGGTTTCGAGTACCGCCTGCATGGATTTGCGCCTCACCCACCCCCAACCCCTCCCCTCGGGTGGGGGCGTGGGTGAGGTGTTAGGTGCTGTTTTTGGGTACCTGATGCAGCTTTTGGTGCAGGAAAACCTTTGCAACCTGTTGAGTATCAGCTCAAGTGCAGGAAGTGCAACTTTTTTCTTGTTTACGGCGTGATGTGGCAGCCATTGCATTATACATGTTGTTAAGGTATTTAACTTTCTCTACGTTTGCAGCGAGAAACTTGAATTAAGGTATTAAAAAAGCAATGATATAACTGTCGACCCATTTTTTGCGCAGCCGTTCTCGTTCGATGTTGGGAAGTGTCTGGGCAGTCTTTTCTTATTATAATAAAGAAGAGATCGTTGTGCAACAAAACCCTTCACAAGAAGGCTAACACACAGTGGCACAACAAGATACGGTGAAGGGTTAGATGTGTGATGGATGGGGTGCAGAGCGTGGAGCCATGTTCTATTCGCTGGCATGCTCGTGCCGATTGCAAGGCATCAGCTTCTTCGAGTACATATCGGACATCATCAACAAGGCTGCGACACTGCCACCTAACACTCCTATTACGAAATACAGAG
>JAEEGL016048124.1_pt1 | contig 21585 bp, 12 predicted proteins | sample 9134231 | NCBI WGS metagenome assembly JAEEGL01 (sample SAMN16246548, study PRJNA631951) | gut metagenome | biome: gut microbiome; feature: rumen; material: fiber-attached | host: Bos | place: Iran: Karaj | collected 2018-10
CGACTTGACGTCGGTGTTGCATACCACGAAATCGACGTCCTTGAGCCCCATCGGGTACATATATGACACGGCATTGTTGCCGCCGCCTCCCACGCCGATGACCATGATGAGGCTGCCCCTTTTCTCCCAAGAGACTGGAATCAATTGTGTATCCATAAGCTATGCATTGTCGTTCTGATCTATTTTGAACATTCTCTCGATTCCGTCGAACAGCCCGGGGCCGTCGCTCTCGGTCTTTTTCCCGCCGAAGAGGCCGTGACGCCTTGTTGTGGGCTTTGGCGGCTTGATTGTCGGTACGGGACTGACTTCAGGCGGTTCCGCGGCCGTAGACTGATCGTCCGATTCCGGCTCATTCTCGAGCGCGGCAGTAAGCTTCGGATCGAGCGTCTCCAGGACAAGCCCGACAGCCGTCGAGGCGTATACGTCGAACGCCTCCTCCACGCTGTCGCCAGTAATGGCGCTCTGCGGCGCCGCCAGCCGGAACTTCCGCCCGAGCAGCGAACCCGCCAGCTGCAGGATGTTGTCCAGATGACTCGTTCCGCCCGTGATGACCACGCCGGCCGGGATGCGGTTCGCATAGCCGGACTGCTCAATGACATACGCCACCGCATCGAAGATCTCGCTCATCCGCGCCTCGATGATCCGTGTCAGCAACACCAGGTCGACCTCGCCGTCGACGCTGTCATCCTCGCCGCGGAGCACCAGCTTCCGGTTCTCGATGGCGTACTCCTCGCAACAGCGCCCCTGCTGTATCTTGACATTCTCCGCCCACTGCCGCGTGATGCCCGCGTCGGTCTTGATGTCGCTCGTCACGGCTTCCCCGCCGAACGGAATCACGGCCACGTGCCGGACGACATTGTCCTTGACCACGGCCACTTCCGTGGTTCCCTTGCCGATGTCGACCAGCACCACGCCGTTCTCCATCTCCCGCGCGGTCAGCACGGCCCGGGCCGAAGCAATCGGAGCCAGAACGGCCTTATGCAGCGTCAGGTCGCACTGCGTCAGCACCTTGCCGCGCCGGTCGAGAATGGACTTCCGTCCGCTGAAGAGGAAGAAGTCTGCCTCGATTTCCGCACCGGTCATCCCGACCAGTTCGTCCTGGGAGATGCCGAACCGCTCATCCGTGCTGTAGCGCTGCGGCAGCACCTCGAAGACGGCCTCGCCTTCTCCGACGCCGGTTTTGTACTGTGAGCGGATGAGCTGCAGGACCTCCGGCTCCGTGATGTGGGCGCCCGCGCTCCTGCGCTTGACGGTCTCCGTCCGCTCCGTGCGATGCAGCACGCGGCCCGAGAGGCCGACGGTCACCTCGATGATCTTCTCGCCGATCTCCGCCTCCGCCTGCCCAACCAGCGCACGGACAGTCTCCGCCACCTTGTAATCGTTGTCAATCTCGCCGCACTCCACACCCGCCGACGGCGCATCGTGGTAGCTGACGATCCGAATCCCTCCGCCGGCCCTCGTCCCGACAGCCAGCGCCACCTTGGAACTTCCGATGTCCAGGGCGGCTGAATACTTGTTAATTGGCATTGCAGTATAGGTTTTAGTGATGTGTTTGTGTTTTCGGTTTACTTTCTGATGATGATCCGGTTGTTCTCGTTGTCGATGGTAATGCTGCCGAAACGTTCGAGGGCGGACTGGCCGAGGAGCAGCGGGGCTTTCTGGTTCTTGACAACGGAGGCTTCGATGTTCTTGAGGGAGAACTCCCCCACTTTCACTTCCTTGAGGCAGATTACCGCACCCTCACAAATGTTTCCCGAGGCCGTGAGATACTTGCGTGAGCCCCGGAAATCCCGTTCCGAGAGGTAGTCGTTTTTCAACATGAAGTCCGCCTCGACTGACGAGAGCGTGATGTCGCTCGCCCCTGTGTCGAAGATGAACTTCAGCGGCAGGCCGTTGATGGTGCACGGCACCTCATACGTTCCGCCCGGCTTGCGCTTCATCGGAATCTCACTGACAAGAGAATCGGTACGGGGACGCTGCACAACGGAAGTGTCCGGTGTCGGCATCACGACTTCTTGTTTCGGCTGATCCGCACAGGACTTGTATTTCTCGACCAGCGCCTTATAAGCGGGCAGATTCCGGATCGGATCCATATCATCGTCGTGCTCGAGATGGGCGAACCGGCGGAATCCTTTCTGAAAGGCCGTATCGAGCGCTGCCAGCGACTCTTCCAACCGCCCCATCCGTCCGTACAGGCAGGACAAATCATAATAACTCCCTTTATCGTCCGGATCGGCATCAATCACGCGACGCATCCATTCCTCCGCATCTTCAGCACGCCCCAAGCCCAGCAAGGCATAATGACGGCAGCTCCCATCGCCCGGAACCGTATCCAGTTCCAGGACCTTTTCATAGTCGGCACGCGCCTCGTCGGGATGATCCTGCTTGAGCAGATCGGCCCGGCTCAGGAAAAGATACGGATAGCTCTGGTCAACCTTGATACCTTCGTCATAATAAAGAATGGCTTGATGAGGATCGCCGGAGAGTTCATAACTCCAGCCGATGGCGTAGTAATAGTATCCTTCTGCCGGGTCTTTCTCCTGACAGGCTTGATAGCTCCGGATCGCCTCCTCATAGAAGCCGCCGTTACGGAGCGCATCGCCCCGGGAGCCAAGGTATTCCCAATCGCCAGTTTGTTCGAACGCTTCCGCATAATCGTCGGCAGCCTTGCGATATTCCTCTAATTCTTCGAAGCACTGTGCGCGCGCAACCAGCAGAACGGCATCCCTGTCGAAGTCATCGATCAACTGGTCGTATAACCCTAAGGCACTCCGATAATCGCCATGGTCCTCATACAGGGTAGTAAGCAGGGCCTGCCAGCGCAGAGGGTCATCCGAGGAATTGGCCAGAGACTTGACTTTCGCCACGGCATAATCATAATACTTCCCGCAATAATCGGCGATTCCAGAAATCGGGGCGTCATCGTCCAGCTCGAGAAGCTTCAATGCGGCCTCAATACAGGCTTCACGCTGACCCATCTTGTCGAAAACCCGCATCTTGAACTTGTACACCGAACTGTAGTCTTCATCGATGGCCTGCGCCTTTTCCAGCCACTCCAGCGCTTCCTCATACTTTTCTTCATCCAGCCGATTCCGCGCCAGACCGACCATGGCGGCCGTGTCCTCGCTGTCATCCTTCAGCATCTGCCGGTATATCTTTTCCACAGCGGAGCGATCCCCAATCTTGTAATAGGCCTGCGCCAGCATGAACAGGATATCCTGCACGTGGCGGGGGTCATCCTTTCGGGCATATTTCTCCGCGCGCGAGAAAGCCTTGGCGGCATCCGGGTAACGGTCCATCGACTGAAAAACCAAGCCCTTCAGCGCACAGATACGCGACCGCTCCACTTCCGGCTCTCCGCCATAGCATCTGAGAGCCCTGTCAATATCCTTCAGCGCCAGCGTATACTCGTCCGTCTCGTAATGAATCAGCGCACGCAGGTAAAGGGCATCGACGTGCTTCGGCGTGGCTTTCAGCTGCTTCTCTACCAATCGCATCGCCTCGTCGTAGTCGTCGTTGTGATAGGCCTCGTCGGCCTTCCGGTAATCGTAGTCCGAAACATATTTCGGCTGGCAGGAAGCCAGGCTCATCGCAGCCAACAGGACGGCCGCGAAACAGAAAAAGGAGAAAAGGGTTCGGTTCATTGTTTAGGTTCGAGGGGTAATTATTCGATTTGTTTACATCTACGACAAGATTTTGTTGCCGGCCGCGTCGGTCTGCGCGGCCAAGAGGGTGGTTTGCAGGGCATCGTTGGCGGCTTGTTTCTGTTCATCAAGTCTCCGACAATACTTTTCGCCGAACTGACGCCGGGCGTCGAGGAGCAGATCCAGGTAGTTGCGCAAATTGTCGCGGAGCGATCGATAGGTGTCGGCAATAAAGTCAACTTGATACACAAAGTACTTTTCCTTCGGCGAAACCATTACCTTGACAATATACATCCCGTAGGTAATGTCCTGGGCGACCTGCATCAAAAAATCGATGTCGTCCTCTTCGGGATCAATGCTGAATCCGACTTCCATAAAAAGATACGGCAGCCTTTCCGTGTTGATCCGATAGTGGACATTCCGGTAGGAAAAGTGCACAATCGCCGGCTCGTCCGGATCGGAATCCTCAATCGCAAAATGATGATACCGCAAGGCCTCCTCAACGGATTCTCGTGAAACGGGGCCATCCAATGCCTGGCCGTCTTGCTCAGGTTGCCCTGCATCGGCACTGCCCGACAGTTTCGTGACCTTGTCGTCGATTGACGAGAGCATCCGGTCGATTCTCCCGACCGTCGTGTGATAATCCTCTTTCCCGTCCTTCTCCTTTATCCAGAGAGCCAGGAATACGAGTGTGAGGATGAAGAGAAAAATCATAAAAAACGTTTCCATATAATATTATACTTGAATGCGTGCTTTTTCTGACAGGGACAAAAGTAGATTCAGTTCGCGAACTGTATCTTCGCAAATTGAAAGCAGAAACCGACCGGAAGGGCAAAGCTATCGTACCCCTGGGACATCCTCATCCCATGGCCGGTACAGGTAATAAACTATGGTCGGAAGCCTATGAGGCCGTGACGCGCGGTGACGATGCCCACCGCGCAAATGAAATGCGCTTTAACTGATTCATAATAAACGTGATGTGTAGTGTGAGTGTGCTCGCTCCCCGACCCCGAGGGGTGGGTTCGCTTTACAAAGTTAGAGTGTTCGGAAATAAAAAGCAATAGGTTTTCAAAAGTTTTTTCAGTTTTATCAAAGCGCTATTTATAGTCTTCGATAACGCCTTCTTCTGTCAAGCGAAAAAGCTTGTTGGCAGTCTTCTCGGACTGCCACGGTCAGGCTTTAAATAGAAATCACCCTCAGCGGCTGAAATACTCCCACCGGCCTAACAAGCTATTATATTTGTAATAGCCAATTTGCCTTCCGTTCGAATCAAAGACGTCATAGCGGTCCAGCAAGTCATTCCATTTACGGTATCCAATCACGCGGCCATAATCGTCTTTTACTTCTTCCCGATCCAGCAAGGAGTTGTAGCTCCGCGTTGACTGAGTATTCCCATAGGTGTCCTTTGTCTCTTTTCGATCCAAAAGACTGTTCCGCTGCTCATACTTAATCATCTTCCCATAACTGTCATAGTACTCTAGCCTTTCGAGCAAACTGTTGTACTTAGCCCATCCGACAAGATGGCCATAAGAATCGTAGAACTCCGTACGTTCGAGAAGGCCGTTGTACTTCTGCGTGTAGTTTTGAGCGTTAACTGTCAAAGATATCAAGACAGAAACGATAAGAATAACTATCCTTTTCATATTATGTTGTTTTGGTTTCGTCGCGAAGGTAGAGTGCGTCAACGAAATGGATGTTCGCGCGATTATTCTGTATGAAAATATCGCAAACAGACTCCCGGCGAAAATACGATTCGCCAAAACGCCTTTTCTTTGCGGCCATGAAACGGAAAACGACACTCAAGCGATGCACATTCCTGGAAGGCCTCCAATTCTGCGGGCTGGTGATTATACCCATCACGGTCAATAACAAGACTCGCTATTTCCTTCTTGACACGGGTTCACAGCGTAATGGCGTCAGTGACGCGGATGCTGAAACGATGTCCGCCTTCAAGCAGAACAAGGGCCAAATGCTCGAGACGCAAGGGCTTGACGGGCATACCTGCGTAACGCCTTTCGGCCGCCTCTCCTATGATATAGCGAGCCAAACCTTCGAGGTAGACTGCTTCATCATCAGCGGCAAAACCTTCGCATCCCTCAACCAGGAGTTGGGGTATGAGATTTCAGGTCTCATGGGCGTCGAGTTCATGCGAAAGCACAATTGCATCATCGATTTTGCCACGAATACGGTGACCGTGGATGTAGGCGGAAAAGATGAATCGTTCGACGATGGGAAAGCAGCGTAAATAGGATTCGCTAAACAATGGTTACTTTGCAGCATGAAAAAGAAGAACATAATGCGGAAACGGTGCAGCGTCAAGGAAGGACTGCGATTTTGTGGAATGTTGATCGTCCCGATCAATGTCAACACTAAGACGTACTATTTCATCCTCGATTCTGGATCGCAGTCAAACTGCATCAGCGACTCGGACAATGCTTTGATGGCAGAATTCAAAGGGGATGGAGAGACCATAAAAACCTACGGGATTGGCAGTCACTGCTACGAATCCGCCTGTGGAAAACTTACTTATAGTATAGCCGGCCACACTTTTGAAGAAGATTTCACGACCATCAGCGGCAAGACCTTCGAGACAATGAATGAAGTGTTCGGTTTTGCGATTTCTGGTATGATGGGTATTCCCTTCATGATACAACACAACTGCATCATTAACTTCAAGAAAGGAACTGTCTCTGTCGAGGTATCGATGCCGAAGGAAGAAACGGATGAGGAGGCGGCGTAGGAAAAGAAAAAAACACTATCTTGCAAACGAAAATAGGATTCGTTATTCCCCATTACCTTTGCGAAACAAACGCCGGATGTGGATGCCCGGAACAAACAATAATCACTTAGAACTGCAGACTTATGCCAGTCAATAAAGATGCCCTCAACCGAATCCGGATAATTGACCAGATGCTGGCCAATCCTCTTGGCAACTATTCCACCGAAGATATTTTGCGCCGGGTCAACGGAGCATGTGGGGACAGGCAACGTGAGGTCTCTCTTCGGATGATCCAGAAAGATATCAACGCCATCGAAGAGCAATTCGGAAAAAAGGTTGTTCGTGAAATGGGATACGGAGGAAGGCGCATCGTCCGCTATGAAGACCCATCAAGTCCCATCTTCAGCCAGCAGTTGACCGATGAAGAGGCGGCAATCATGCACGAGGCCTTAAAGATGCTTGGTCGACTAGACGGACTTGAAAACTTGCAGTGGCTTGACTCTCTGCGAAAGCGGCTCAACGAACGCATCGATGACCGGGCGCTCCCGATAATCTCGTTTAGCTACAACGAGTTGTTGCGCATGCAACCGAAGATGCTTGGAAGACTCTTTTCCGCCATCTCCCGGAAAGTGGCAATCGATGTGGTCTATCAGCGATTCGGGGCAGAACCCCGGCGAATCGTACTGTCTCCATACCAGCTCAAGCAGTATAATGACAGATGGTTCCTTCTCGGATGCCCGGCAGAAACTGAAGAATTCCCATACAACCCAGAATTCATCATAAACCTTGCCCTTGACCGCATCTTGGACTTTACCGAATGTCCCGACGATTATCGGGAACTCGGCATCGACTTAAAAGCCCGTTTCGACGAGATTGTCGGAGTGACCTACAATCCCAACACTGAAACAGAGGAAATCCTGCTTGCCGTTTCGGATGCAGCCATTCCGTACATCGAGACAAAGCCCATCCATATTACCCAGATGGCCTACCCCGAAGATGAACAGGCCAAGCTGAGGAAAAAGTATCCTCAACTCAAAGACCATACGTTCTATTCTATAGAGTGTCGGCCGAACAGAGAATTGACGAATACATTGTCTAGCTACCAAGACCAGATGTACGTAATAGAACCCATCACCATGCGTGAGCAGATGCTTGAAAGGATCAAGGCAATGGAAATCATATATAAAGGCCTCTAAGAATTCAATGCGAAGAAAGGGTTCGCTGATAGTCTCCATCTTCGCATCGTAGTTTGAAAGCAAATCACTAACTTTGTAAAACTAAAGGTCTTTGACATACCGGAGTAGACTTTTGATTCTCGTCTGTCATGTTTGACAGATGTCCGTAAAATCGGATACTCACCAAAGGGTTACCCGTTACTCGAAAGAGTTTTACTCTTTCACAATGTGATGTTTCACATATGAGTAATGAGATAATACAATAGAGAATATAGATATCTATATTCCGTACTCTCACGAGTCCGTAGACAAAGAAAACGATCTCCGGTATGTCACTACCTTTATTTGCGAGGGAATCCAATGAATAGAGAAGCGATAGTTGCCGCCGCAACGAAAATGGAGACCGCCCATGATCTCTTGAATCTCTTGAACAAGATTAAGATGTCGGAACTCGGAGAAAAAGGGCACCCCTTTATCATGCCGCATCTCAACTATTTCATCAACCCCAAGCGCAACAAAAAGAGCTATAAAGAATTCAGAATTCCTAAAAAATCCGGCGGATTTCGGGTAATTTCAGCGCCTAAAACGCTCTTGAAGTCATTCCTGACTTATACGAACCGGATTCTTCAAGCTTTCTATGAAGCGCCAGAGTATGTCACCGGATTCGTGCCAGAAAAATCTGTCGTTGACAACGCAGAAAGGCATATCGGGATGAACTATGTCTTTAACACTGATTTGAAAGACTTCTTCCCTAGCATTTCTAAATCCCGAGTCTGGGCCACGTTGAAGCATCCACCCTTCAATTTCAACGACACAATAGCTGATGCCATTGCTGGCTTATGCTGCACAGAAATCTTCGTTGAAGGAGAAACCCGCCGCGCTCTGCCACAAGGTTCTCCTTGCTCACCAATTCTGACGAACATAGTTTGTAGAAACCTGGATCGTCAACTGCACAAACTGGCCAAGAAACACAATCTGCGCTATTCTCGGTACGCGGATGATATAACCTTCAGCAGCAACCGTAACGTCTTTCAGAAGGATGGGGAATTCCAACAAGAGCTACAACATATTATTGTCAATCAGCACTTCTCCATCAATGAGAAGAAGACTCGTATCCAAAAGAAGAGTCAACGGCAGGAAGTGACTGGGCTAATTATTAGTGACCGAGTAAACGTTTCCCGCGATTATGTCCGCTGGCTCGATAATCTGCTTTATATCTGGGAGCGGCACGGCGAAGCCGACGCCTATGCCAGTTTTTTGGCTCACTACATCCCAAAGCAGAATCTTAAGACACGTAAACCCAATATGCGGGCTGTCGTTCAAGGCAAACTCCTCTATCTTAAAATGGTTAAAGGGGCTGACAACGAAGTGTGGCGGCGTCTTCAGCGGCGGTTCAACAAACTATCAGACGCCAAACCTTCAACAACTGAGGCGGATATCAAGTACAAGTACACCATTGCTGATTTTGAAAAAAAGATTGGCCATTCTCTCACTTTTGAGCCCAATAAAGAGGGTATTGTCTACTGCTCTTTCTCGTTGAACGGCAAGAACACGTCCGTGATGCTCAGTCGATATGTCAGGACAAGAATAACCAACATTTTGGCCAAAAACGACACTACGGCTTTGGAGAGGTTCAGGTCATCATACATGGTTGTATTCTATGAACGGGAAAACTCCGGATTCTGGAGAATTGAAAGAAAGAGATCATGGGTGAAGACGAATTTGGTGGACTTTATGAATACTGATACTCTCGCGAAAGTCATTTCATTATCGCCAGAAGTCACGGACGATATGGAAGAAATTAGTCTTCCGGGAAAATCCATAGATGAAGTATTGACTTCACTTGTTAACTCAAATTTTGATCTTAATACACTTGATGAATGGGACAAGATAAAAAGCAGCTGACGAAGCTGCTAAAGTTCGTTAAAGAATTGTACGACGATCCCGACAACAAAGATTTTGCTGCCGGGATTCAGAGTATAATAGAAGGTTCCTCTAAGACACCTACTTACGACAAGGATAAAATAGAGGAGATATATGAACTGTGTCTTGAGAAAAATGCGAGAGAACAAGCTATAGGCCTATATGATGGGTTCCCTTTTCCTGAAATCATCGACTCTTTAGTAGAAGACTACGTAATTATGGAGAGATTTAGACGAAAAGGGGATTTCAACAACTTTGGTGCACACTTGTTTCTGCAGATTGAAAGTATCTGCAACACTATTTGCGCCGATGAACAGTATAAAGAAATCTACGCTCGATTGTTAAATGCGGATCTCTCTGCCTTCGTCGGCAACAATGGAGAAATTGCAAATCGCTTTTCTGATCCCAAGCATACAACTGTCAATAGGATCCTTTTCGGCGATTATGAGAAGACCGAAAAAGGGGATAAAAAAGATATGTTGCCTTCAAAACTTGGAATGTATGATAAGGTCAAGTGCTCTTTATACTTTGCAGGTTTTGCTTCAAAGTTGAGATACTCTAGCTATGGTGAATGGATTTATAATACAAACCTAATATATGACATTTACGTTATCAGGTGCCAGGCGGATCATAGAGGAGGAGAATTGACAGAAAACCAGGAGCGAAGGCTAACCACAATTCTTCCACAAAAAAGCAGGTATTATGCATTGTTTTTTTCTGAGCTCATTTATTTTGTTAACAAAATCGTTGAGGGAAGTTCGTTTAAAGAAGAACTTGTCCAGTATGCAAATTGCTTCCGGGAGCGTACGGAAGATTGTACAATAACAAGCGTGCTACCGAACTCTATTTTTGCTAAGAACACTTCTGGGGAGGTATATGAGATTCCTAGCTCAATGTACAAGAGAACCAGCAATCATAAAGTTGGGCAAGCAATCATAATATCCTTTAACCGTAAGGGGAAAATTGCAAAAGTAGAAGCGCGGCCACTTTCTCAAAAGTCATAACCACAGATAATTGTATCCACAATGATAACCGATCATGCCTCCGCATTATCCGCAAGTCGTCAAGAGGTAGAGAACTATTTACGGGATATTTGGTTCGGAACAGAGTTCCCATGTTTAGGTATTTATTCCCCATATCCGGAATATGATAGAAACTATTCAGATTTTTTGGGCTATATCAAAGAAATCACTGGGCCAGATGGAGCACCTCTTTGTTTGCCACTGAGTTTCCCGTCCCCCAAGATTCTTAGAGTGAAACGCACATGGAGGAAGAGTCTTATACCTGGGCCGGTTACATTCCGCTTAAGATTAGGTCCGGAAGCAATTTGTCAACAGAATCCTTTTCAATTTGTGATTGTTCCCTCATCTCTTTCGAACATTGATAGCGCGGCTCTGACAACCGAAGAATACGACCAATTATATGCTCAGAGGCAATTTCATCCAGAAAGAATCGACCTCAGACCATTCTATGACCTTGTGAAGAAGACGGACTGGCCACAGAATCAACTCGCTGTAGCCATTTATGAGAAGAATGATGTCGGACGCTATCAGTTGTCGGATTTCCGAACTACAAGTTTCATTGAATTATCTTATCCTGACGAAGAGAAATTGACGGAGGTCGTCATTCCTCTGCCTGGCCCAATTCCCGGTCTGGCTCTGAATACTTATTATCAGTTTCATTGGAAATTAGCGCCAGATAGGTATAATCCCCGCGGATATAGAGTTATTGCTGACAGGAATTATGAATTTGCTGAAATTGACCCTCATAAACAGATAGAAGGGTTCTTTCGACGTCGCGACAAAATTGAAAACGCAGACGATTTAACCTCGATGATGAAAACTATCATCAACGAGTTGACGGCCAGCAGTGACGGAACATTCATTTATGAACTCCTCCAGAATGCCAATGACTATCCTGTAGAGGTGTCCGGTAATGTGTTCACAAAAGTCGATGTTGAGTTTTATCTGACAGATAATTACCTCATATGCCGTCATAATGGTAAATTTTTTACAGCCAGAGACATAGCAGGTGTGTGCAAAACAGGTGACGGGTCGAAAAGCAAGAAAAAGAACGCAATTGGATACAAAGGGATTGGCTTCAAAACTGTTTTTAGAGATCATAGTTATGTATATATTAACACGGGTAGTTATCGTTTTAGGTTTGAAGAAGAGTATCATGGTCGGAAAAGGCGACCATGGCAGATTATGCCCATTTGGACTGAGGATGAAGAACTCGATCCAGAGATACGAAGTATTATTGTTTCTGGCACATCAAAGTTCCGTGTTCAGACGGTAATGCGCCCGAAGGACAAGTCGATATTACGTGGTGGTCAAAATTTTCGAAAGAACTACCAGTATCTCCTTCATGACATCTTCAAATCAATTAGGGATATTATTTTCATCCCGAATATCCAATCCGTATCGGTTATTATCGAAGGAGAAGAACCTTTCGTCTGTTCGAAAGAAGAAGTGGAAGGGTGGGTTATTTCCAAAGCATATGAGTATAAACTTACGACAACTGAGCAGGAGGAAATAAACACTGAAATCATTACTTCTAGCGAAATCCCTCCCAAATACGAGAATTTTGAAGATACCCGCGTTCTTTTCGCGTGTGAAAGGGATGGGATGAAACTCAAAGCAGTTGAGAATGCGACAGTCAACTGTTATCTTCCAACGCAGGCTCAATTCGGTTTCCCCTTCTTGATGAATACCGACATGGTTCCGTCTGGAGACCGAAATGAACTCAAGAGGAACATTAAGGTCAATGAAAAGTTTGCTTATATAGCGGGGACCACATTCGCAGAATGGTTGAAAGACCTTCTAACTGAAGGATATGCTCCGTCATCCGTTTTTGACCTCGTTCCTGATTTCGAGAATTGCCGTCAGAACAAGGGATACAAGTATGCAGGGTTTATCACAGCGTTTGAAAATGGGTTTCTTGAAGCCCTGAAGACGTTGAAGATTGTGCCCGTTTCTTATGTAGATGGAACAAAAGTCTTCATTACCCTCAAAGAAGCGCTTTACGATGCTACGGGCATATCTGCCGAAGAGATCATGTCGGATGATGAATTGTGCCGTTTTACCGGACTTGCAGGCAGACTGTTGCCGATAACGGATTTGAGAGGGTGCGATTCTTTCAAAAAACTACATAGTCTTTTCAAAGAGAATCCGCTTACGGTTACTCATCTGTTGTCAGCTTTCAATTGTAATGAATTCAAAACGTGGCTTAAAGACGAGGACCATAACTGTAATTGGCTACACTTTATCTTAGGGTATCGTGAGAGAAGTAGTTTCGCGAATTGCGAAATGTTCATTGATGAGGCAGACGGTTCTCTCAAAGCCTCTAAAGCCCTATACCTTGACGTCGAAAAGTATAAAGGCGACCTTGATTTTCTTCACGACAAGCTGCATAGATTGAATCAAAAAGAAGTTAATTTCGCTCATTTCTTTGGAGATTCTGATGAACTGAAATCTTCATTTAGATGGTTGTCCTTTAGCCCTGAAATGTTTGTTAACTCTGTTCTTCTTTCTGAAGACAATAAAACGGAAACAATCGAACGGCTAAAGACAAAGGAGAATTCTATCAAGTTCATCCATTTTCTGGCAATAGCAGATATCAAAAAACCACTGTCTACTTTTCCGTTGTTTGCGGATAGTGGATGCCTTGATTCTGCCAAAGGTCTGTTGTATTTCAATGGTAATCTCGCACAAATTGCCAGGAAAAAGGTTTTCATAGAGAAAGAGTGGTTCAACATTGTTTCTGATGAGTATCTTCTTCGCGACAAAGAAACTGTCGAGGCCTATCTAAAGAAAAATGGAGTAAAAGATTGTACGTTTATTTCTCTATATGATGATATCATCCTGAAGGAGAATCATCTCAATGACATCAACGTTTCAATAGATTCATCTTTAGATACTGCTATTGATTTCTTTGAGTTCCTTCGTTGGGACAAGAAGCACCTGCAGGACAAGAAATTGGATAGATTTCATCTGGTCGCCAATGATGCGGCAGGAACGATATCTTTCGTATCACCAGATGAAAACAGCATCTTTTTTGAATCAAAGGATTTTGACGAGTATTCGAACAAAACATGGGCGGATTCCAGATGGATGTATTCCCTTCATTCGAGTTACTTCAAAAACGACGCAGACGATGAAGACAGAAAGTCTTTCTTGAAGGACAAGTTTGGAATAAAGGCACTTAATCCCAGTACGTTCTTCAAGCGGGTTATCAAGACGCATCTTGATGAAATCCTGAAAAAGGTCTCCGCTCCGGAAAACGAAAATGAATATGAATCTCGCCGGGCGGCTAATCTAGACTTCATCTCGTTTGTGTGCAGAACGGCCAGTTCTGCTTTTGCTGACGATAATAATCCTTTCTCGGGTAAGTCCTACCCATTTATCAATAGCGAAGGCATAATCACTAAGGGGCCGTCAAACTTCAAGCGCTTCTATCTATACTCTGAAAAGGCGGTCTCATTGCAAGGGCTCGACTGGCTCCCGGATAATTATGTGTGTGTTGTCTCCTCACAATACATCCAGACAGAAACCCCGGCTGTATGTTTGACTGTTTTAGGAAAACTCGGACTTGTGGAGTTCTCTCCAGAGGACTTTTTAACGAAAGTCGTCACTGCAAACCTGGCGGACGAATCATTAATGGGATCTTTGAGTGTCAAAGAAAAAAATCTATCTTTCCATAAGTATTTCAAGGATCACAGAGCCTTATTCTCACCGACGGCTATGGCCGGCCTGACTAAGGCCCCGGTTTTCAACAGCATGGGCGTCCTTGTCAAACCCGTGACGGGTCAGGAGCTTCTCAACGATGCATTGATTACCATTCTTGACGACCCGAACATCTCGGTGAGTTTTGATAATGGCGGAATCGGATTGGAGTATCAAGACGGCACATCAGCGGATAATAAAGCATACTGGGTTGATTGCCTTGGAGCGAAACAGATTGAAAGCGAACGTTTGGTACAGTTGCTGACCACCGGCAACAATGAATACGCCGAGGATCTCGTGAATATCGCATTTTGGCGTCTTGTTCAATCCCTGGGAAACACTTTTGGAAAAACAGATATCAAATCAATTCTCCGGAATATCCCCATCAAGTACAGAATAGCAGGACAAGACACATGCGAGATCAATAAACTGGCTGATGATACGCCTTGTTACATAGCCAAAGAGTACTTTACTTCTGAAACGCATATTGAGGATATCCTTAAGGATTATAGTCCGGTTTCAATCATAGTAAGTCCTGATTACATGCAAGATGGAGAGCAGGACACGAAGGCCGCCTGGTTCAAAATGTGGGAAAAGGGTGGGTTCCTCTCCAGCAATGATGATATCATACTGAAAAGCATCGTTCCTTCGCTTGAAAGCAGAAAGGATGACTTTACCCCTCAGCTGATTTTTGAGAATCAGAAGTTCTTTGATCTTACCCAGGCGGAGGTCCTGGCCTCTCTTGCCAAGCTCAATGTCAAGACGAGAACTGGCGATTATCTGCCGATTACAACAGTCAATTTCCTTGGAGATGGATTGACTGAGCCGATGAGCTACATCAAGCTTTCGGATGAGATCTCGAATGATTACACCCAGGCTCAATGTACTTTCTTCAGGAGAATTGCCGAGGATGTTCATTCAGTCCACCGAATCAATGATAATAGAGAATGGGCAACGAGAAAGGTCAAACAGTATTTGGGAAACCAAGACCCGGACATTCACGACAAGTTCGTAAAAGACGCCATCACATTGTTCGAATCATCGCAGCTTGACCTTGATATACCGTTTGATTCTTTGCTACTCAAGGATAAGTCCGGGATGTTCAGACTCGGTACAGAGCTAACATTGGGAACTCTATATGGAGCTGAGATTTGCGATTTCGAGAGATTTGGGATCGATACGTTGAGTTATATCTCTGATCATTATCTCAATCTGGGAATAAAGAAAACCATACTAAGAGATTTCTTCTCAAGGCAAGTTAAGTTGCACAGGGAGTTTCGAGAAGAAGATATTCCATTGCTGAAGGATAACCACGGTTTTGCGGTTTACCTTTGGTCAGAATATATAAAAACCAGGAGTTGTTTTGACCGGATGAAGACATTCGTGCAAGATGGTGTGTTGAATGATACGTATTGTGTTCCGAGAGATGATGAAACTGTTGATCTGCCGATATTCATCTATAGCGAGAGTCTCCAAGAATTTCACCGCTATATCTCCGATGCAGAAGAATGGTATGTCTGCACGAGTATCCCATCAAGTATTTCATTCAAAGACGGGAAAACAGAAGAGAATCCAATTTTTAGCCTCCCACTTCTAACCGATTTAGAGAAGAAGCATTGCTATGAGGTTCTATTAAACTCTGATCCAGAGGCTACCATCAGAACCCTCGCGGTATCCCGGCTAATAGACCTCCATAAACAAGGCGAAGTATCAGAAGAAGAAATTGCGCAGTACAAAGAGGACGCTCATGCCTTATGGTTGAATGGCGAGAATAACGTGTCAAGGATTGATTGTCTATATGGTATTGATCGGGAAGACACATATCATAGAAGGCATTTTCAAACTGATGGTCATATTATCCATGACGATTTGCTTCGTGGTCTTGATTATGATGCGGCTTGCACCGTATTAGGCGTTAAAGTACTGCACGAAGATGATTTCAGAATCGTCATACCTGATCAATTTGAAGATGAAACCGATACGGTTGTTCCTATCCTGAAGCGAAAGAGTATTCTCTTGGCAACCGCAATTGATGGTGCGCAAGATCTCAACGATGACTGGCCTTGGGTAAAATGTTACAACTCTTATAAAGAAGACGCAGAAAACTTGCACTTCTATAAATGTGATGACTTGTCTATAGAGTGTAAGTTGAATCCGGAAATAAAACAAAGTGATGTAATCAACCATTATTTTGATAAGGAGACTTCCTCTTTCTACTACCTATACGGATGGCAAGACAAACTCGTCTTTACAGACTTGGTTAAAGATTTATGCAAAGAAGAGGCACTGACGATTCTATGCGGAGATGATTTTGAAATCGTAAAAAAGATTATTGATGAGAATCTGGTTGGCAAACGCTTAGTGGACTTTGTGAAAAAGTACTGCTCTCATTATAGCAACGACCCGGAGTTCCGGAGAATCTTCCATGATGAGTATCCTTCCGTTGCAGAACAATTGGGGTGGGATATTATCCAAGAAAAAAAGACAGAGATTGTCTCATATCGGGAGAAAGTTGCTTTCGGCAACGAAGAAGACCGAAGCGGCACATTTGAGGAACCTGCTTATGAAGAAGGAACGATTACTGAAGCAAAGGATGCCAACATCGTCGAGCAACCTGTTAGCGAAAGTTCGGGAACTAGTATGCCGTCGCCTTCTCGAGCGAATCCTGTCTCTGCTTCTGGCCGCGATGGTGATTTCTCCGATGGGCAGACAGTAGATAGTGATAATAATATCCACACTGACGAGTCTGAGCCCGACCATACAGAATCTTTCGTTAAATACAAGGAAGAAGAGTTTTACCCTGAACCTGATTTGTATGGTGAACTGGGTGAGTCTGTCCCAGACAATGAAATTGAAATAGTTGATGTTAATCTCGAAGGACAAAATGATGATCAGGATGAGAACGAGAGAACGGGAGTAGCATCTGCGGATAACCCCATTAGAACAAGTTCTCCCGGACACGAACGAAGTGCGGGCCCGGCATCCAAGCGAGAGGAAACGGAGGGTATAACACGTAGTCTTGGTTCAGGTCAATGGCAGAGGCCTAGGCAACTTGATAATGCGTGGGTGTCGGAGGGACCGTCCATCAATCCCGTTCGACTGGAGCAATCAGATTTCAGTGATGCGGAGTATGAGACTCTATCCGACCTTTTGAATGTTGATCGCGAACAGATTGCAGACCAAAACTATCTTGCCAGGAAACGGTTCTGGGATAGTCTTCGCGATGACGGTTTAGAGATGGAGCAAGATCCGATTGATTTCATCAAGAATGATTATCGTGAAAATGGCAGGACCAGCCGCGATATTCCACTTACAGACGGACGCTATATTCATCGGTGCAGTGCAGCTAAAGGCATTCTGTACATTTCTCCTTCCATTTGGAATAAGGTGAAAAGTGGGCGTTGCATAATCTGCGTTTATGCGGGAAAGAGAGCGAGTATGTTCAAATACTTTTATTCGCAGGAAATGATTCTCGACTGGGTGAAGAATACGGCCATTTTCATTCAGGTAACAGGTAAAAACAAGGGTGAGATCATGGACAAGTTCTATTCGGGGTCTTTGGAATCGCGAACAGGGGACTATTATGCTATGATACCGATTAAGAGCCAAGGGGCTTCCGATGTATTCTTTACGACATCGGCGGCAGATTTGGATAAAGCAACATTCGATATTGATTGATGATGAGCAATACTAAAGCAGAGCATATTAGAGAGTTCTTTAAAGAACAGGCACGTTCCCAGGATCGGGATCATATCAGACATCGTAGATGTAAGATTAAAGATCTTTTCATTGACGACTTCTTGAATATCGGCTATGTCGAGCGAGTAGATGAACAGCGAGGGCAGGTTGTTGTCCGCTTTGATAAAGGCGGGGCACCTAGACTGAGATACCTAAAGAGTTTCGTCGTTGTACGCAAGGCCGCGAGAGAAGAATTCGGAACCAATGTCCGTAAATGGGAATGTACGTTTGATGAATTCATAAGAGAACCTCGGTACTATACTCAGCCATCTGACATTCAGGCAATTTCATTTACAAGGGGTGAGAACCCTAAATGTGACTACGTCTATTGCGGATCTGTCTCCATAGCAATGTACGCTTCATTAAAAGAAGCTCTAGCCAAAGGCCTCACTCCTCTCCTGCTGATTTTTGAGAACTATCCACCGAAGGATTTCTATGATAATATGTATCGTTTCATTGCAAACAATGAAGACGATCCGATACTGAACTTTGATAAGCCGATTGTTTGGACCGATTGGAAGCCCGAACCACTCGAATATGATGCTGATAATCCTTCGGAAATTGCGGACACTTTAATGCATACCCTTAAGAAAGAGCAATGTTGTATTCTACAAGGTCCTCCCGGGACCGGAAAGAGTTATACGATAGCCCAGATCATATCGACGTATCTGAATGAGGGGAAATCTGTCTGTAGTACAACGATGACAAACAAAGGACTTGTTGAGCTATGTTCGCAGAAGCCACTCAAAAAGTGCATCGAAAGCGGTGTTGTATTTAAGACGCGACTAACGGCCGATGAGAAGAATCAAATACCAGGAGTAGAGTTTACGGATAACAAGATATGTCCGGCAAAGGGGCATCTCTTGTGTACGACCAATTATCTCTTGTCTGGAGTGTTTTCAGACAAGAATCAAGTTGTGGTCGATGATACGGATGGAATGTTTGACCTTCTGGTAATTGAGGAGGCGTCACAAACGTTCTATACGACCATAAACGCATTCAGGCGGCTTGGATATCATTGTTTGATTGTCGGAGACCCTCGGCAGATGCCACCTATCGTAAGCGGTGAAAACAATCCACTACTTTCCGTTGAAGACCAGGTAAGGGAGAGTCGTGGTTTGGAGGCTTATGCGCTCGCATCAGGCACGAAGAGTTTCGTCGTTACGACTTCTTTCCGACTCACCGAGAAAAGTGCGGCACTAACTAGTATATTTTATGGTGGTACTAAACTAAAATCCGTTCCAGTTGAGCGGCCGGTCTTTCCGGGTTGCCCAGAGACACTTTTCCCATCAAAAGGAGGGAGCCTTTTTCACTGCACAGACAACAGCTCTGATCCAATACTATCCGAGGAAGCTTCCTCTCTTATAGGAAAAGTCATTCATTATCTTGATAATGCATGCCCAGACGGAGATGAGAAACGTTGGGAAGTAGCTGTCATCTGTCCATTTAAGGATAGTGTAAAAGCCATTCAAAGACGATATCAAAATGCTGATAGAAAAGTATTTCTGACGATAGAGACTGTTGATAGAGTTCAGGGAATGACTGTGGATTACTGCATACTGTATCTTCCTAGCTATTATACGGCATTTGCATTAGAGGAGCATCGTTTTAATGTCGCGACCAGCCGTTCTCGCAGTACAACACTGATTGTCTCAGATACTGATTTGTCGCAGATTTATAAGTTCAAAGGTTTGGTAAAACAGTATATTGACCACTGTGACCGTTTGTTCACCAAATAAAATCTACTCTTGTTCCGCCACTGAACTCAACGACATCTTATAATCCCTTTTATAGTTTCCTAGAGCGCAACGAGACATTGAAGTCAAAGTTCGGTCCATGAAGGCGCAGCTTTATATATTGAGCGTCCCCTATTTGCCAGAATTAGCGGCATTATTGGACGCTCGGTCCACGGGATGGATGATTGACGGATTGAGCGAAAGGAAAACGAAGAAAGATGTCTTGATCTCATTCCTTGGCAACGAAAGGGACAGTTTATCTATCTCATACCTTTCGCTGCCAAAAATGAGGGGATTTGGGCTATTTCTGGCAGAGAAAGGGATCAAGCGGCGCGCTTATGGATTTCGCTGCCACCCTAGCGCCGCATATCCATAGTTTGCAGTATCAGCATACAAGCCCTCAAATCCTTCTACTTGTCTTAACATCCAGCCCGAGGCGCCCTACCCCAGCACCTCCCAAAACTCCTTCGGCAAAAACACGTTCGGGAGGTTGTAGGCGAGGCCGAAGAGCGGGGCGATTTGTTGGGCGGTGAAGCCGGCGTTGCCGCAGCCGATGGGGGTGACGAGGAAAGTCTTTTCGGGATGTATGTCGGCGAAGCGGATGAATTCTTCGACTTCGCGGGCAATGGTTCCGAGGGAGACGCCCATCGTGGGGATGGCGTAGCTGCGGCCTTGGAGGCCACGGCCCTGGCCGTAGACGGCACCGAAGCGTTCGAGGGCAAGGCGGGCGGCGCCGCCCTCGTGGTGGCCGGCCGCGTTACTGCCGAAGACGATAATCTGGCCGTCGCGGAGGGAATCGATGCGAGGCGGCGTCACGCGGGCAAGGGCCTGGCGCGCAGCGAAGAAGTCGTCTCCAAAATCGATCCGTTCGCCCGATGCCTGGGCGCGGCGCACTTTCTTATAGTATTCGCGGCGGCTGGAGCGGACCCGGTCCCACATCACCGATGAGCCCTCGATGGTGGCTTTGAAATCCATTGTGCATTTGATGCCCAGGCCTTTGGCGGTCCGCGCGGAGTCCTGATTAGCACCGATGTAGGTGAAGACCCAACCCTTGGCAGAGAGGCTGTCCACCAGTTCTTTGATCATAGCGCCCGTGTAGTGGCGCGATGCGTTCTCATAGCCATCAGTGACGATGGTAACCAGCACGTGGTCTCCTTCCTTCACCACTTTCTGCAGACGGGTGATGGACTTCCCCATCGCGTCGTAAAGCGGAGTCATTCCGTACGGATTGTACTGCTCCGGTTTGACGTCCTGCACGTTTTCGATCTTCTGGTTGTCGATGATCAGCCGCACGTCGGGGCGATGGCCGCCCTGGTCGAACGTGACGAAGCTTAGCATCTGGTTGTCGGCGGGGTTCTCTTTCTGCGCCTGACGGATGGTCTTGATGGTTTCATTGACCCCGGTAAGGGCCTGTTCGCGAATGTCGTCCATGGACCCGCTTTCGTCCAGGACAATGAGATTGTAGATACGCGTCTCTGCAGCTGACTGATTCATAACGATAAGGTTTTTGTGTAATTTTTACGCAAAGATAAGGGGCAAATTTCTATTCTCCAAATTTTTTGTGTAAAAAATACACATATTCCTTGCGAGCACACCAGAATTACCTTATCTTTGCAGAAACAATGCAGAACAAATGGCGACGAAAGGAAAAAACATTTATGAGTACCCGCATCCGGCCGTGACGGCGGACTGCGTGGTTTTCGGATACGACGGCAAGGAACTCAAGGTGCTCTTAATCAAGCGCGGTAAGGAGCCGGAAGCCAGCACCACAGCCTACGTCGGCGAGTGGGCGCTGCCGGGCGGATTTCTCGAAGTGGAGAAAGACAAAACCATCGCGCACACGGCCGCGCGCGAACTGAAAGAGGAGACGGGGCTCCGGCTCACCGTCAAGGATTTCAAGGAAGTCGGCACCTTCAGCGACATCCA
>JAEEGL017099742.1_pt1 | contig 21585 bp, 15 predicted proteins | sample 9134231 | NCBI WGS metagenome assembly JAEEGL01 (sample SAMN16246548, study PRJNA631951) | gut metagenome | biome: gut microbiome; feature: rumen; material: fiber-attached | host: Bos | place: Iran: Karaj | collected 2018-10
GGAGATGCTCTTTTCTGGAGCAGGAGTTATTTTTGCGCCACAACCGGATCCGTTTCACTTGAGACAGTGAAAAAATATATAGAAAGCCAGTGCACAGATAACCACAAAAGAAAATATGAAAAGACAGGACAATACAGCAAAGCAAAGCGCTGAGGGTCAGCGATTCATCCCCCCACCGACTATGTCGGAAGGAGTTTTCTCGCTGATACATCATAATCTATACTCTTTGTCTTAATTATGTAGATTATATCATGGAATATAAGGTATATTATTGCCCTTTTGCTTCCTTATGGGATGCAAGTTCATCGATTAGATACCAACTGACTTCTACCATCTGCTTCTCTGTATCATTTAATTCATCATAAGATTTAAGCAGGCTATTTTCTCTGGCATCATCATTAGTTTTCTCCGCAAATTGATAATTATGAAGGTAATAAAATCGTGTCATGCGCTCATGTTCGAGCTTTTTTAAACCTGCCTTTTGGTCATCAGAAAGACTATTCCAAACCATTGAAGCTTTGCGTAGTGTTTTTGATGGGATGTCATCAAAGGGCTGACAGGGTGCTTCATCACCAAGTAGCATATGCACCTTTAGACTAATATGATCAGTTGTAGTATAGTTCATATCTTTTATCTGACTATCCAAATCTTCCCACAGAGGAATATTGCCACCCGAATAGAATCTCATCATTTCATGTCTGCATAATGCCATATCGGTCAAGGTGTTGTGCAGCACAAAAGCAGGTGTAAGAATATCTCTGGTTTGTCCGAAAGGAGTAGCAACACTTCTGACGTTGCTATTATAAATGTATAGCTCTCCAATATAGGAAAAGAATTTTTGAAGTGTCTGAAGTACAGCAATGTTTTCCTGTTCTGAGTCATCACATAAAATGATTCTGTCAGCTTTTCCAAGAAGAATTTCATCAGTATTCCATGGGGTATCATGAAAAATTACACTGTCCCTTGAATCTGATGGTTCATTAATACTAACAATTTCAGGCAATCGTTTGCGATTTCTGCAATATTCATCAGAATTACCGAATACATGATATTGTATGTTCTGGTCTTCATACAGGACGTTTAATTCAAGCGCTCGGTCTAACAATACACTTCCTGCCGCACCAAAACCAATCATGATGATGATTTCGTCTTTCTTTTTTATAGGGTATTGCTGCCAGAATAAACGTGCAGTACAGTCAGTAAGTGAAAAGAAACTGATATTCATCGGATGATGAGACGGCGTGAAATTAGCCATGCATACGATAGGCGCTCCGGTATCTGATAGCATAGTTGCATCGAGGAAATTTTCCATTTCATTATCCTTAAGACACATAAGATGCGCATCATAGAGTGAACCTCGCCGTTCGAGAAGTTCAGCTGGAGACCACTGTACGGAAATAGTTTTTGAAGATTTATCATCATCCTTAGTGCCGGAATAGATAATAACTGCGTCCGGACGTACAGCTTTTATGTTATCAGCGAAAATCATTGAATAAGCAGACTTATCGGTAAAAATGTACCATGGTTTAGCTGTATGAATCGAAAGTAAGATAATAGGCTTTATGCGTGAAACAAATTCCAACATGAAGCCTACAAAGAAGCCCAAAAGACCAATTCCAAGAATAACAAATATAGATGCTATCAGGCGTCCTGCAGGGGTTACAGGATAGAAATCACCATATCCAATAGTGGTAAGCGTAACAAGAGAATACCAAAATGCTTCTCCCAGGCTATGGATAGTGGAAGAAGGATCTCTTTTTTCGATTTCCACAAGAATAATCAGTAAAGCACAATAGGCGATAATCAGTCCCAGAAGAACTCTTATGTAACGACGAATCATAAAAAACATACGCCTGAAAACAGAGCCGCCCGATCCCTTATTTACTGCGTGAGTAAGCTTTAAATCATTTATTCTGTCTTTTAATGATTTCTTATTTTTCATAGTACTCCTTTTCTGAAATACTATTTGTAAGGAAACAATGCTTTAAGATTTATCTTTATAATTTCATAAATGCTATATATTTATTGTAGCCCATATTCGGAATTTCAAACATAAAAAAACTCTTAATTAACCATTAATCTTCATCCCTGACTTTATCCAGTGCTTCACTTATTATTTTTGAATCATGCCTGAATATCAGCGTAGTTCCTGCCCATGCACCGAAATATATGATGACATAGATCACAGAAGTTACGATGAAACCTGATGTTCCTCTGTACCAGTGACACAGGTATCCAAATCCCATTATAACAAAATATAACAGCACAAAGTGCAGGATCAAGCTAACCCAACCTCTTACTTTGGACTGTTCATTTTTCTCATCAAAATCATACAAAAAGAAAACAGTTACAACGCTGCACATAAAACTTGCCAGCACAATTGATCCCGGAATATACCAATCGAAGGTGTAATCATATTTTTTCATAGCCAAAAGGCCATAAATGCTTACATAACAGAGCACCATAAAACTCACCATCATGGTCTGTTCGATTATTATTTTTATTCTATTCATATCACAGTCCCAACCTTTTCTTCATCTCTTTTACATAACTTCTGGTGATTATGACAATTTCTCCGTTTAAAAGGACAGCCTGCATTCTTGCGTTGCTCTCCGCTTTTACACTTTTTATTTTCCTGATATTGCAAAGCATGGATTTTGAACATCTGAAAAATCTGAAATCCAGGTTCTTTTCTATCTCATAAAGTCTCGATCGTATCTCAAGACAGTTGTCCTTTGTATATGCAAAACATTTATCATCAACGGTTTCGATATAGTATATCTTAGAAATCGGACAGGGAATGCTTTCGCCATCCCTGTATCCGACTATTATCTGCTCCCCATTTTCGAGAAGACCTATTGCGGTATCTATCGCAGAAGAACGCTCACAGGCATTTATTACTGCGTATTCATCCTCTCCCGGTATAATCTTATTGAACCTGACCTTCAAAACTTTTCCCCTTTAGTTTTTGTTGTATGTTTTTGGATAAATGAATCTGATTGCAAATATAGAAACAACTGTAATAATTATTATGTAAAATACAGTCTTATTCAACTCCCAATTTCCGCCAAATACCTTCGAGTTAAAAGAGAATATTTCCTTCATTGATCTCAAAAATTCTCCGTTATCAAGTCCACCTATACATTCATCCATGTGCTTTAAGACGCCGCCTGTGAGATAATTCCTGATAAGTATGGATATTCCTGTGGCAGGGACCAGATTACACACATTCTGAATGTTCTCATTAAACTCTGAAAGCGGGATGTACGCTCCGACTACAAAGCCTGATACAGCTGACAATATTCCCATAAAAGCACTGCAGGTACTCATATTTTTAAAGAACATCATAAAGAACATTAATACAGCAGTTGATGATATTGTGCCAAGCAAGACTATTCCCATCAGTTTAAAAATATCCGCCGATTCAAAATACATACCCCCATTTACAGTAAGTACACCTATTCCCAAAAACATCACAGTTACTACCTGCAAAAACGAAGTCATTACAGCTGCAAAAAAGTAGGACATGATTATTTCCGATCTCTTTACAGGTGTGGCACTCATATCAAAGAAAGTCTTATCTTCTCTGTCTTTTACCATTACTTCAAGTGCATTGTAAGGTATAGTAAGAAGTGCCGTACTCATGATTCCTGTAAGAAGAAGCCCGTTTACAAACCTGTCGATATCATCTTTTGATACAAGTTCTCCAAGCTCTGATACTGCTTTTTCAATAGGCGAAACCAATGTATTCTTTAGGAAAAGAATATACAAAGCAAGTATTATCAGCGGTGTCAGCATTGAAAAAAAGATCGATCCTTTGTTTGTAAAAAATACCAACATATTTCTCTTAATAAGTCCCCATATACCTCTTAACTTTTTCATTTTCAGCTCACCATTTCCTTTCCTGTCAGTCTTAAAAATACGTCGTCCATTGTGCCCTTAATTATCTCGAAATCCTTAATGCGATCTTTGTTTTTCCAGACAAAATCAGTTATGCCTTCGTCCATTGAAATGCTGTAATGGTCGGCCTCATACCTGTACTGCAATACATCGGCATTTTCAATTATTTTTCTGTTATCATCGTTTGCCTGGGTGTACCAGATCAGCTTTTTAGCGGTGTATCTGCTTTTTAATTCTGCCGGAGTTCCTTCCGCTATAATGTTTCCTTTGTCCATGATCACTACGTTGCCAGCTCCTGTTGTTTCCTCCATATAATGCGTTGTAAGGAAAATCGTGAGTTTTTCTTTTTCCCGCAGATGATTTATATAATCCCAAACCATTTTTCGTGACATCGGGTCAAGGCCTGTGGTGGGCTCATCCAAAAACAGGATTCCCGGCTTATGTATCAGTGCTCTTGCAATATCTATTCGCCTTCTCTGTCCTCCTGAAAGCTTCTCGTACTTTTGATTCCAGATTTCTTCCAAGTTAAACTCCTCCCAGAAGTCCCTTAGCCTATTCATTATTTCATCCTTACTGTATCCGTAATATGCGCCTCTTGTTAGCAGATTCTGTTTTACTGTAAGCTTGCTGTCCAAAACGGAATTCTGAAAAACGATTCCAATCTCTTTTCTTATTTCATCATCATTTTTTCCGAGCTCATGCCCCATCACGAAGGCTTCTCCCGATGTTTTGGGAAGGATTGTGCTAAGCATGTTTATTGTCGTTGATTTACCTGCACCGTTTTCACCCAGAAAAGCAAATAACTCACCCTGATTTACAGAAAATGAAATATTGTTTACGGCAGTAAGATCACCGTAACTTTTCTGCAGATTTCTTACTTCAATTGCTTTGTTCATACTGTACCTCTTTCCTCTGATTTATTATCCTAATCAGGTATCCTTTTCCTTCCAAAAAGTGTTTGTTGCTACTGTAGTTCTTTCTTACGAAATTGATATTATCGCATTTGAGACATAAAAAAAGCGTAACTGCGGTGAGTTACACTTTTCATAGGGTGAAATGCAATTTTTTGTGTCAGGTCTTTGCAATATCATGTAATTTGGCTAAAAGCTCAGGTTGAGCTCTCAACCTTAAATATACTCGACAATTGTGTTATACAGCCTTCTGGATTCAATCGGCTTTACAAGGTGAGCATTCATCCCGGCCCTGATGCTCTGTTCGTAATCTTCGTGGAAAGCATTCACTGTCATAGCTATGATTGGAATACTCCTGGATGAAGGAATTGTTGTATTCTCTCTTATCTGTCTTGCTACGGATAATCCGTCTATATCAGGCATTACAATATCAAGCAGTATAATATCAAATTTACCATGTTCCGTCCTGTATGTATGTAGCGCCTCCCTGCCATCACGTACCGTAACTACTTCCGCGCCTTTCTGTCTAAGAAGCCTGTCTACAATCTCAAGATTGATCTCATCATCATCTGCAACAAGAATTCTTTTATGTGAAAAGTCGAAGTTGCGATTAATCAAAGCAGCATACTCTCCAACCGATACCATAGAGAAACGGATCGTTAACTGTATACTTGCTCCCTCTTCAGGATCAGAGGTGGCTTTAATAGTGTCCGCTCCCAATTCATGCGCATAATATCTAATGATAGTAATAGTTGGATCCATAGCTTCTAAAAAGGAATACGTATCATATTCAACAGCTTCAAACTCATCCCTTAAAGCCTGCAGCTTACTGCTTGTAATTGTTGTATCTTCCCCATAGGCTTTAAAACTTATATCAATATAATTGTTGACGTTGCCTACATTTTCTACTTCCAGATTAACAACACCCTTATTGGACATCATCTCTGTAACCACTCTTATCATCTTACGGAGAATACGAAAAAGAATTAAATAATCTGTACTGATGTAACAGTTCTTAAGCTTCTTTTTCTCTATGACAAGCTCTATTCCCACCGGACTTAAAAAATTAGCAACATCCTTTTTCAATGAATCCAGTAATGCATCCATATCAACAAATTCCGGATGCAATCTTACATGGTTCAACGTAATTTGACGCATTGCCATAACATCATCAATAGATGCATTCATCAAATGGCTTGCACGGTTTATCTGATCCAGGTAATGTTTTGTGGCTACTTCATCATAACCACTCTCTTTTGCCAAATTTGAAAACTCAATGATAGAATACAGTGGTCCTCTGACATTTCTGTTCATCTGCTCAATTAAGGAATTGCTATTTTTTAACTTATGTTCTGTATCAATAAGTTTGTCAATTAGCTTCTTATCATCAAAATCGTCCATGGTTTTTCTCTTTTCTATGGAAAAATTTCTGAAAACTTGAGATAATAATATCATATATTCTAATAAAAATGAGTGAATTAAATATAAAATTATTATGCTGAGCATAGAAAGGCACTATATGTATAACACTCAGGAGATTTCTGTCAATATTCAACCGCACTGTGTAGTAGGAATTGGAGCTTCAGCCGGTGGACTTGAAGCTCTTCAGCAATTTCTGACTTTTCTTCCATCCAATACCGGCATGGCTTTTGTTATAATCCAGCATCTGGCTCCCAATCACAAAAGTATGCTTGTTGACATACTTGGAAAATATAATTCAATGCCTATAAAGGAAATAGAGGACGGAATGCAGGTCGAAAGAAACCACATATATATGATTCCGCCCAAATACAACGTAGTAATCCATAACAATGTCTTGAGTCTCAAGGAGCAAAACCCCCAGGAGATAAGCCACCCTATCGACATCTTCTTCCGCTCTCTTGCCAATGCCTATGAAAACCGTTCCGTTGCTGTCATTCTTTCAGGAACAGGTTCTGACGGAACAAATGGTATCAGGGCCATCAAAGAACAAAATGGTATGATTATTGTTCAAAGCCCTGAGTCTGCCAAGTTCGATGGCATGCCAAGAAATGCAATAAGTACAGGTTTTGTGGACCTTATGTTAAAACCGGATTCCATTGCCAGAGAACTTGCGCATATTGCCAAATCTGTGGTAGACGCGGAAACACAGCTAGGCGTCACCGATGATGACCTTCTCTCCAAGGTTTTTTCAATATTAAAAAATGTCACTAATATAAACTACGCTTACTATAAGCAGACAACCATCCTTCGAAGAATAGAAAGAAGACTTGTAGTAACACATAATCGTAACCTTCGGGAATACGTCAACTACATGACTACAAACCCGGAGGAAGCAAAAATCCTTGCGAAGGAGGTTCTGATTGGTGTCACATCATTTTTTCGTGACCCTGACTACTTCGAAGTATTAAAAGAGAATGTCATCAAAAAGTTGATCACAAGCTCTCATTCCGACGATGAACTGCGCGTCTGGGTTGCCGGCTGCTCAACAGGTGAAGAAGCCTACTCTATTGCTATTCTGTTTGCCGAAGCCATGGAAGAGCTTTCAACACACAGAAGCGTAAAGATATTTGCAACAGACCTTGATCCTGACTCAATAAGCACTGCTGTCCGCGGAATTTACGGAAACAACATAATTGAGGATGTGTCTGTCGCAAGACTCTCCAAATTTTTTACACGAAAAGGGAACAAATATGTAATTCATCATGACATAAGAAAGATGATCATCTTTGCCCAACACAACGTATTCCAGGATCCTCCTTTCGGAAAACTGGATTTAATCTGCTGCAGAAACGTACTTATATATTTCCAGGCTGTTCTGCAACGGAATCTTTTTGCTATTTTTCACATGGCTCTTTCCGACAGGGGATATCTGTTCCTTGGTCGTTCAGAATCAGTTATAGACTATGCGGATGTATTCCGTGTTGTGTGCGCTGATGAAAAGATTTTCATACACTATGCAGAGGGGAATGCACCCGTTCACGAGCAATTTGCCTATTCAATGAACAATATCGAAACCCCTATTGAGCCCATCAATGTTTCTGGAATTGACGATGAAGATACCACCAGTTACAAGGCGCACGAGCTCGACACCTCTGTTCTTGAAGCGCTTATGCCCGCGACTGTTCTTGTTAATGAAAAGAACGAGCTTGTAAGAAGTTATGGTGACTGTTCAAGGCTCATCTCACTTCCTACAGGCCAAGTTACTTTGGATATTTTCCAGCTCATCAGGGCTGATATTAAAATTGCGCTCTCAACTGCACTTAAAGAAGCCAGAATTACTGGCGAACGCAAAGCATACTCAGATATTCCTGTTGAAATTGATGGTAAAGGAGAATTTGTTTCAATTGTTGCATATCCTATCTCGGATAATCATGGTGATAAAACAGATTTTACTGCAGTTTCATTTATACGCAGACGCGAACTTGCAAATATCGATATGCAGAAATATAAGGTTGATTTTGCGGCATCCCAGCGTATATCAGATCTCGAACAGGAACTAAAGGCAACCAAAAACTCGCTGCGCCAGACCGTAACAGAGCTGGAATCAACTAACGCCGAGCTCCAGGCCGCCAACGAGGAGCTTCTTACCGCTAACGAAGAACTTCAGTCAAGTAACGAAGAGCTTCAGTCAGTTAATGAAGAATTATATACTGTAAATTCCGAATATCAAACCAAGGTTACAGAGCTAGCCGTTGCAAACAACGATATCTCGAACTTTTTGTCCTCCACCCTTGTTGGAATACTTATGGTGGACAAGGATCTGAACATAAGAAAATATACGGAATACATCTCATCCGAATTCAGTATTGCAGATCAGGATGTAGGTAGATCACTTCGCTACATTGGCTTTAACTTTACCACAATAGATCTTCTTGAACTATGTCGTGTAGTTCTTAATACCATGGAACCAGTAGAACAACGATGTGCATCCGTTGCAGGAAAAACCTATCTTATCCGCATTGCACCTTACCACGAAATCAATGGAACTGAAGAATCCGGTATCTCACCTAACGATAAAAAACGGGCACTCAAAGGACTGGTTCTTACTTTTGTTGATACTACCAAGCAAATCGATGATCAGGAGCAGATTGATGAAATGGGTAAAGCCCTTCGCGCTGCGGTAAAATCAAGTCGCGAAAAAGAGACCTTCCTTTCACAGATGTCTCACGATATGAGAACTCCTCTCACTGCTATCTTTGGACTTACACAGCTTTCACTTCAGGAGGATTCCATAACACCTGCACTTAAGGATAATCTTGATAAGATTATGACTTCCAGCCAATATCTTTTGACACTTATCGAGGAAATTCTGGAGACAAGCAAGATTAACTCAGGAAAAATAGTTTCCATAAGTTCGGCTGTCCGCGAGGAAAATCTTATAACTTCAATTTCAACTATGACAGCCGAGCAAGCTCGTGAAGCAGGCCTTAATTTTGAATATAAGATAAATGGTTCAAAGGATCGTTATGTCCTTATGGATACCAAGCATGTGGAGAGATCCATCCTGAACCTTCTTTCAAATAGTATTAAATTTACTCCAAAAGGCGGCAGGATAATCTTTACAACAAATGTAACCTATACTGATACATCTTCTGTTCATACATACACTATCAGAGACACAGGTATCGGAATAAGTGATGATTTCCAACAGCGTATGTTTATGCCCTTCGAACAGTATCGTGATACAGATGATCCATACCAGGAAGGGACAGGACTCGGTCTTTACATATGCAAAAATCTCGTAGAACTCATGGGTGGAACCATCTCCTGCACTAGTCACGTAGGCGTGGGAACCGAGTTTACCATAGTTCTTACATATCCTCTCGCAACAGATGAGCAGATATCACTGCATACGCATCAATCTGAAGAATACGAGGATCAGGTTCTCTACGGAAAAACCATTCTTCTTGCTGAAGATAACACAATAAATGCGGAAGTCATTATTAAACTGTTAAAAACAAAGGGAATTCATACAGAAGTAGCCAGAGATGGACAGGAAGCCATTGATATGTTCAAAGGACGTGATCCTTACCATTATCAGGCCCTTTTAATGGATCTTATGATGCCTGTCAAGACGGGTCTTGATGCGGCAAAAGAGATTCGAAGCCTTTCTACGCCTGATGCAGCTGTTATTCCAATCTTTGCGCTTACTGCAGATATGGCTAACGATGTAGAAAGCCGCTGCCAGAATGCAGGTATCGATCTGATACTGGAAAAGCCAATTGACCAAAACAGACTGTTTGCAAGCCTTGCCAAGGCTATCCAGAAGCAGCTCGATAAGGCCTGACACTTTACGCATTTTTCTCGGAGATATTGTATGGACAATAAGCAAATTGAAGCACTTAACTTATGGGGAGCGGATTCAGAATCAGCAATAAAAAGGATGCTTGGCGACGAAGTCTTCTACCTCAGTCTTGTTGATGCTTTTGTATCAAATAATGATTGGAATGATATGTGTAAATTAATTGAGAAAAAACAATACAGGGATGCCTTTGTCATATCTCACAGAATGAAAGGCTCCTGTGTCGATCTCTCGTTGACGCCGCTTTTCAAAGCTATGTGCGAACTTACAGATGATCTGCGCTACGAAGAAATACGTCCAACGCTGGAAAGCGACCTTGAGGCAGCACAAAAGCTCAGAGACTCTTTAGTCAAAGCCTTACATTTAGAATGATTTATTTTCTGTTAGTTATAAAAAGCCTGTCACCTTTACAGAACTTGTGATATGAACCACTATGAAAACAGCCAGATATGCGATGTTCACAAGAGTGAAGGTCAGCAGATATTTGCCTGTTTTTTCTTTGTAATCATTGGTATATGCCTTAAAAGAAATCAGGCTGGCCATTGATGCGATAAGAGTTCCAAGGCCTCCTACATTTACACCTGCAAGAAGCTCTTTGTAGTCTCCTGCAAAATCCGTAAGAAGCAATGTCGCAGGCACATTACTGATAAACTGGCTTGTTATAACAGATGTTATGAATTCTTTCCCCTGAACAAGATTCTGCAGAATATCGCGAATCTGAGGGATTTTTCCTATGTTTCCTGTAAAAATGAAGAATCCTATGAAGGTAAGAAGCAGGATGTAGTCTGCCCTCAGCAGGATTTTTCCATCAAGGATTGCCACGGTAACCAGGATGATGCCTGCCATGATCTGCCAAGGAATGATTCTAAGTACTGTAAGAAGCGCTACCACAAACAAAATGGAGTAAATAACCACCTGTGTGGTGCTGCCGAAGCTTTTTACTATGTGATAGTTGTCTGTTCTATCGCCAAGACCTTCCTTTTTTCCCGGAATGAACAGCACGGATATCATAAGAAGCACCAGCGCCAGAATCGAATACGGCAGCATACATCCGATAAACTGCGCCATGCTCATGCCTGTAACTCCGTACAGATAGAGATTCTGAGGGTTTCCGATGGGTGTAAGCATACTTCCAAGGTTGGCTGCCACGGTCTGCAACACTACCACAGGGATCATCATATCTTCTCTTTTACAGTTGTGGAGCGTCATAAGTGCGAAGGGCACGAAGGTGATCAGTGCCACGTCGTTTGTGATAAGCATGCTTCCGAAGAAACACATCAGGATGAGGATTACCGCTACCTGCCATCCTTTTGATACTTTTTTGAGAAGGATTTCTCCGATTTTTTCAAAAATTGAGTTCTCCCTAAAACCCTGTACCACGATCATCAGGCCCCACAGAATGCCCAGCGACCTGAAATCTATGTAACCGAGATAATCTTTTCCCGGGTGCACGAAAAAAGCTGAAATCACGGCCAAAAGCCATGCTGCCACAAGGACAGGATCAGATTTTAACTTGCCTATTATTTTTTTCATTACTCTTATCCCCTTTGATATAATCATTCGAATTCCATGCCCAGATAAGCTCAATGGCCATGAAAATCCAAATGGATGGCTCACACCATATTACAGCATTATACCCGAAACGGGGAATAAGTAGTATCACAAACATAACTTTTCCGCAAAGTTCTATCACGCTGGAGATCACGGCCACGATTTTGTAGCCGATTCCCTGCAGGGAGTTGCGGTTGAAATTGATGATGCCCAGAACACACAGAAATGGTCCAAGGACATAGAGGTATTTTGCACCGTTTTGGATCACGACGGGATTATCTGATCCGGAAATAAGTCTTATAAGCACCGGGGCGGTGGTCCAGAGAATAAGCGACATTATGGCTGCGCCTATGAAGAAAAAGATGTAGCACTCCTTCATGGCCTTCAGGATTCTGTCTTTATTGTCTGCGCCTTTGTTTTGGGACACAAATACGGACACAGCAATAGGTACAGAAATAAATGGCAGCGCTGCAAGACCCATGATTTTCCTCGCTGCCACATGTGCTGCAATAATCTGGGTTCCGATGCCGTTTATGCCTGACTGGAGAATTACAGAGCTGATGCTGACTATTGAAGACATAAACATCATAGCTATGCCCTGCCCCGCCAGATCTTTTATCAGTTCCGGTTCTGTTTTGAAGTGCTCCGGTCCCGGAATAAGGATTTTTACTTTTTTCAGAAGATAAACCAGGCAAAGTATGGCAGAAAAGGCCTGGGATATGACAGTTGCTATGGCTGCGCCGTCCACGCCCATTTTGAGGATGGCGATAAAGCTATAATCCAGAATCACGTTAAGGACAGATGAAATTATCAGGAAGATCAGCGGCATCACTGAATTACCGATGGAGCGCAGTATCCCTGAGAAGAAATTATATGCAAAGGTCACAAACAGGAACGCTGTGACGATTCTTATGTATAAAAGCGCGTCAGCGTAGATTTCATCAGGTGTGTTGATGGCATGAAGTAAGTAGGGCATTCCGATCATACCAAGCAGTGTGAAAGCAAACACCATCACAAAGCCCAGCTTTAATGAGCCCGCAACTGCTCTTTTTATAAGATTCTCATCCTTCGAGCCATAGGCTCTCGCTATAACTATTCCAAAACCACCGCAGGATCCGGTGGCGAAATATACTATCAGCTCAAAAACCGAAGCCACTGAGCCAATCGCCGCAAGGGCATTCTCCCCCAGAACATTCCCCACTATCGCAGTATCCACCGCATTGTACAGCTGCTGGAAAAGCATGGACACAACGATTGGCACTGCAAATATTATGATAGATTTCATTATCGGGCCATTCAGCAGATCGATCTGGCCAAGGGTTTTCTCTTCAGACATTGGATTCTCCGGTGGTTTGTGAATTTAATCGTTTCCTATTTGATAGTTTACGCCCTTTTGGTGAAAAAATAAAATAGTAAAAGCTGCTCAAATGAAAACATTTACACGCCTCTTTGTCTGGCAACGCTAATTACACTCGAATTGACTGCTTCCTGTTTTACAAGACTTATTCTACTGTGAGCTATGATTTTTTCGGTATTTCGAGGGCGACATATTATATATTTTCTCGAATAACCGTATAAAAGACTCCGGATTTTCATACCCTATGATACTGCTTATATCTGCTATGGTAGTATTTGTATTTACTAAAAGTGACTCAGCGTGTTGGAGCCTTATATTTCTCACAAAAGAAGAAAAACTCTCTCCTGTCTCTTCCTTGATAAGTCTGGAGCAATGTGCCAGCGAATAATTAAAATGCTCTGCCACTTCATTTAAGGTGACTTTCTTATAATTATCGATTATAAAGCTCAACATCCTAAGTCTGGCACTTCGCATCTCGCTCTGCAGCCCTTCCTTCAAGTGCTCATCCTGCACCAGTACCTTGTCGGAATGATTCCTTAAAAGCCTTGCAAAAAAAATTGGCACCATGTTATTTAGAAGTCTGCTGCTGTACATATCTCCTCTTTGCACCTCAAGGTACATTTCCAAAATACTATCCCTCACCTCCTTGTCATCACCTGTCGGGAAAAGCATGCTTCTTGCCGATTCCCTGGAATAAAGACTGCTCATAAAAAAATCAGACAATACGTTATCATATCTTAGTGTGTTTAAAAATGCATCCTCGAACGCATCCCGCCTTATGTGTACGGTAAAAACAAGGCTGTCGTCGAAAACCTCTATTGTGCGCATTGTCTGCGGCGGTATGAATGCCACATCTCCTTTTCCCAACGTATAGTGCTTATCTCCAAGCTCATGTCCGCATTTGCCGCTAAACACATAGAGGATTTCAAAATATGAGCATCTGTATTTAAATATGGGAGTATATCTTGAATGTCTGACGACGTCTACACTGGATTCCTTGCTTATAGCAAGATCCGGATAGAAATTATCTTCTGAAAAAAGCTCCGGTATCTCTACAAATGGAAATTCTTTGATAAACAATCCATGTTCCCTGACATATTCCTCAATCTCATTCATATAGGCCAGTCTTTTTGCATCGTCATCCCTCATCTCATAATACTTTTTATATATCAGCTCATCCTCTGTATACTCCTTTATTCTATCCATTATCTTCCTGGTTATAGCCATAATCGCCGCCTACATTTCAATATCAAATTTTGTCAATTATTATTGTCATAATAGCACATTGTATGCTCTCTGAAAATGCCTTACGATAATACATAATCACATTAACGGAGGTTATTTTAAAATGATTACAGTAGCTTATATCGGATTTGGAGTTTCAGTGCGCGAATACCACATTCCCTACGTAGAAAACAGGGATGATATTAAGGTAAAATACGTTTTTCGAAGAGAAGAAGATATCCCTCAATTTGCTGAGTACGAACCTTTTTATCCTGAGATAAGATTTACAACCAATATAAACGATGTCCTTGATGACAGTGAAGTCGACCTGGTTGTTGTATCAGCACCTGACCGTTTCCACATGCCCTACGCACATCAGATACTGAATGCAGGAAAACATGCTCTAATAGAAAAACCATTTTCCCAAACTGCTAAAGAAGCCCGTGAGTGTTTCGAGCTTGCAAAATCAAAAGGGTTGATCTGCATGCCCAACCAGAACCGAAGATTTGATGCGGATTTCCTCGCAGTTAAGGAAGTAATAGCCGGCGGAAAGCTTGGTGACCTAGTAAGATTGGAGAGCCATTATGATTATTACAAGGAAAACGGCTGGTATGACCACCTTGGAACTCTCTATAATCTTGGTGTCCACACCACTGATCAGATCATAAGCCTTTTAGGCATCCCGGACAGAACAAATCTTGATGTCAGAAGCATACATCATCCGGGAACAGGCGATGATTACTATGATCTGGAATTCTTTTATGGAAACTGCAAGGCATCGGTCAACACCTCTATGTGTGTACTGATAGATTATCCCCGCTTCACTCTGCATGGCACTAAAGGCAGCTTCACTCTTCCACCCGTAATACACAATTCAGGAAAGAAAAAGGTCGTCGGGAGGCATGTGGTAAGCACCGATCCCGCACCAAAAGACAGATGGGGAACTCTTGTCTACATAAACGAATCCGGTGAAAAAGTTACCGAGAAGGTTCCTGTCGGCTGTGCGCACTACGAAAGAATATATGACTCAATTGTATCGGCTATAGAAACCGGAGCAGAAAAATGTGTAAAAGATGAGGAAGTTGTCAAAGTTCTTGAAATACTGGAAGAAGCAACGGAGGTGGCAAAATCATGGAAAAAATAACACTTGGCACTATCGGGAGCGGAGTTATAGTTCACTCCATCCTGGATAATGTAATAAGAAACGACGGAATAGAGCTTAACGCAGTTTATTCGAGATCCGCCGAAAAGGCCAAAAATTTAGCCAATGAGTATGGATGCAAAAAAACTTATACAGATATTGATGCCTTCCTTGCTGATGATGAAATAAACACAGTGTATATCGCAATTCCAAATCTTCTGCATTACGAATACACCAAAAAAGCTCTCCTATCAGGTAAAAATGTGATTTGTGAAAAACCGTTCACAACAAAGTATTCCCATGCAAAAGAGCTTTCGGATATAGCATCTGACAGGAACCTGTTTCTTGTGGAAGCTGCACCGACAAGCTTTCTACCGAATTTTAACATATTAAAAGATTCCCTGGACAAGATTGGGCAGCTGAAGCTTGTAATGAGTAATTACAGCCAGTATTCCAGCCGGTATGACGCGGTACTTAGAGGTGAGAAGCCTGCAATATTTGATCCCGAGTATGCCGGCGGCTGTCTAATGGATATCAACTTCTACAATGTACTTCTGAATGTACTTTTGTTTGGTAAACCAAAGAAGGCGACCTACCACGCAAATCTTTATCCCGGACTGTCTGACACCTCCGGCGTTATGGTCATGGAATATGAAGGCTTCATAAGCACTAATGCAGGCGCCAAAGATACCTTCGGCACAAACTTCTTCCAGATAGAGGGAGAAAAGGGTTATATCTATATCGAGAATGGATCCAACGGGATAAAGTCTGTACGTGTAGTCACCAAGGAAAGCGATGATACCTACAATGAACAGCCTGATCCTGACAGATGGTACTATGAGATCAGGGAACTTACACGTATCTTTTTGACAGATGATACGAAAGAAATGAAAAAACGCCTTGCTACTACTCTTGAAACCGTTGAAATCATAGAAAAATCCCGCAAGGAAGCAGGCATCATCTTCCCAGGAGATGATTGATTAAAAATACAGATGACATCTTATCTCATCTTGCATGCAGTTATTACTGATAACCGCAACAATCAGATCAACTATGCAAAAGGGGAACATACATGAATATAATCGGAATAGATATTGGCGGAACCAATTTTCGCATTGGACTTGTTGATGAAAATAATAATGTCCTCTCATTTAGGAAGGTTCCTACCTCTGCAGTGATAAAATCAACCTCTGTTTTAGAGGATATTTCCGAATATGTAGAGGACTTCATAAAGGATACTCCATTTGATGCTTTAGCCATAGGTTTTCCTGCAACCCTCGGCAGAGAAAGAAAAAAAGTTCTCCAGGCGCCCAATCTGCGGTTTATGGAAAACCTTAATGTTACGGATTATCTTTCAAAAAGGCTGAATGTTCCGGTATATGCTGAGCGGGATGTAACAATGGCCATATATTTCGATATGGCAAAATACAACATCACTGCTTCCGGCATAACCTGTGCTGTATATTATGGCACCGGTGTGGGAAATGCAATATGCATAAACGGAACGCCACTAGTCGGAAAAAACGGAACCGCCGGTGAACTCGGCCACATCCCCGTCATAGGAGACACCACTCCCTGCGGCTGTGGAAACATCGGATGTATTGAAAGTCTTGCGGGGGGAAAAGCACTGCGAAGCATCCTGGAAAGATTTTTTCCCGAAACTCCTATCTCCGATGTGTTTACACATCATGGTAATTCCGCCCAAATACAGCAGTTCCTTGATAATATGTCGATCGCGGCTGCCTCGGAGGTAAATATTCTTGACCCGGACCATCTCCTCATAGGTGGAGGTGTCACAAATATGACTGATTTTCCAAAGGACAGATTAAAAGAGCTGATAATAAAACATTCCAGAAAGCCATACCCTGCGGAAAATCTTAACATCGTCTTTACCGAAGATGAGCCTGCCAAAAGCGTTATAGGTGCAGCCATATACGCAAGGACTAGGATCTGACAAAATATAACCGATCTACACATGCAGTTTTCAATCAGACAATGCACCATTTTACAGTAACTATCCTATTCACAATCATTTGAGGTCAGACTATGCTAAAAATATATGATTTACGAACAGACTATCAGATCAATCCCATCGGCATTGATTCTCCCACTCCTTCCTTTTCCTATAAGCTCTCATCTACACATAATAATACTACTCAGGCAGATTATCAGATAATAATATCCCATGGTGATGATATTGTGTGGGATTCAGGTAAATGCGCTTCAGATCAAAGCCTGTACATAACCTATGAAGGAACTGCCCTTAGCCCTAAAACAAGATATGATATTCGCCTGCTCATAACGGATAATCACGGGGAAAAGGCTGAGCAAAGCAGCTTTTTTGAGACAGGTCTTATGAACTGCGGCGGCTTTAAGGCAAGCTTTATTACCCACGGATTTAAAGCTGATCTTGAGCCCTGTGCTGTATTTTTTAAGGAATTCCATTCAGACAAAAAAGTGTCAAAGGCAAGACTCTACATAAGCTCTCTTGGAATTTACAAAGCGCTTATAAACGGAAAAAGAATAAATGAAAATCGATTTGCTCCAGGCTGGACTTCCTATCAGAAGAGACTCCAGTATCAGACAATTGATGTAACCGGGCTAATAGAAAGTCAGAACAAAATAGAGATAACTGTGGCAAACGGATGGTTTAAGGGTATTCTCGGTTTCTATGGTCAGGGCTGTCATTATGGCAACAGGACCGCACTCATTGCTCAACTAGAGATCACCTACGTCGATGGGACTTTCGACACTGTTTTTACCGATGAAAGCTGGATGAGCAGCACTGCGGAGATCAGATATAGTGATATCTATAACGGTGAGACCATTGACTATTCTCTGCCCAAACAGGAAGTGAAGTCTGTGTCAATACTTGACCAGCCAAAAGACATCCTGATCGCCCAGAGCTGTGAACCCGTAAAAATCACAGAGCGCATTCCCGCAAAGGCACTCCTGACATCTCCAAAGGGTGAAAAAATAATTGATTTTGGTCAAAATCTCTCAGGTGTAGTAGAAGCAAAAATAAAGGCCGCCAGGGGAACAACAATTAAGCTCTATCACGCAGAGGCTCTGGATGAAAACGGGAATCTTTTTACGACTAATTTAAGGACCGCAAAAGCCTGTGACACCTTTATCTGCAGCGGTGGTGATGACACCTTCCTCCCGGAATTCACATACCATGGTTTCAGATACATCCGCATAGAAGGACTTGATGAGATAAATATCGACAATTTCACAGCCTGTGTTATGCACACAGATTTGGAGAAAACCGGAGCTTTCTCATGCTCTGATGATAAAATTAACAGGCTCTTTCAAAACATAGACTGGACTTTACGTGCCAATTTCTTTGATATTCCTACAGATTGTCCTCAAAGGGATGAACGCTTAGGCTACACAGGTGATACAGAGATTTTCCTTCCGACAGCAGTTTTTCACCGGAATACAGCCCTTTTCATCAGGAAATGGCTTCGCGATGTTGCCACAGAACAGACAGATGAGTTTGGCGTTCCATTATCTGCTCCGGATATTCTAAAAACCCATGCATGCATGTCTATATGGCACGAGGCAGCGACCATTGTCCCCTGGATCCTATGGGAAACCTACGGGGATATTTCTGTACTTACAGAGCAATATGAAAGCATGAAAAAAAGCGTGGAATACACCAGAAAGCTCGCAGGAGAAGAAGGACTTCTAAGCACAGACAACAGTTCCCAGTTCGGTGACTGGGTTGCCCTTGATGCACCAAAGGGTCCATTCCGAAAAGTGCCTGAAGGTATTCTCAACCCATCTTCCGATGAACGTGCCGGCGGTACAGACTCACATCTGACAGCAAATGTATATTATCTGTATTCCATAGACATAATACGAAAAACGGCAGAAATTCTTGGGAAAACAAAGGATTATACTGAATACAACGATCTGTACGGCGATGTCCTTGAAAAGTTCAGAAATGAATTCATCACACCATCAGGGCGAATAGCATCCGGCACCCAGACAGCTGCAGCACTCATTCTATACTTTGATCTTGCACCTATAGAAGTAAGAGAAAAAATAGCTGCAAGACTTTACTACGATCTTGTAAAAACCAAGAAGCATCTCTATACCGGCTTTGTGGGAACAGAATATATAATGCACGTGTTAAGCAGATTCAATATGCATGAGCTTGCAGGAACCATCCTTTTTAAGGAGGATTGCCCCTCCTGGCTATATAGTGTAAACTTAGGCGCCACAACGATCTGGGAACTGTGGGACGGCGTGAATCCCGATGGCAGCTTTAATCTATTTGAAATGAACTCGCTAAATCAGTTCGGCTTTGCAACTGTTGGCGACTGGCTCTACAAGGATCTGTGCGGGCTGAACTCTATAGAAGCCGGATTTAAAAAATTCCGGATTTCTCCAAGACTAGTGCCCGGAATCACCTCCTTTGAACTATCCTATGAAAGCCCTTATGGGAAAATCAGGATTAGTTTTTTCTGTGAGAATGGAAAATATATAGCAGACATAGAAGTCCCTGCAAACACCACCGCACTAATCTCCCTTCCGGACAGAGCTGAGGAAGAATATGGCTCAGGAGCCTATCACTTCGAATATGCTACGGATGCATCCTTCGAAAAAAAGAAGTATTCAGAGGATTCCACTCTAAATGAGCTTCTTTCAAATCCCGAAGCCGGTGAATTATTTGAAAAAGAAATGCCTTACCTCGCAGGCAGCGGTTTTGTAAAAACATTTGCCGGAAATCTGTCTGTCATAGAGATAGACCTTACTCTGCCCCGCAGTATGATTCCTCAAAAAGCGCTGGATCTGTTCAGACGTATGATCGATATGTTAAACAGCAAAACTTCCTCCCACGAAAACAGGATAAATGCCAATTCTATCTGATCACGAAGACTAATGAAAGCCGGGAGTAAAAAGCAATCATCCATAGCTGCCAGACAGCCGGGGAGAATCAAGTGTAGTCTACCGGTCTTCTTATCTCAAGATAGGGTCTGAACTGCAACAAAGAATCGCCCATACCAGGTTATTTTGGTATGAGCGATTGCTTTATCAATAGCTTTTATTTTTTATTCTGTAACTGTTACTGTTACCTTCTTAGCAAGACCATTCTGAGCATATGCGTAAACTTCACAGGTTCCTGCCTTTACTCCGGAGATGTTTCCTTTGCTATCAACTGTTGCAATCTCCCGATTTGTCGATCTGAAGCGAACCTTAGGAGCATGACCCGTTGAAAGCTTCTTTTTGCTACTATTTGCATACTTAACCTTCGCTGTTACTTTTGTACTCTGTCCCTTAGCAACAGATACACTATCCTTGGAAAGCTTAATAGATTTAACATTTGTATAGGTCTTATTATCTTTCCCTGCAAAGTGAGCATTTACTGTTTTGCCAATCTTCTTACCATTACTGTCATATGCCACAAGATAGAGTTTGAAGTTCTTGGTAAAGTCTATCTTCTTATCCTTTAGTTTCTTAATTGTAACCTTTGTTCCTGAAGTTGACTTAACTGCTTTAGAAGGAAAATCGCTTCCACAATAAGTTGCAAATACGTCAACCTTACTTACACCTTCTGTCTTATCCCAGCTTACCTTTATTCCCTTGTCACTCTGTTTGATTTTAATTCCTGTATAAAAACCGGAAACGGTAGTTGTTTCATTGTCTTTAGATTCATCTTTTTTATCTTTTGCTACTGCATCAGGAACTGTTATGCTGGCATCGGCTGTAGGAGTCCCGGAAACTGTCACCACCGTGTCACTGGTTCTCTTTGCTGTAATTCCATTATTTGTAATATCAGCAAATTCTACAAAATGATAGCCATCCTTTGCAGTGTAGGTCACCTCTTCCATAGGTCCATCCAGACCTGTTTGCTCTGTTGCTCCGCTTATGGTTGAATTGGCTCCGCCTGATAGATTAACTGAATAGCCACTGAATGTTGTTATTGTAAGCTTGACACAAGGTGTATTTGTACCTCCATATGTTTCATAAAGAACTGAGTATTTCCCTTTAGTTATACTTGTGTCTAATGCGAGATTTCCAGAACGTCCTTCACCTTTATTCTCTCCATCAAGAATAACCAATACATATCCACTTCCTCCTCCATCAAACTGAGTTCCAAAATTCAATCTAGCATCATTTTCTATCTCAATAATTGTAGTTTCGTTTACGTTAAATATATTCCTCTGCTCCAATTTATTTCTATCAAAAGTCCACTTCTTATCTGCAA
>JAEEGL014423263.1_pt1 | contig 21584 bp, 14 predicted proteins | sample 9134231 | NCBI WGS metagenome assembly JAEEGL01 (sample SAMN16246548, study PRJNA631951) | gut metagenome | biome: gut microbiome; feature: rumen; material: fiber-attached | host: Bos | place: Iran: Karaj | collected 2018-10
ATACGATCTATGACGATTCCTTAGCAGATATCGATGCGATGCTTTGGACTGATATGAGCGGAGGCGAGAAGCTCACCGGTGACAACACCTATTATGCCGATGCTCAGGATCTGTGTTTCTGGTTATACCTTAACGATTATAATGAGACACTGTATTATGCGGTCTACTACCTGGGCATGACTACGTCTGATACCGTTGATATCAATGTATACAACGCGCTGGAATCCGGCAGCGTTGACCCTTATACATGCCCGGACATGTCCAAGTGTTATGAGTTCAACTATTCTTCTGTTATAACGCCCGGCACTTATGTACTTGTCATAGCCGAAGACGCAGACAGCATGACCGATCCGTATATCACTGCGTCCTGTACTGTCATCGATGACAAGAGCACTTAATACCGCAACCGTATTATCCGATCACTTTTTCTTATAGATATTGATCTCGTCTTTCTCGTTGCAGAAGACGAACTCATAATCGTCATTTGATGCAAGATATGTATCCATAGGCATATTTGTAGATACCGCGAACCAGTCGAATCCGTACTTGTCTATGAACGCGTCGTAATCGAGATCGCCTGCCCATGCGGCATATGCTTCATCAAGGTATGCCTTGTCACCGCATATACGGTAATCATATAACTCGGGCCTGGTGTCAAAATAGATCTTATAGTCTTCAACCAGGAAGAAAGTACCCGTATTGAAATCAGTATATAAAGTGACCTCTTCCGGAGGCGGAACTGCTTCGTACATCCTCTGCCTGTCATCAGTCTTCTCGAGGTTGAATTTCAAGATGAGGAAGACCGACAGTATTCCCGCTGCGACATAAGTCCAGCGCATCATCTTGTGCGAACGCTCGGTAAACTTCAGGTTGGCAACGAGCATTCCTATGGGCAGTACAAGCGTCCAGCAGCAGCGCATGAACATAAAGGACATCGCAAGGCATCCCAGTGTCAGGAACGTCTGCGCAGACGTAATCTTGCGCTTAACGATCGCATAGATGAAGAGCGCGATGACTATCACCTGCATTACCGTATAGATCGAAGGGAAATGCGGCGGTTCGACCTCAATGATATGGAAGCGCTCAAGCGTGCCTTTCGCATATGTAAGATACAGCGGGCCGTGGATCCCGATGGGGCTTATGACCGAACACAAAATGCCGAGCGGGATAGCCGCCAGCGCATAAAGATCTATGCGGAACTTCTTGGCTTTAATAACGGGAACATAGCAAAGGATCCAAAGCACTGGATACAAAAGGTTCGATGCCTGCCAGTTGGCCTGGAAAATGAATATGCCTGCTATCCCTGCATAGAACAGCGCGATCTCCTTTTTGGTATGCTTCTCATTCGCAAAGAAATTCCTAAGAAGTATTCCTTCGAGGAGCGCCAAAGATATCGTGATAGAGTAAGGTCTTGTCGATGCAAAACCGCCCAGGAGTATCCAGCAGAAAGCGGCAGCGTTAAATCCTACCTGGTTGCTCTTGCATGTATTCCTGCAATAAAGGAACAGAGCTCCGAGGAGCGTCAGGTTGAATAAGATGCCCAGTATGACCATGCCGGTGTATCCGCCTGCAGCATAAGCGCAATAGTTCAGGACATCGCACAGCCACTGCTGGACTATCGTAGGAACGTCCGGCGTTATCATCCAATAAGCTGTCGTGGGAAGAGCCCCGTGAGTAACTATATATTTACCGAAACTGATAAGGAAAAAACTGTCCATGTCAGGATTATGAGTCAGGCCCTGTGCCGTTACATATATCCCAAGCGCTATGGCAAGCAGCACATAGCTAACCTTATCAATTGTGGTCATTTTCTTTCCGGTTTTCATAACGTCTATTGTAACATCACAATCCTTGCATTTCGACCGGAAGCAGTTATTATTTCTTCTATGGATAAACAGGCGGCAAAGAAGGTTTTATTGCATCTCGCGATCATTCTCGCGGTCGGCCTGATTTACTTTGTTTTCGTTTCGCTGACAGGCCTGGGCATACCCTGCGCGTTCAAGGTGTTCACAGGGCTGAACTGTCCTTCCTGCGGAGTGACGCGCATGTTCGCACATATCGGACACGGCGATCTCGAAACCGCTTTCCGCGACAACATGTTCCTGTTCTGCACGTGGCCTGTCATCGGCGGTCTGCTGGTATATGCAGACTACCGCAACGCGGCACATAAAAAGCTTCCCGGGTGGTGCAACGCCGCCTGCATAGCGGTCATAGTACTTCTTGTACTGTGGGGGATCGTAAGGAATCTGTATGTTTTCGGCGTGCCGGGTGTCCCCGAAGGAATGTAATTTTACAGAAGATCCACTACGTCAGCGAGCGATTCCACGATAACATCCGTAAGTTTTGCAGTCTCCTCATCAGGCTGAAGGATATCGGGTACCATAACGGTGTACAGGCCTGCTGCCTTGCACGAGCGCACACCGTTGAACGAATCTTCGAGACCGATGCACTCCGAAGGCTTTACACCCAGTATGTCCGCCGCCTTAAGGAATATCTCAGGATCGGGCTTGGACTTTGTTACCTGGTCTCCGCAGATGATGGCATCGAAGTACGGCTTTGCACCCAGTGCTTCCATCTCATAGACGACGTCTTCCCTCGAAGATGAAGACGCTAGCGCGATCTTCATTCCGAGATCCTTCATCTTCTGCAGGAGTTCCAAAGAATAAGGCTTAAGAGGAACAAGGCCCTGCTCGAACCTCTCCCAGAAGATAACTCTCTTCTCTGCACGGATGGCGACCGCTCCCGGCTCTGTGCCGTAGCGCTCTTCAAACATCCTGTTCGTATCCGCGACATTTCTTCCGATAACGGATAACGAGAACGGTCTTATGTCCTCTAATCCGTGTCTTTCCGCCACGATATCCCAGCAGTCAAGAACGGCCCTCTCCGAATCGAGGATAAGGCCGTCCATGTCGAATATCGCTGCTTTAAATCTGCTGTTTGTCATCAAACCTCCATTGATCCCTCAAACACCTTATCACAGTTACCTGTCATATATACGGCATCATTGGTGTAATTGATGACGAGTTCTCCGCCCTTGAGGATGACTCTGATGTCTTCACCCATCTTGCAGTAACCGTTAAGGCATGCAGCAACTACGGAAGCGCACGCGCCTGTTCCGCAGGCCATTGTCTCACCGGAACCTCTCTCCCATACACGCATCTTCAGTGTGTGATCGTCTATTACCTTGACGAACTCCGTGTTGACGCGCTCGGGGAACAGTTTGGTGTTGTACTCAAAACGGGGACCTACCTTCTCGAGGTCCATAACATCTACAAGCTCCGTAAATACCACAGCATGAGGGTTGCCCATCGATACGCAGGTGATGTTGTATTCCTCACCTTCGATATCTACTGCGCGGTCCACGATCTTATCGCCTTCGAGAGCTACGGGGATCTTTGCAGGCTCGAGTTCTGCCTTGCCCATGTCGACCTTGACCCTTACGACAACATCGCCCGAGGTCATGAGTTCGAGCTTCTTGATGCCGCTCTTTGTCTCGATATTCATGTGCTTTTTCTTGTGGCCTCTGTAGTCATACATGTACTTACCGACGCATCTGATCGCGTTGCCGCACATGTTGCCTTCGGAGCCGTCCAGGTTGAACATGATCATCCTTGCATCTGCGACCTTTGAAGGCGCGATGAGGACGATGCCGTCGCCGCCTACACCGAAATGCCTGTCACTCATGTAGACCGACAGCGATTCGGGAGAAGCGACCATGTTCTCGAGGCAGTCGATGTAGATATAGTCGTTGCCTGCGCCCTGCATCTTGATGAAGTTGATCTTCCTTCTCTGCTCTCTCATGTTGTTGATGTCAACGAGTTCTGTGTTGATCTCGCTGTAACGGCTCATCAGGGAGTCTGCGAGCGCGTTTGCCGTATCAACAGCCGTAAGGCAGGGTATTCCGAGCATTACCGCACGGCGGCGCAACTTGACGGAATCTCTTGCAGGGAGCCTTCCTTTCGCGGAAGTCGAGATGATGTAGTTGATCTTGCCGCTCTCCAAGAGAGTCATAGTGTTGTTCGTATCTGACTCGTGGATCTTGGATACGACAGTGACTTCCATGCCTGCCTGTCTCAAAGCGTTTGCAGTACCGCCGGTGGCATAGAGCTTGAATCCGAGCGAGTCATACTTCTTGGCGATCTCGACGATCTCGGGCTTGTCGGAATCCCTTACCGTGATGAAGATACCGCCGTTCTTGTACATCTTGTAGCCTGCTGCCACGAGGCCCTTGTACAGTGCCTCCGACAGGTTACGGCCTACGCCCAGGACTTCGCCCGTGGACTTCATCTCAGGTCCAAGCTGCGTATCAACGTCCGTAAGCTTCTCGAAAGAGAACACCGGAACCTTGACCGCGGTATAGGGCGACTGTCTATAAAAACCGGTGCCGTAGTCCATGTCTGCGAGCTTTCTTCCGAGGCTGACTTCGATCGCTACGTCTACCATCGGGATGCCGGTTACCTTGCTCATGTAAGGGACCGTTCTCGAAGCTCTCGGGTTGACCTCGATGATGTATATCTGATTGTCCTTGACGATGTACTGGATGTTTACGATACCGATCGAACCGAGACCGTCGCAGATGGCAGCAGTCGTCTCCTGCAGGCGTCTGTACATGTCGTCGTAGATGTGTTTCGCGGGATACATGGCGATAGAGTCACCGGAGTGGATTCCCGTACGCTCGACGTGCTCCATGAGGCCCGGGATAAGAACGTCCTTACCGTCGTAGATGGCGTCGACCTCGAGTTCCCTTCCCTGGATGTACTTGTCGATGAGGACCGGATTCTCGATGCCCTGCGCGAGGATGATCTTCATGTATTCAGTGACATCTGCGTCGCTGAATGCAATGATCATGTTCTGTCCGCCCAAGACGTAGGAAGGTCTGAGCAGGACGGGGTATCCGAGCTTGTTTGCAGCCTCTAAAGCCTCATCACTCGTAAGGATCGAGAAGCCCTTAGGTCTTGCGATGCCGAGACGCTCGAGGAGTTCGTCGAACCTCTCTCTGTCCTCAGCCATATCGATGGAATCGGCAGATGTGCCGATGATGTTCACGCCGTTCTCCGAAAGCGTCTTGGTAAGCTTGATAGCCGTCTGTCCGCCGAATGCAACGACGACGCCGTAGGGCTTTTCCTGATCTACGATGTTCATTACATCCTCAGGTGTGAGAGGCTCAAAGTAGAGTCTGTCGCCCGTATCGAAGTCTGTGGATACCGTCTCGGGGTTGTTGTTTACGATGACAACGCGGTAGCCGAGGTCACGCAGAGCATGTACGCAGTGTACTGCCGCATAGTCGAACTCGATACCCTGGCCGATCCTGATAGGACCCGAACCGAAAACGATGACCGTCTTCTTATCCTTGTCGCCTTCCTTCTCGAACTCGGCCTCGTTCTCGCCGCCTGCCGCTTCCGTGTTGTATGTGGCATAGAAATACGGAGTGTGAGCCGCGAACTCGCCTGCGCAGGTATCAACCATCTTGAACGTGGGCTTGAGCGAGAAAGCGGGCTTATTGCCGGAAAGTCTTGTAATGGCAACATCCGTGAAGCCGAGTTTCTTTGCCTTGAGATACTCTTCTTCAGTAAGAGCCTTGCCTTCGATCTCTTTTTCAAAATCGATGAGGTTCTTGATCTTGGCAAGGAACCACAGATCGATCTTTGTATCTGCATGGATCTTTTCTATCGTGACGCCTCTTCTGATCGCTTCTGCAACAAAGAAGATCCTCTCGTCCGTAACTTCTGTGACGCCTGCTTCGATGTCGGCATCGCTCATCTCCGTGAGCTTATCAAGCTTAAGGACGTCTGCATGGATCTCTGCGCCTCTTACGGCCTTCATCAGGGCACTCTCGAAAGAATCCGAGATAGCCATGACCTCACCCGTCGCCTTCATCTGCGTACCGAGGTCTCTCTTCGCATATACGAACTTGTCGAAAGGCCACTTCGGGAACTTGACCGCAACATAGTCGAGCGCGGGCTCGAATGCAGCATATGTATGGCCCGTTACAGCATTGACGATCTCGTCGAGCCTGTAACCTAAGGCGATCTTCGTTGCGACCTTGGCGATGGGGTAACCCGTTGCCTTGGAAGCGAGTGCGGAAGATCTGGATACTCTCGGGTTGACCTCGATTACCGCATACTCAAACGAGTTGGGCTCTAATGCGAACTGGCAGTTACATCCGCCCTCGACGCCGAGTGCTTCGATGATATTAAGAGATGCAGTCCTGAGCATCTGGTATTCCTTGTCGGAAAGAGTTACAGCAGGAGCGATGACTATGGAGTCACCGGTGTGGACGCCTACAGGGTCCAGGTTCTCCATCGAGCAGACCGTGATGACGTTGCCGTCCTTGTCTCTTACGACCTCGAACTCAATCTCCTTCCAGCCTGCGATGCCGCGCTCGATAAGGACCTGTGTGATAGGAGAAAGTGCAAGACCGTTACGAGCGATCTCGTGCAGCTGCTCGGGATCGTTTGCGATTCCGCCGCCCGTTCCGCCTAATGTAAACGCAGGCCTTACGATGACCGGATAACCGATCTCCGAAGCAAAATCCAGAGCATCTTCAACAGTGGTAACGACCTTGGAAGGAATGCAGGGCTGGCCTATCGCTTCCATCGTGTCCTTGAACGACTGGCGGTCTTCCGCCTTGTCGATACATTCGGGGGAAGATCCCAGGAGCTTAACATTATGAGAAGCGAGGAATCCTTCCTTGGCAAGCTGCATGCAGAGCGTGAGCGCTGTCTGTCCGCCAAGGCCCGAGAGGATGGAATCGGGTTTTTCCATCTCGATGATCCTCTTGATCGTCGTGAGCGTGAGCGGCTCGATGTAGATCTTGTCCGCCATGGACTTGTCGGTCATGATCGTAGCAGGGTTGGAGTTTACGAGGACGATCTCGATGCCGTCTTCTCTCAGGGCTCTGCACGCCTGTGTTCCGGCGTAGTCGAACTCTGCAGCCTGACCGATTACGATCGGGCCTGAACCTATAACGAGTACTTTCTTAATGTTCTTATCTAACGGCATTTATCTCACCCTACCTTCCATAAGCTTAATGAATTCATCGAAGAGAAGATCCGTATCCTGCGGTCCTCCGCAAGCCTCCGGATGGAACTGTACCGAGTAAGCAGGCTCTCCGATATATCTGAGTCCCTCGTTCGTGCCGTCGTTGACATTGACGAAGAGTTCCTTTGCCTTTGACTTGTCTATGCTGTCAGCCACGACTGCATAACCGTGGTTCTGGGAAGAGATGTATACCCTGCCCGTCTCGAGGTTCTTAACAGGGTGATTCGCTCCTCTGTGGCCGTACTTGAGTTTCGTTGTCTCGAAACCATGTGCGAGTGCGAGGATCTGGTGTCCCAGGCAGATGCCCATTGTGGGGATCTTGTCCTGCGCAAGTTCCTGAAGTGTCTTTATTGCCTGCACGTTGTCCGTCGGATCTCCGGGGCCGTTCGAAAGGAACAGACCGTCGGGATCTATCTCCCTTACCTTGTCTGCAGTCGTGTCCGCGGGAAGGAGAAAGACCTCGCATCCGCGCTTTGTGAGGGATCTTACGATGTTTGTTTTCGTGCCGTAATCCATCATGGCAACCTTGAACTTAACCTCGCCCTCGGGCTTGTGGTCTTCCATCGCCTTTACGGTGACTTCTGCTACGGGATTAACGATCTTGTATGCCTTAATCTCGTCCATCGAGAACTCGTCGGGAGATGAGCAGATTGCGCCGTTCATCGTGCCGTACTCTCTTAAGACTTTTGTAAGAGATCTTGTGTCGATGCCTGCAATGCCCGGGATGCCCTGCTCCTTGAGGAAGGAATCAAGGTCGGTCTCACAGCGGAAGTTAGAAGGATAGTCGCATTTCTCGCGTACGATGTAGCCTGATACGGATACGCGCGCACCTTCCATATCGGGCGTGATGATGCCGTAGTTGCCGATCAGGGGGAATGTCTGGACTACCGTCTGGCCTTTGTAGCTGGCATCGGTGAGCGTCTCGATATATGCCGTCATGGATGTCGTGAAAACGATCTCGGAGATCACGCTTCCCTCGGCACCTATCGCCTCTCCCTCATACACATTTCCGTTCTCAAGAACAAGGTAACGTCTCATATTCTCTTCCTTCCTTACAAAAAAGGCTTTTTCCAAAAAATGAAAAAAGCCTTGAAATCAAAAAGTGATGTAAATGCGGAGATGAAGCGGCGATCCGACCGTTTGATACTGGTATGAAAACTTCATCTTGCGCCTCCGTTTTTTTGTTTAGAGAATGGTAACACAACCACCCTTATATTGAAAATATTATTTTTGCATAAATACTATTCTTTATACGATTAGTATTTCGGCAACCTTGTCCTCCATCTGTTCCTTGTCGATGACGTCCTTGTGACGGATCTCCTTGGAACCGAGCTCGGCGATGGACTTGGGTATCTCAAGGCCGCTCTCGTCAGAGAGTTCCTTGATGACGGTCTCTATGGACCTTCCGCCGCTGTATCCTGCGCCCCTGATGGCATCCATTACAGCCGGAGCGAACTTGAACGGGGAAGCCGTCGATACGAATACCGTCTTGGTCTCGTCGTTCGATCTCGTGTGATATCTTCCGTAGATGTTGAAACCTACTGCCGTGTGCGTATCGATAACGTTGTCCGTACGGTCATATACGTCGAGGATCGTCTTGGCAACGCCAGTCTCATCCGCGAAACCTCCGACGAAGGAGTGCTGAAGCTGCTTAAGGGTATCCTTGTCGACGGAATACTTGCCTTCTGTGTTAAGGCCGTTCATCCACTCGATGACCTGTGCGGAATTGCCGCCTGCCACCTCATAAAGAAGTCTCTCGAGGTTCGAAGAGATGAGGATGTCCATGGAAGGAGAACTCGTCTTGAAGAACTCCCTGTTGCGGTCATATGTTCCCGTGGAGAAGAAATCGCAGAGGACCTTGTTGCGGTTGGAAGCACAGATGAGCTTTCTTACCGGGATGCCCATCTGCTTTGCAAACCATGCGGCAAGGATGTTGCCGAAGTTGCCTGTCGGAACAACGATGTTGATCTCTTCGCCCTTGCCGATCTTCTCCTGGCGGAGGAGTTCGACGTAGGAATAAACATAGTAAGCGATCTGAGGTGCCAATCTTCCCCAGTTGATGGAGTTTGCGGAAGACAGCATGATGCCGCTTGCTTCAAGCTTCTTAGCGAACGCTTCGTCGCCGAAGATCTTCTTTACTCCTGTCTGTGCATCATCGAAACATCCGTTGACAGCGATGACGTGCGTATTGTCGCCCTCTGTCGTGACCATCTGGAGCTTCTGTGCATCAGATACGCCGCCCGTCGGATAGAATACGATGATCTCTGTACCGGGAAGATCCTTGAAGCCCTCGAGGGCTGCCTTGCCGGTATCGCCGGAAGTAGCCGTAAGGATGCAGATCTTCTTGTTGAGGCCCGTCTTCTTCACGGAAGCCGTCATGAGGTGCGGAAGCAGCTGGAGTGCCACATCCTTGAACGCACATGTGGGGCCGTGCCAGAGCTCCAAGATGTACTCTCTGTCGTTATATGCGTTGAGCTGTACGAGCGGGATCGGGTTCTCTCCCCACTTCTCCTCGCTGTATGCTGCAGCCGTATACTCGAGAAGCTCGTTCTCGGTAAAGTCCGTAAGGAACTTGGAAAGGACTCTCGCGGAGAGCTGGTAGAACTGCATGTTCTTCATCTCTTCGATCTCGTCCTTGCTTATCTGGGGTATCGTCTCGGGTACGAACAGACCTCCGTCGGGAGCGATTCCCGTAATGATGGCCTCTGCGGCCGAGTACTTCTTATCGTATCCTCTTGTGCTTATATAATTCATCAGTTTTCCTCCGGATTTGTTTCGTTGTCTTCACCCTCGGCGGTCTCTTCTTCGGTCTCGCCTTCAGCCGTTGTCTCGGCTGTGGTAGTCTCTGCGACCTGTGCGGCGGGGATCTCCTCCGTAGTCGCTTCCGTGGTGGTCTCGGTCTCGCTCTCTGAAGCAGCCGTCTCTACCGCGGTCTCGGCACCGGGGCCGTATTTGTTGTTGTAACTGTTAAGTATCGAAGACACTTCAGGATCCTGCGAACGTCTCTGGAGCTGGTCTAACAGGTAGTCTCTCTGCTCAGCCGCTTCAGCCGCCACCGCAGCTTCTTCCTGACTCTGCTTCACGAACGGGATCACTCCGAAAATGATTATCAAAGCAATGCATGCGAGTGAGAAGATAACGGCAAACACCTTTACGGCGGATCTCATCTTGTCGCCGGGCGTCCTGACATCTTCTATCTCAAGCTGGTCGTCGGGGAGCTCGTCGCCCGTCCCGCCGGACCTCATCATTATGTCTCTTCTCTCCTTGACGGTTGCCATCCTGGGCGCTTCGTATTCCTTCTGCGCACGTCTCAGGATCGGTGCCTGGAAATTGGTCCTCTGCGCAGGGGATTCGCCTGAAGCCATCTGCGCACTCTTTATCTTGTCGGATATCTCTACGGGAGGAAGGTTCTCCGGAGGATTCTTGATGTCCTCTCTTACCATCCTTAAAGCTTCCTGTGCGATCGTCAGATACTGCTCGGACTGGAGCACACCTGCAATTGCATAGGCAAGGCTGCCTTCCGCACGCTTGAACTGACCTTCTCTTGCGAGACACAGACCGAACATGAGCGCGGGATCGCCCCACTTCTCATACTGTGATATCAAAGGCTTAAGGAAGATCTGCGCGACATCGGTGCCGTCGCCCTGCGCATTTGCAAGAGCACGGTTGTACTGCCTGATGATCCTGCCCTTCTCCTCGTTCGACACGTCGAAAAGGATGAGGCTCGTCTCATCGATAGGCTGAAGCATCATTGCCAGGCTCAGATAATCGTGCATCAGATAATTCCTTTCAGATAAGTCCTGATCTGTCCCAGAAGATACAAAGATCCTGTGATCAGGAGCGGGATGCCGTCTTCACGCGAACGCTCCAACGCATACCTTACGCCGTCACAAGGGTCATCGTACCCCGTCGTTATGACGCCGTTATTATACACAAGTTTAATATTATATAAAAGTTCATCGGGCGGGAGCGATCTCGGGTTGTCCGGTCTGACAGCCACGGCCTCATGAAGATCTATCCCGCCTTCTTTGTAAGCGTGAAGGATAGCGTTAAGATCCTTGTCTGCCATGACTCCCATTACGAGTCTAACTTTCCTGCCCTTTACGGCGCCTCCCATAACCTCCTGCATGAGCGAAGCAAGGCTTGCGGCACCCTGCGGATTGTGTCCGCCGTCCAGGACTATTACGGGATCGGTGCAAAGGAGTTCCGCGCGGCATTTCCATATGGTCCTGGATATGCCTTCCGTCACCGCTTCATCTGACACACCGGCTTTCTTTGCCGTCTCTATAGCAACGGCAGCGTTGCCGGCCTGGTGCCTTCCGTTAAGGGAAGTCTCGTAAGTGTTTCCATTGTATGTGAATGTCATCTTTCCGTTTGCGGCAAAGACGCATGAATCAAGCGATGCCTGATCACCCGCAAAGCTTATCGGAGCGCCCGCCTCGGACGCTTTCGCCGTGAGGACACTCCGCACCGCATCCCGGTCTTCTTCGCCTAAGATGGTGATGGAAGGATCAAGGCATACCGCAGGGCAGCCGCTCTTGAAGATGCCTGCCTTCTCGCCCGCGATCTCTGATATGGTCGTACCGAGCCTGTCTGTGTGGTCGTAGCCTATCGCGCACACTGCGGTAACTATCGGATCTTTTATGACATTGGTCGAATCCAGCCTTCCGCCAAGCCCTACTTCAAGGACTGCGACGTCGACCTTTTTCTCTGCAAAATACAGGAAGCAGAGAGCGGTTATGAGTTCGAATTCAGTCGGATGCTCGAATCCTTCTTCAGTCATCTGCTGTGTTGCTTTCTCCACCTCGGATGAAAGCCTGTCCAGATCGGCAGCGTCTATCTCGCCGTATGTCTCATCTTTCTCGAAAGCAGACAACCCCTGCCTGCCGTCTATTATCCTGATCCTCTCCGAAAACCTCTCGAGGTACGGGGATGTGAATATGCCGACCTTGCGGTCATCGCAGGCGAGCATCGTCGACAGGAAGGCCGTAACAGAGCCCTTGCCGTTGGTGCCGGCTATGTGGATCGATCTGAAAGAATCCTGCGGATCGCCCAATATCTCACACAATCTGGTGATCCTCTCAAGTCCGGGTTTGATACCGAACTTAAGGGCGCCCGTAAGGAATTCAGGAACTGCTTCAGGCATTCTCTTCGCCTTCTTTTGTCTCTTTGTTGTAGTCGACCATGTCCTTCTTCTTGAAGACCATGAGTTTGCTCAAGACATAGTTTGCAATGACAACGAATACGCAGTTGATGAGCTTAACGAGATAGTCGTATGTGAATGCGAACGAGCCGATCATGAACATCGCCGTCGATACCGGAACTCCCGTTATCGCCTCGCATGCCCAGACCATCAGATACATGACACCGAGTTCGAGCACGACGAAAGACAAGACTCTCGCACCTGCAAAGGATATGAGTTCCCTGAATACATTGCCTTTGGATCTGAATACGGTAACACGGTTAAGGATGTATGCCACGGTAACAGCGACTATCCATCCAACGATCTGCTTGGCAGCGATCTTAAGGCTGAATTCCGATCCGAACAGATTTACCATCATGTCCGACTTGACCGCCAGATCAAAGATGATGTATACAACCCAGTTCGCGACAGTCGTCAGACCGCCGCTGACGAGGTACATGAAAAGCTTACGTTTCTTCTCCTGGCTTTCCGTAAAGCTCGGATCGCCGAACATGATTTTCTTGATCAAACCCATAGTTAAACCCTCTTTGGTCTAGGATTCGTCTTATCCACGAAGATCCTTCTTACGAGATAGACGATTATTACGATGATGACCGATTCGATGATCGATACTATCAGGAACACATTGAACAGATACTCGAACAATATCTCCGCACGTTTGTCGGCAGGCTTGTAGAGCTGGAACGTACCGTCTTCCGGATTATAGAGATAGAAGTTGCCGATGCCGGTCTCATCCGTCAGATAGCAGATGAACTCGCTGTCTTCGTTGGCATAACCGCTCAGTACCACGGTGCCGTTGGTGAAAGTCGCCGCGGTAAAGCCGTCCGGTATGCTGACATAATCCGGGAGCGGAGTTATCTGCAGGATCTTGCTCATTCTTATGATCGTGTTGTCGGAATCGTATTTGGTGACGGTCTTGGTCGTACTGTTATAGAAATACAGTCCCGGCGAATTCGTTCCGTCAAAAAGGTACAGCAGGACGCTCGATACACCGTCCCTCGTAAAAGCGGGAACGCTGTAACCGTTGATGACTCTCGTGGTCTGTGAGAATCCTTCGGGGAGCTGTATCTCCTGCGGAAGGTCCACGAAAGTATATGTGTTGCCTGCATAGTCGACCAGTGCGGCATCGATCGGAACGTAACTCTCGTTGCGCGTGATGTGGATGGAATAGTGCATCCAGCTGACACCGTCCTGCGCCGTGACGTCTATGGTGATCTCGTTGTCTCCGATACTCAGGTTCTTCTCTCCGTCTATGATGACGGCTGCCCACAGATTGCTCGCTGTCGCGGTGACCTGGACATCAGTTACGGAACGCTCGACGGTTGCCGTATAACTGGTGATGTTGGGATTGAATTCCGGAGTAAGCTGGACGCCGTTGATCTTAAGGAACGCAAGCGTGGCATCGCTCGAGATCGTCGCTTCACTGATCGGAAGAGTGGTGCCTGAACCCTTGTAAAGCTCGGCTCCTTCTCCTGCGGCATCCCTGAACTCTCCCAGGTCATCGAGCCATGCATCGAACTCACCTGAGGCATTGGGCTTGATTCGGAAAGAGAGAGTATACAAGACTACGGAACTGTCAGATTCTAACGGCGCAAAGTATTCATCGCTGTCGACATTCTGTGCATACTGATCGACAGCCGAGATGGTTATGAGTCCGTCATCGGAAGTCTCGGTAAAGATGAAGTTCTTAAGGTCCGATCCCTGTTCGAACGAGATGTATTCAGCAACGGAAGTATTGAATCCCAGGACTATCGGACCGAAGCTGGTTATCTGCGGCATGTTGTCCGCCACTATGTCGATCTTGAGGATGTCACCCTGTCCGATGGAAAGTTTCTGCGGAGAGACTGACACGTTGATGGCTGATTCTGCCCTTGCATAAGATCTTCCGAGCGGCAGTACAAGAAGCGACAGCATGACTGTCACCAGTATGGAAGATAAGATCTTTGCCGCCTTCTGTCTCATGCTCATTCTTACGGAAGATATCCGTAGCCCTCCGGCATGTTCTCGTATACGGGGATTATGAATTCAAATCCCTGATCGAGCATGCCAATGTTGTTGTAACTGTTGTAGTATCTGCGGGATTCAGAGTAAGCCATCATTATGTTCTGCGCATACTGATGGGTATAGAGTTCGGAACCGTCCACCTTGATGTCGAATTTCTGGAAGTAGAGCGTATCCTGTCCCGCATCGATGTATCCGGAAGCGATCCAGAGCGCGCCGCCTTCTATTGCCTTCTCGGGCGTATCCCAGGGCAGGAGTATCGATGCCTCGAATTCACTTATCTCCTGTGCATCGGGATCCTTTCCCCACATGGCGTATTTCGCGCCGTTCGTGACAGCCGTGCCGTCAGAAGAAGCATACGAACCTATGTTGTAGAAGTTATAGTATCCATCGTAGCCTGCGACCTGGCCGCACCACAGGGCAGACTCTCCGTAGAAACCCATCTCCTGGATTATCCTCGATGCGAGGAAATACGGAGACACGCCGGCCTTCTCGCCTGCATCGTAGATGAGCTGTGCATAGTCCAAACCGCCGTTATCGAGGAACGAGCCCGCGATCATGGTGCGCACGCCGTCTATCGTCTGGACCGACGGATCGAAGCTTAACTGCTCGAACATAAAGATGCGGTCAGGGATAAGGAAGTTTCTCGGGTCTAAGAAATAACTCGTTACTTCAGGCTTGACCGCCATCCAGTCGGCACCGTCATACACGGGGCTGTTGTCCTTTATATAAGAAGGGAACTGCGAATACTCGGCAAGGCTCTTTCCGCCTTCACACTCGGCATTCAGGACCGTCTGGAAATCAAGTCCCGTGTTATACGCCGTGAAGATGTAATCCGGATGGAGCTGATGCATCAGCCAGAGGCCGCTGTAATAGCTCTCCGGGAACTGCATCAGAGTCTGTTCATAGAATATTCCGTCATCGTTGCCGTTAAGCAGATATACATAGTACGAATACTCTTTGCCGTTGAATGAATTGATGCAGATATCGAGCACAGTCTCGCCGTCGGGAACCTCATAGATCTCGCCCGGGGCAAGATTGATGATACCTCCGCTGTGAACTGCTTTTATGTTGACTGATGCTGCATATCCTTCAAGGGTATCGCAGTACACTGTAACCTTCGAAGACGTCGGCATGTAATATGCATAGTCCTTCATCTCGGTCGTAAAACCGGGGTATACGCCGAGGTCATAACCCGTCTCGGAATTGCCGATGCGAAGATCTGTCAGGGCGCCGTTCAGAGGAAGGATCTTTACGTCCTTCTTATCGACTTTAAAAGCAGATGAAGTCATGTCGATGAGCTTGAGTGAATCCTCGTCATCACCGGGCATGACTGCCATGTATGCACCGTTGTAATAAGCTACATCCTCGCTGCTGACGATCTTGTAGTACACATCATCGGAAGTGCATTCGGGACCTCTTCTTACTTCGGCATAGAAACAGTTGGATATGCCGTCGATGCCGGTCTCCTGCGATATCTGGCGGGTATCCTGCGCCACGCCTCTCAAGACTTCGTACTCGGAACCCGGATGTCCGTTAGTTCCGATCTCGTTGCCGAGACAGTCATATAGGGTGACATTGATATCATCGCCGATATCAACGAAATTCAGGAAGCAGTTATCCGTTCCGCAGTCTATTACATACCAGGCGCTGTCGCTGGTCCCGTACAGAACACAATTTGCAACAGAGTTTGCCTGGAGAGTAGTCCTCTCGGGGATCACTACCTTACCGGCGCTTACGGCGATGCCTCTTCCGTCTGAAGACCTGAGGAGTATCTTTACCTCATGTTCTCCAGATTCGACGTCAGCGGTATCCCAGGATAAAGTGAATTCCTTCGTACCCGTCGCCTCATCGTAAGCGCCGTAACTTAAGTAACCTCTGTATAGAATTCCGTCAACAAAGAAATCAGTCCTGACTTCATCGCCTGTCGCCGAGAAACTTCCCTTTGCTTCGCGGATACCTATCGTATATTCTCCCGAGCCTGCGAGCGTCTCATTCATCTGGAACGAGGATATGACGCTGCCCTGCTCATAACTTACGGGCATCGTAACTGAATAAGAAGCATCCTCGCGGGCTGCCGCCTTGGCGATGACTTCCATCCTCGACATATCCTGAAGGTCAGAAGTTATGTCTTCTATGTCGTCTTCGTCAGTCTCGCCTTCCAGGACATAACAAAGATCATACGCGAATGCCGCATCATCCTTTCCCTGGAGAAGATATTCAGGTGAAGTAAAGCAGGATGTCAGGTAATCTCCGACAGACATCATGCCCTTTCTTATGCGGAGTTCAGCCTTCTCGGCAGTCTCCGCATCAAGGCCCATCACTTCGGATGTGCGCTCGACGATATCTTCAACCTTTCCGTTCTTGGCACCATTCGCACCCGAAGGGAGCGTGAGCGCCATATACACTGAACCCGCCGCCAGCAGGACGACGAACAGCATCGATAAGACAAAATACTCGGGTCTTCTTCTGAACATCAGTTAAGCCTTCCCCGATATCTCGTCCAGCGTATAGCCGTACGGAGGTACGTAATGCTTCATGAAATAATCGGCTTCGGGCATGCCCATGGCTTTGACGGCTTCTCCCGTTGCCTTCTTTGCCGCAGAGAACTCCGTGCTTCCGGTCGATTCTTCCCTGAGGCACTTAATGTATGCAGCGATCTTATCTGCTGCCTTGACGAGCTTATGCATAAGGACCTTCTCGTCTGTATCATTCGCAGGATCCAGAAGATCCAGATACTGCGCTCTGAGCTCATCGTCTTCCGGCAGGAGTTCGACGAGCGACTCGGCAGCCTCATGCTCCACTTCCTTGTACGCGCTTGTGATCTCACGGCTGCGGTATTTGATGGGAGTCGGCAGATCGCCCGTAATGATCTCCGTGCAGTCGTGGTACAGTGCATATGCCTGCACCTTGTACGGATCGGGCTTTATCGCATCAGCATCATCTTTTGCCATGTTGTTGTGAATGGAACAGAGCGCGAAAGCGATAACCGCGACATCAAAGCTGTGCTCTTTGATGTTCTCCGTCCTGGTGTTGCGCATGAGGCCCCACCTGTTTATATACTGCATGCGGTCAAGCATTGCATAGAAACCGTATTCTTCCATATTGTTCCCCTTTTTATCTCTCAGTTCTTGAACAGATCATTGAAGCATCTTATCGCGTATGTATCCGTCATTCCGGCGATGTAATCCGATACGAAGATCGGGAGGGGCATCTCGGATTCGGGCTTGTCTCTCTCGGGATGTTCATCCACGAAAGCGGCAAACTGGCGGATGGCTTCATTCTTGGAATTCCTTGCCTGGTCGATGTTTTGGACGGCATCATAGAACTCCTTGTACAGCGATGTTATTATCAGGTCGCAGTAACTCTCGTATGTCTTTACCTTCGGTGATTTGTAGATGCTGTCAACGTTGGTGATGAGCACGGACTTGAGCGCCTTGCATGCCCTGTCTGAGATCCTGATCTCGTCTTTGTCCATGCTGTTCTCGATTATGTCTTCAACGAGATAGTTGATTATCTCGGAGTTGGACCTTCCCATCTCGCTTCCTTCTTCGGGGAGCCGGTACTCGCTGCCAAGCACGTTAGTCCTTACCGCATCTTCGATATCTCTTCCGACATAAGCAAACTTATCCGAGAATCTTACGACGCAGCCTTCGAGAGTCGCGGGACCCTTACGGTCATTCTTCCTTATGAGGTATGAGATATCCTCTTCGGTCTTGTCCCTGCAGGGAACAAGCACCTGCTCATCGTAGTGCTCACCGCAGTGGCAGATGATGCCGTCCCTGACTTCGAAAGACAGGTTAAGTCCGTAAACATCGCCGTGCTGCTCCAGGACATCCAATACCCTTAAGCTGTTCGATTCGTGCTCGAAATACAGCTTGGGATCGGTCTCCTTGAGCATCTTATCCAGTACGCGCTCACCGCTGTGACCGAACGGGGTGTGTCCGACATCGTGTCCCAGTGCGATCGCCCTGATGAGATCGGTATTGAGATTAAGCGCCCTTCCTATCGTCTGGGCAATGTAATCGACATAGATGACATGCTCGAGTCTTGAGCAGATGTGGTCATTCTCGGGATTGAAGAAGACCTGCGTTTTGTGCTTGAGCCTTCTGAACGCCTGTGAATAGAGTATCCTTCCGATATCGCGCTCATAGCAGGATCTTACCTTGCAGTCGGACTCGGGCTTTACTCTTCCGCGGCTTGCGGCAGATCTCATGGCGCCGGGGCTTAATAGCTTCTCCCTGGAGTCACGAAGGAGCTTTATCTTCTCCTGAGTAACATCAGACATTCTCTCCTTGCTCTCAAGGATATCGAACATCTCGTTGTAGATATTAAAGAGTGTGAGGTTATCCATGGAAGAATCTCCTTAACGTCCCCGCAGTAGTCTAAACACTTAATTATATTATATTTTTTAAGCTTTTTTAAGGTTTGCGGAACCGGCGAGCATGTTCTTCCTCATTCCGTCAAAGTCAACGGTAACGAGAGCATCGCCTCCGACCTTCTCGACCTTGAGGATTATTCCCTCTCCGAATCTCGGGTGGGTTACCTTCATTCCTTCTTCAAGTTCATCCGGCTTAAGAGCGTCTTCGTCTTTCTTCTTGTTGGCAGAAGGCGTACCGCCATAAGAAGACAACGCCTTGGATATGGTCTTTCGCGCAGCATCCCTCGTAGGCGTGGAAAGCCCCGAGGCATCCTCCTGAGGCCTGTTCCTCTTTGCTCCCATGGGATAGAGCAGTTCGGGGGATATCTCCCTTAAGAACCTCGACGGCCTGTTGCATTGCGTCTGACCGAAGAGCATTCTCTGCTGGGCAAGGACGATGAAAAGGTTCTTCTTAGCCCTTGTTATGGCAACGTACATGAGACGGCGTTCTTCCTCTGTCTCCGTCTCGCTCTGGATGGAACGGTAACTCGGGAACACGCCTTCTTCCGCACCGATAATGAACACCGCGCCGAACTCAAGGCCCTTGGCACTGTGGATGGACATGAGCCTGACAAAATCGTCATTGTCATCGTAGCTGTCGCCTTCCGTATAGAGTGCCGCATTCTCAAGATAAAGCTTCAAAATGCCTTCCGTCGTGTCTGCGGTCTCTGAATCAAAGAGGCTGTCCTCTCTGGTGATTATCATCGTATCGCCGCTGTCAGAGACTACCTCAAGCACATCGCCTTCTTCGATGGGTGCCGCACGGTGTTCCTGGTCGAACAAAGCCGCTTCGGACAGGAGCTCCTTCAGGTTCTCGACCCTGTCCACCATCTCGCCTTTTTTCTCTCTCTGGGCGATGATCTCATCGATTATGCCCGATTCGTTCTCGACATGCTCGACGAATTCCTTAAGATCCATCACGCCGGTGATGAGCTCTTCCCTCATGCCGTCTATCATGGAAGTGAAGTTCAGAAGATTCGTGCATGCCCTTCCGAGCTCCGGATAATCAAGGCATGACTGCGCAACGTCATAAAGGCTTATGCCCTTATCGATCGCTATCGTTCTCATGCGGTCTATCGTCTGGTCTCCGATGCCTCTCTTGGGGACATTGATTATGCGCTCAAAGGCGATGTTGTCTCTCGTATCGTTGATAAGCCTCAGGTATGCAAGAATATCCTTGATCTCCTTACGGTCGTAGAACCTCATGCCCCCGTATACCCTGAACGGGATGCCTGCGTTATGCAGCGCTTTCTCCACATTGACCGAGAGTGCGTTCATCCTGTAGAGGACCGCGCAGTCGGAGTACTTGAACTTACCCTTGTCGGCCATCATCTGTATCGTCTTGGCAATGAACCCTGCTTCATCGATACCGGTATCGGCATTCATGACGATGATCTTCTCGCCCTCTTCGCCCGAAGTCCTGAGGCGCTTCTGCTTACGCTTCGTGTTGTGCGATATGACGTTGTTCGCAGCTTCGAGTATCGTCCTGGTGGACCTGTAATTCTCCTCGAGCTTGATGACCTTTGAACCCGGGAAATCCTTCTCGAACTTAAGGATGAGCCTTACGTCCGCACCTCTGAACGAATAGATGGACTGGTCGTCGTCGCCTACCACGCAGATGTTGTGATGTGCCTGTGCAAGAAGCATGACCGCCCTGTACTGAGGCATGTTCGTATCCTGGTACTCGTCGACCATTATGTATCTGAACTTCGCCTGATACTGCGCACAGATGTCAGGGTTCGATTCAAGGAGCTTAACCATGTTGACAAGGATATCGTCGAAATCCATCGCGTTGTTCGCAATGAGCTTCTCCGTATATCTCTTGTACACTCTTGCGCAGTTCGCAAGGAAATAGTCTCCTCCCGCATACTGCGTGTACTGCTTGACGTCCATGAGCTTGTTCTTGGCATTGGAGATCTCGCCGAGGATCTGTCTCGGCTTGAACCTGCTCTCCGGGACCTCGAGTTCCTTCATGCAGTCCCTTACGATCTTGAGCTGGTCATCTGTATCTATGATCGTGAAGTTGTCCTCATACCCTATCGCCTGGGCATGCTTCCTTAAGATGCGCGCGAAAATGCTGTGGAAGGTGCCGCACCAGATATACCTGGAACTCTCTCCCACGAGAGCAGTGATACGTTCACGCATCTCGTTTGCAGCCTTGTTGGTAAACGTTATAGCCAGAATGGACTGCGGCGGAACGCTGTGCTTCTTCATCATGTAGGCGATGCGGTAGGTAATGACTCTCGTCTTGCCCGAGCCGGCGCCCGCAAGGATGAGAAGCGGACCGTCAAGGTGTGTCACCGCTTCTTTCTGTTCTTTATTCAGACCTTCGAGCAGCTCGTCAGCAGACTTGGCCGCAGCCCGGTCCGCACCTGCTCCGTATATACTCTCGAGTTCGGCAAAAAAATCGCTGTTGCCGTTGTTGTTCCCGTCACTCAAAATGCTTATCTCCCGACTTATTCTCTTTTGCAGAATGATTATATCAGTTTGGATGGACTATTTCTTTGCCAATAAGAACTATTATTTGGACATATAAGGGTAAAAAGATATAATTAGCCTATGAATAACGGGAGCCAAAAACCGAAACACAAGATATCCGGAGCACAGACGATACTTCTCGGATTCATCACCCTCATTCTTGTGGGTGCCCTGCTTCTCATGCTCCCCATATCCTCCAAGGACGGCAACTGGACCAATTTCATCGATGCGCTTTTCACAGCGACTTCGGCAAGCTGCGTTACCGGCCTTATCGTAAGAGATACGCAGGCTACCTGGTCTGTCTTCGGTCAGGTGGTCATCCTCATACTCATCCAGATCGGCGGTATGGGCGTCGTAACGCTCACGGTAATGCTTACCAGCCTGACCGGTAAGCAGATCGGCCTGTCGACGAGATCCACCATGCAGGAAGCGGTGTCTGCA
>JAEEGL014638988.1_pt1 | contig 21584 bp, 14 predicted proteins | sample 9134231 | NCBI WGS metagenome assembly JAEEGL01 (sample SAMN16246548, study PRJNA631951) | gut metagenome | biome: gut microbiome; feature: rumen; material: fiber-attached | host: Bos | place: Iran: Karaj | collected 2018-10
AGAGATCGGGAAGAGAATCCCTGGACTGCGCCATGATGATCGAGGAATTATCCAAGATGGGTGTATCGGATCTGATGACCTTTGATGCCCATGACCCTTCGGTACAGGCTGCTGCACCCTTATGCGGATTTGATAACTTCTCACCCTTTTATCAGTTCCTGCGCGCACTGCTTCAGAGTGAGGATGATCTCATGATCGATTCCGAGCATGTGGTGGTCATATCCCCGGATGAGGGAGCTCTCAACAGGGCCATATATTTTGCCTCCGTTTTAGGCGTAGATACGGGAATGTTCTATAAGAGAAGGGATTATGCCCATATAGTGGACGGCAAGAATCCCATAGTAGCCCATGAATTCCTCGGAGACTCCGTGGAGGGCAAGGATGTGATCATAGTCGATGACATGATATCCTCCGGCGGATCCATGCTTGATACAGCAAGACAGCTTAAGGATATGAACGCCAACCGTGTGTTCATATGCACCACCTTCGGACTTTTTACGGACGGACTTGAGCATTTTGATGAAGCTTACGAGAACGGTGTATTTGACCTTATCATCACCACGAACCTTCATTACAGGAGACCTGAGCTGCTGAAGAGACAGTGGTACAGAGAAGCTGACATGAGTAAGCTCATAGCTCAGATCATAGATTTCTCCAATCATGATATTTCCATGGATAAGGTAGGTACACCTACCGAAAAGATCAGACAGATACTCTCCAGCTACAATGAGCGCATCGATATCTGATACTTATCCCTATGGATGTGTAAATGTCTAAAATATCCCACGGACAGATGATCATATCAGTCACCCCGAATTCGGCTGCCATGGCAGCCGGTATTTGTGCTGGGGATGAACTTGTCCTGCTTAACGGACAGCATATAAAGGATATCTTTGATTATCAGTACGAGTGTCTTGATACAGAGATAGAGGTCAGGGTACGGCATCCCGACGGCAGCCTTGAGGATTATCTTCTCATCAAGGGAGAGGACGAGGATCCCGGACTGGTATTTGAGGACGGGATAATGGATGAGTATATAAGCTGCCGCAACAGGTGCATCTTCTGCTTCATAGATCAGATGCCAAAGGGCATGAGAAAGACTCTGTATTTCAAGGATGATGACAGCAGGCTGTCATTTCTGCAGGGTAATTACGTAACTCTTACCAACATGTCCGATGATGATATAGAAAGGATCATAAAGTACAATCTGGACCCTATCAATATATCCTTTCAGACCACCAATCCGGAACTTCGGGTCAGGATGATGGGCAACCGCTTTGCGGGAGAGGCTTTAAAAAAGGCCGACAGGCTCTATGAAGCAGGGATCTCCATGAACGGGCAGATAGTATTGTGCAAGGGGATAAATGACAAAGATGAGCTTGACCGCTCCATCTCAGATCTTACAAGGTACATACCCGTACTGAAAAGCCTTTCCGTGGTCCCGGTGGGACTTTCCAAATACAGAGAAGGCCTCTATCCCCTGGAGCCTTTTACAAAGGAAGATGCCGGAGAAGTCATAGCACAGATACACGGCTGGCAGAAACGGATCATGAAGGAGCACGGAATACATTTTGTCCATGCTTCCGATGAATGGTATATAAATGCCGGTGTGAAGATGCCCACTGCCGACACATACGACGGCTATCTCCAGCTGGAAAACGGAGTGGGCATGGTAAGACTCCTTACGGATGAAGTCAGGGAGGCTTTAAGAGAGGCGGATACTCCCGGCAGGAAGGGCAGGATCTCAATGGTCACGGGAGAGCTTATATACCCGGTGATCAGCTCGCTCATAAAAGAGATCGGAAGACATTATCCGGATATGGAGGTCCTGCTGTATCCCATAAAGAATGATTTCTTCGGGGAGAGCATCACCGTTACCGGGCTCCTTACCGGAGGAGATATCATAGATCAGTTGAAGGGAAAAGACCTGGGAGAGCGTCTCTATCTGCCGCAGAACATGCTGAGGATGAATACCGAGGTATTCCTTGATGATGTTACGGTTTCAGAGCTCTCCGAGGCTTTACACGTTCCGACAGGTATTGTAAAATCAGACGGTGCATCGCTTGTGGATATTATTGCAGGCCGCGGATGAAGCATGAAAGGTACAGACCATAGATGAAACCCATAGTTGCCATTGTAGGCAGACCCAATGTAGGAAAATCCTCCCTGTTCAATTTTCTGGCGGGGGAGAGGATAGCCATAGTAAAGGACGAGCCGGGTATAACAAGAGACAGGATATATGCCGATGTTGACTGGAACGGCAGGAAGTTCACCCTGATAGATACAGGGGGTATAGAACCGGAATCTGACGACGTCATATTGTCCAAGATGAGAGAGCAGGCCCAGATAGCCATAGATACCGCCCATGTGATCATATTCATGACGGATGTGAAGATGGGGCTTTCGGATACCGATGACAAGGTGGCAAACCTCCTTCGAAGATCAAAAAAGCCTGTGATCCTCACTGTAAATAAGGTTGATTCCTTTAAGAAATACGAGGCGGATGTATACGAATTCTATAATCTGGGGCTTGGTGATCCCATGGCTATATCGGCTGAGCAGAGGATAGGCATAGGAGATCTTCTGGACAAGGTGGTTTCTTATTTCCCGGATGGTGATGCCATGGAGGAAGAGGATGAAAGACCAAGGATCGCCATAGTCGGGAGACCGAATGTGGGTAAATCCTCTCTTATCAACAGATACCTTGGAAAGGACAGACTCATAGTCTCGGATGTTGCGGGTACTACCAGAGATGCTATAGATACCGTGGTCAAGAGGAACGGTAAGGAATATGTCTTTGTAGATACCGCAGGCCTTCGGAGAAAGAGCAGGATAAAGGAAGAGCTTGAGGCATATATGATCGCAAGGACGGTATCGGCGGTTGACCGGTCCGATATAGTTGTGCTGGTCATAGACGGATCCGAGGGAGTGTGTGAACAGGATGCCAAGATCGCCGGTATAGCCCACGAGAGAGGCAAGGGTGTCATCATTGCCGTAAACAAATGGGATATAGTGGAGAAGGATGACAAGACCATATATGCCATGAGCAGGGATATAATGCGTACCCTGTCCTTTATTCCCTATGCGGAGATACTCTTTGTCTCGGCAAAGACCGGACAGAGGATGGAGAAGCTGTTTGATTCCATAGATACGGTGATAGCAAATCAGTCACTCAGGATACAGACCGGGGTCCTCAACGAGATAGTCTCCGAGGCAGTGACGATGCAGCAGCCTCCTTCGGATAAGGGCAGGAGACTTCGGGTGCTGTATGCCACTCAGGTATCGGTAAAGCCTCCTACCATAGTTATCTTTGTCAACAGTGCAAAGCTGATGCATTATTCATATACGAGATATCTGGAGAACAGGATCCGGGATGCCTTCGGATTTCAGGGGACGCCCATAAGATTTGTGATCAAGGAAAGGAGATCTGAGGAATGATAATGCGCATCGTGTGTGTCATCATAGGATACATATGCGGACTCTTTCAGACAAGCTATATATACGGAAGAATGCACGGTATAGACATAAGGGAACACGGATCGGGAAATGCAGGGACCACCAATATGCTAAGGACCCTGGGACGTAAGGCGGGACTTATAACTTTGCTGGGAGATGCTCTGAAGACCATCATCGCGGTCCTTATATGTCTGGCGATCTTTTACAGAAGGGATGTTAACCCGGAGGAACTGCAGATCATCAAGCTGTATGCCTCTGCGGGAGCGATCCTTGGCCACGATTTCCCCTTTTATCTGAAATTCAAGGGAGGAAAGGGCATAGCCTGCACGGCAGGCATGATCATCGCTCTCGACCCCTACATGACCCTGATAGATACCATCATTTTCTTCACGGTTTTCTTCATCACCCACTATGTGTCACTGAGCTCCATCAGCATATATGTGGCATTTTTCATAGAGACGGTGATAATGGGCGCGCTGTGCCTGGGACACTTTGGGAATATAACCTTTCCCCTTGGCATTGAGTGCGATATCTTAGCTTTTCTGCTCTGTGCTCTTGCGATCTTCGGTCACAGGGAGAATATCAAAAGACTTTTGAGCCATACCGAAAGAAAGACATACCTTACTCACAAAAAAGGAGAGGATAAATAATGGATATAGGTGTTGTAGGAGCAGGAAGCTGGGGGACGGCCCTTGCAAGGCTTCTTGCCTTAAAGGGACATAAGGTTACCATGTATTCAGCCATAGCATCCGAGATAGACATGCTGAAGGAGTTCCATGAGCAGAAGGAGAAGCTTCCCGGGGTGATCCTGCCGGATGATATGGTATTTACCACGGATCTGGCCATGGCTGTATCCGGAAAGGAGATGATCGTGCTGGCAGTACCGTCTCCCTTTACCAGGAGCAGTGCAAAGAGCATGAGGGATCATGTGGATAAGGGAGGGCTTATCGTATCCGTTGCCAAGGGGATAGAGGATGAGACCTTCCATACCCTCTCCGAGATAATAAAGGAGGAGATACCTCAAAGCGAGGTGGTTGTACTGTGCGGACCTACCCATGCCGAGGAGGTGGGGAAGGATATGCCTACGGCCATAGTTGCGGGATCGAAGAATGAAGCTCTGGCACGTAAGGTACAGGATGTTTTCATGTGTGACACCTTCAGGGTGTATACATCGGATGACCCTTACGGTATGGAGCTGGGAGGAGCTTTGAAGAATGTCATAGCTCTGGCGGCAGGCATTGCGGACGGTCTTGGATTCGGAGACAATACAAAAGCAGCCCTCATAACAAGAGGGATACATGAGGTGGCAAGGCTCGGGGTCGCCTGCGGCGGCAGGAGAGAGACCTTTGAGGGTCTTACCGGGATAGGCGATCTTATCGTGACCTGTGCTTCAATGCATTCAAGGAACAGGAGAGCAGGCATACTGATAGGACAGGGTAAAAGCGCCGATGAAGCCATGAATGAAGTAAAGCAGGTGGTGGAGGGTGTTTATTCCGCCAGGGCCGCAGCGCATCTTGCCAGAAAGCATGACATCGACATGCCCATAATCGAGCAGGTAAACAGCATACTCTTTGAGGGCAAGGATCCTTCGGATGCACTGAGCGAGCTTATGAGCAGGGATAAAAAGAGCGAAAACTGATCCGGCTGTCAGTTTCTTATGCTTGCAAAGATCTCTCTGGCAAGCTCGGGTTTGTTCATAACATACAGATGGATGCCGTCAACGCCGTGGGACAGAAGGTCCTCGGCCTGCCTTATGGCATATTCCACTCCTGCACGTTTCATATCCTCATTATCGTCACCATGAGCTGCGATGATATCTGAAAGAGCCTTGGGTACCGAGGTTCCCGAAAGAGTCACTGTGGTGCCCAGCATTTTGGCGCTTGTTACGGGCATGATGCCTGCAGATACGGGAACGTCTATGGAGTGCTTTTTCATGTTATCCAGCATCCTGTAGAATACGTCATTGTCAAAGAAAAGCTGTGATATGAGGAAGGAGCAGCCTGCAGATACCTTTTTGGCCAGATTTATCATATCCTCCTCATAGGATACAGCTTCGAAATGTTTGTCGGGATAGCAGGCTCCGGCTATGGTAAAAGAAGGGTGCTTCTCCTTTATGAAGGAAGCCATGTCCGAAGCGTGGTAGAAATCCCTGCTGTTATATTCCTCATCAGTCATGTATGAGGGACGGTCCCCTCTTAAGGCAAGGACGTTCTCTATGGAGTTATCCTCAAAGGTCTTAAGGCCCTTCTCAAGCTTTTCTCTGGAGAATCCTACGCTTGTTATATGTGACAGCACATCTATGCCTATCTTATTGCGTATATAAGAGGCTACCTCCACTGCATGTCCTGCGTTGCTTCCGCCTGCTCCGTAGGTGACCGAAAGGAAGTCGGGAGCTATATCCGAAAACTCACTGATCTTGGAAAGCGTGGGTGCTATATCCTGATCCTTTTTGGGAGGGAATACCTCACAGGAAAAAACCGTACGACCGGATCCGTATTTGTCCTTGATACTGCTCATTTAAAGTCCTCCATAACTTGAAAATAAACTGTGAGTATCGTAACATAAAGGGTGGATATCATGCAATAATACGGAGGCTTTTCGGGGACCCTGATATGACAAGGACATGATATTCAGAATATAAGGGGAAGGTTAACAATGAAAAGAATACTCATAGCAGATGATATGCCCACGGTACATGAGGAAGCAGCTGAGATAGCAGGGAACAGGTATGAGATATTAAGCTCCGATACCGGAGAGGATGCCCTCAAAAAGGCGGTTGAGAGTAAACCCGACGTCATCCTTCTTGATATGTACCTTGATGATGCGGATTCCGCGGATATCCTGCAGAAGCTCAAGAGCAATCCTCAAACAGCGGACATACCGGTGATAATAACCGCATCGGATGCTTCCGTTATGACTATCAGCAGATATTACAATCTGGGGGCCTGTGACTTTCTCAAGAAGCCTTTTGTCGAGAATATCCTGTACAGAAAGGTTGATGTGGCATGCGCGTTGAAGGATGCGGGGCTTCTGGATCTGATCTGAATCGGAGTGGGATGTGAAAAAGACATTTGGAAAATGGTTTGGTCTGGACGTTCCCCTGGAGGAGGTATACTTTAATATCGCCGTAGCCTATCTGAGCATCATCTTTATCCTGATGATAATGTCCGGGATATATTTCGGCTTTGAAAGGAATTTCTATTATGTGATAGGCCTGGCAGGATTTGTTACGGCTTTCTGCATAGGTTACGTTACCCAGAGTCATAATTATCAAAGAGGGACCTTTGCCATAGCGATGATCATAGAGGTCTTTTATTTTCCTGTCTCCTACATCATGGAGGGAAGGCTTCTTTCATTTGTCATCATATACTATTTCATTTCCGTGCTTATCGTCGTCTTCGTGCTGAGGGGCAGGCTCAGGAACATGGCCTTTGCCATTTACTGCTTTTCCTGGGCAGGATCCGTTCTCTGCGTATATGAGGCACAGTATAAAGCAAGCGGATTTAATCTGTCCGACGTTGATTACTCTGTTGATATCATCATCCCGTTTTTTATCGTAGGCCTTTTTCTGTGTTCGGAGATCTATGCCCAGATCAAGCATTACGAGCATGAAAGCAGGATGGCTGAGGACAGCAGGAAAGAGGCGGATTATCTCGAGAAGCAGAAGGAAGTCTTTCTGATGAACATGTCTCACGAGATAAGAACTCCCATGAATGCCATAATGTCAGCTGCGGAGCTGATGGAAGCACAGGTTACGGACAGCGAGACCGAACAGAACATACAGTATATCATGAATGCCTGCAAGGCTCTGGTAGCCATAGTGGACGACCTGCTTGTCATATCCAAACAGGATGACAGGCGTATAGTGCTGGCGGAGAACTCTTATGATGTAAAGGAATTTCTTACAGAGATAATCAATATGATAGCCGTAAGGCTTATGGGAACCGGAGTGGAGTTCTATGTTTATATAGATCCGCTGCTGCCCAGGGGGCTTTACGGCGATGCCATGAGGGTCAGACAGGTCTTTATCAACATCCTTAATAACGCAGTGAAATACACGAGGACAGGACATATCTTCCTGAAGGTGGGGATGAAGGATATCACCGCCGACATGATCACTCTTCATGTGGAGGTTGAGGATACGGGCATAGGAATAAAAGAGGATAAGCTGTCGGGCCTCTTTGAGGATTATCTGAGAGTTGCCGATGATATCAATCAAAGCCTGAGGGCTGAGGGTACGGGACTGGGGCTTCCCATATCCAAAGCCATAATCGATGCCTGTGATGGGAATATAAGCGTGGATTCCGTATATAACAAGGGATCAGTATTTTCTTTCGACATACCACAGAAGGTATCGGATATGGAGTCCTTAGCTGATATGGGGAACAGAGACGGCATAAAGATCATGATATACGATGAAGATGCCATGTTTACGGATATCCTCTGTATGACACTGAGGGACCTGAAGCTTTTCTATGAAACGGCCCATAACAGGAGAGAATTCAAGGAAATGGTCTTTACCGGATCCTTTACACATATCTTTATCTCACTGACCCTGTTTCCCGATCTACAGAACATCGATCTGCCCGAGGGCATCAGGGTATTTATCATGAGGAAATACGGTGATGAGGACTACAGCGCCATTTCCGATTTTCCCAAGCTTACCAAGCCGTTAAGTGCCATCAGTCTGGACAGGGCTCTTACGGATTTCGAGCCTCGCGATACACAGGAGAAGGGGGGACATGCAGAAAGCGACATCGATGAAGAAGACCATACCGTCATCAATGCGAGGGCTCTGGTTGTCGACGACAATCCTACGAATCTGATCGTGGCTGAACGTCTTCTTCGCAGGGAGGGATTTGATGTGGTCACGGCTGACAGCGGCAATATGGCTCTGGATCTGGTCAGCGCCATGAGATTCGACATACTTTTCATAGATTACATGATGACCGGGATGGATGGAGTGGACACATTAAGGGCCATCAGAAGGCTTCCCTTTGACTGGGCTGTATCGGTGCCCTGCATAGTCCTGACAGCAGATGCCCATGACGGAGCAAAACAGATGCTGATAAATGCCGGGTTTGACGATTATCTTCCGAAACCCATAAACATCAGTGAACTTGAATACATGATCAAACAATACATAACACATACGTAGCATGGAGATACCGGGGATGATTAGCAGACGAATAAGAGAATTCAGGGAATTTCTTCTGGATGAAGACAAGGACCTTCAGGTAAGGCTTTTAAGGCTGGCAGGTTCCACAACTTTTGTGGGAACCCTTTCTGCCTTGCCTTTCTTCATGGCGGCAGGCTATGATCCTTCCATATACTGCGTTTCGGCCTTAACACTGATCCTGCTCATCGGCGAATATGCCCTGTTCTATTTTACGAGAAATGCCCTGTTTGCATCCATTGTTTTCGTATATGTGATGAATCTGGTATTGTTCCCGCTTTTCTACGTATACAGCGGGGGGATGTACGGGGGAGTGGAGTTCATGTTCCTGTGCGGGATCATAGACACCATGTATCTGCTGGATGACCCATTAAGAGCTTTTTCCTGTGCCATATTTGTCATATGGTATATCTCGGTAATGACCTTTACGGGTTACAATCAGGATGTACTGCACAATATTCCCGTGGGCGTAAGCGTGGTGTTCAGCCATCTTATCGTCATGTTCTTCTGTATACTCAGCATACTCATAGCATTGGATTACGAATCCATCCTCCTTAAGATGAAGCACAGGAAAACGCAGGAGGCCGTTAATAAGAGTCTTGCCAGTACGGAGACCAAGAGCCGTTTTCTGGCGAATATGTCTCATGAGCTTCGTACTCCCATGAATGCTGTTTTAGGCATGAGCAGCATTATGCAAAGAAGCGACAAAAGCGGGGTGCTTGACGAGGAAATATCCATCATCAATACCAATGCCAGAGATCTGCTGGATACGATAAACAGCATACTGGATTACTCACGTCTGGATTCCCACAGATTCACATTGAATTATTCCCAGTTCGAACTGGGGAATCTTTTAAGGGATGTTATAGAATCCTGTGCAGTCAAAGCCGAGGAGAAGGATGTTGAGTTCATAGTGGATATCTCTCCGGAGCTTCCGAATATACTCTATACAGATGCGGAGCAGCTTGAGACCATCATCAGAGGACTGATAAACGATGCTCTGGACTCGGTAGACGACGGGCGGGTTTTCTTTAAGCTGGAGGGCGATTATTCTCCTGACGGCAGCAGGGCATGGTTTTCCGGAGAGGTTTCGGATACCGGCGGAGGCATATCCAAGGAGGATCTTAAGACCATATACTCAAGCTTTGAAACCTATGATTCGAGGCAGGACAGCAGGATCAAGAGAATGGGACTGAAATACTCGGTATTTAAGGGGATCCTTGACATGCTGAACGGGAGCTTTGAGATCGAAAGCCTGGAGAATGTGGGGACCACCATCCACTTTACCTTTGAAGTATTTGTCATGGAGAAGGATCCCATCGCAAGCAGGATCATGACTCAGGGTAACAGGGCTCTGCTTTATATCACCGGTGAGAGGGGAGCCGAGAACATCGTCAAGACCATCAGCTCCTTTGGAGTGATAACGGACAGAGCATCCTATCCTGAGGAATTCACTCAGCTGTATAAGACCGGGTATTACAGCTTTGTCTTTATTTCCGACAGGAATTTCCCCCAGATTTCGGATGCTTTTGAGGATTATGACAGGTCAAAGGTCTTTGTGATCTCCGACAGATCCGGCAGTCCCAGGGATTTCATGAACATACGCGTCATAAGAAGGCCCTTGTCCTCACTCAATCTTTCCGATGTTTTCTACGAGAGATGGGAGGAGATGGATAGTACCAATCAGACCGGCGGAGAATTCACTGTGCCGGAGGGCAGGGTACTGGTTGTGGATGATAACAGGGTAAACCTTAAGGTTGCAGAGGCTCTGCTGGCCAAATACGAGCTTGATACCGATCTGGTGGAGAGCGGCTTCGGAGCCATAGAGAAGATGAAGCTTAAGCAATACGATATGGTACTTATGGATCAGGAAATGCCCGGTATGGACGGCAACGAAACTCTTCGGATGATAAGAAACAATATAGTGATCCGCAGTGCCAAGAAGATACCGGTAATATGCATGACGGCAGATTCCTCCACGGATATTCGTGACAGGATAGAGGGAACGGGATTCAACGATATCCTGCAAAAACCCGTAAAAGATACGGAGCTTGAAAGCCTGATCCTCATGTATATGCCGGACGAGAAGATAATAAGAAAATGATCAGGATCAATAAATATCTGGCCGAAAACGGCGGAGTATCAAGGCGGGAAGCAGACAGGCTGATAGAAAAAGGAGCAGTGACCGTTGACGGAGAGCCTGCCACAGTGGGCATGATGATCGATGAAGAGAAATGCCTCGTATGTGTTGATTCCAGAACCGTAACAAGGAACAACTCCAGGCATTATTATGCCCTGTACAAACCAGCAGGATACATATGCTCCGCTGTGAGACAGAGCAGGAGCGACAGGCTTTGCATAGACCTTATCGATACCGATGCAAGGCTCTTTTGCGCCGGGAGGCTGGATAAGGATTCGGAAGGACTGATCCTTATGACCGATGACGGAGAGCTTACGGACAGGATACTACGCTCCAGATACGGCCACGAGAAAGAATACATAGTGGAACTGTCCGCCTCCTGCGGGGACGATGTGATGGAAGCTATAGGCAGGGGAGGTCTTGATATCGGATGCGAGAGACTGACAAAGGCCTGCAGCATATCCCGTTTATCGGACAGGAGCTTTGATATAGTCCTTACGGAGGGCATGAACAGGCAGATAAGGAGAGTTTTTGAACTCTTCGGATACGATGTGATCTCCCTCAAACGGATAAGGTTCATGAACATAGACCTTACAGGACTTGACAGCGGAGGATACAGGGAACTATCAAAGGATGAGATCGATAAGATCAGGGAAACGGCAGCACTATGAGCGAAGAAGGATATAAAGAGGAATATGCAAAGCTTAAGGACCTGATCCGTTATCATATGGACAGGTATTATAACGATGATGCCCCGGAGATAAGTGATCATGAATATGACACTTACATGCAAAGGCTCAAGGATATGGAGAGGGAGCACCCCGAACTCGTTTCCGATGATTCCCCTACAAGGATCATAGGCGGCAGTGCAAAGCGTACCGCAGGGGTCAGTGTTTCACATGATGTTCCCATGCTGTCCATCGAGGATGTGTTCTCCAGAGAGGATGTCATCTCATGGGTAAGGGAGGTCAAGGGAGTACATCCCGATGCACGGTTTGCCGTGGAGCATAAGATAGACGGTCTTTCCATGAGCATCAGATATCGTAAGGGAAGACTGCAGCTGGCGGAGACCAGAGGAGACGGACATATAGGTGAAGATGTTACAGACAACGCTCTTGTGATACCCGACGTTCAAAGGACTCTCGAGGGCATGGATACCGACATAGAGCTGAGAGGCGAGGTATATATGTCCCATGAGGACTTCGACAGGGTCAATGAGGCCATGGAACTGTCCGGCAAAAAGCCCTTTGCCAATCCAAGAAACTGTGCGGCGGGGACCTTGAGACAGCTGGATTCCGGAGTGGTCAGGGACAGAGGGCTGTCCATGTTCATATTCAATGTTCAAAGAAGTGAGGATCCCGCATACATGGAGAGCCATGTAAAGGGGCTTGATATGCTTAAGGCCATGGGGGTACGTACGGTTCCTTCCATACTGTGCGAGGATGAGTCCGAGATACTTGATGCCATAGACAGCATAGGGGATATGAGAGGCAGTCTGCCATATGATATAGACGGTGCTGTGATCAAGATCGATCAGGTAGCATACAGGGATGACTTCCCGGCAGGATCGAAGTATTCCGCCGGTCATATCGCATATAAATATCCGCCTGAGGAAAAGGAAACTGTCATAAGGGATATAGAGCTTTCCGTAGGCATGACCGGACGTATCAATCCTACGGCTGTTTTTGATCCCGTAAGACTCTGCGGGACCTCCGTGTCCAGAGCGACACTTCACAATCAGGATTTCATCGACGAGCTTGGGATAGGCATCGGACGGACAGTACTTGTATATAAGTCAGGTGAGATCATCCCCAAGATCAAGGAAGTCATCATGGACAAGAATCCCGAAGGCTCTTTAGTATACCGCATACCCTCTGTATGCCCGGTTTGTCATCATGAGGCTGTAAGGGAGGAGGAGACTGCAGATATAAAATGCACGAATCCCACCTGTCCTGCCAAACTGACCAAGAGGCTTGTGAATTTCGTTGGCAGGGATGCTTATGATATCAAGGGCTTCGGAGCGGAATATATCAAGGCTTTGTCCGAGAGAGGGTATATACGGGATATCAGCGATATATTCCACCTTCGGGAAAAAAGGGATGAGCTTATAAGCGATGGTATCATCGGCAAGGAGAAGAATACGGACAAGCTCCTTGATGTGATAGACGCCTCCAGAGCCAATCCTCCGTGGAGACTGCTTTGCGGACTGGCCATAGAAAACGTGGGCAAGACGTCAGCCAGGACCATAATGAAGCATTTCGGATCCTTTGATGCTCTCATGAGGGCAGACATTGAGGAGCTGAAATCCACTCAGGATGTTGGAGAGATCACGGCAGCATCCATTTATGATTATTTCAGGGATCAGGAGATAAGGTCCCTTATGGACAGACTTAAGGAAGCAGGTCTTAATATGGAGGAGGAGACCGGTGGCTTTGTGGACTCCTCCCTGTCGGGCAGAACCTATGTAATCACGGGAGACCTTAAGAATTTCGCCAACAGAGGAGAACTGGTTGATTATATAGAAAGCCGTGGGGGGAAGGTGGCCGGATCGGTCTCCAAAAAGACCTATGCCCTTATCAACAATGATCTTACGTCCAACTCTGGAAAGAATAAAAAAGCAAGGGAACTTGGCATTTTGATCATTTCCGAGGAGGAATTATTAAGGGGAGATAACACATGAGAAAATTTGCTGGTTCGCTAAACATGCTTGTACTGGATTACCTAGTGATTCCCATATGGGGGGTATTTTCCGCATTGGGGAATATGAACTGTGTTCCCATAATGCTCCCGGTGACGGTTATATTTCTCATATTGAATTATCTATCCACAAGGAGTGCCACAAGGATCTTTCTGCTGGATATCAATCTGGCTGCCGCATCGGTAGTCGGCATAATACTCAATTCTTTTCTTTATATCAGGTTCGTATATGCGGACGGTCTCGTGGTCACCAACATGGTGACTCTGATATTCGGGACAGTGCTGTTCATAGTTATGTTCTGCATATGCTGCCTTATATTCAAAACCCTCATGCATAAGAGAAACCGGCGGATAATAAGCCGGATGAGATACGGATATTATGACGATGATGAGGATGACGAAGAGGATGAAGAAGAGGATGATGAGGATGAGGATGAGAGAGACTTCCGTCTTCCTGCTCTTGGAAGGGGAGGCGAAGAGGGCAGCGATGATGACAGCGGTGACGGGGATGATGAAGATCCTAAATTCTCGGGTCCGAAATTCAGAGTGGTAAAGAAAAAATAAAACATAGAAGGCGATCAAAGGGAGGATATGACATGAGCGATAAGGAAGAGGTTATGGAGAAAAAGGAAGAAGGAACATCAAAGAACAAGGAAAGGGATATCCTTGAGGAGCTGTTGAAATCCGAAAAGAAGGAAGTGAGATATGCAAGGATAGCTGCTTTCTTTACCTTCGGACTGTTCGTGATCCTGCTGGTGGTGGCGATAATCATCGTACCCAAGGTGATAAGTACCTTGAATAATATCAATAATACGGTGACCTCGGCATATCAGACCATCGAAGGACTTGATGAGGTGATGGATAATATCAATTCCATGAGCACCTCCATAGAAAAGACCTCCGAAAACATGAATGATATGATCACCGATAATGCAACGGAGCTCACGGGGGCCGTGGAGAAGCTCGGCAGTATCGACTATGACGGACTCAATCAGGCTATTACCGATCTGCAGGACGCAGTGGGACCCTTTGCAACTTTCATGAACAGATTCAAATAAGCCGGGAAGGATAAGATAAGCATTCTTTAATGATACACGTAATAAAAGGCACCGCAGGGAGCGGCAAGACTACAACTGCATATAACCTGCTCTTAAAAAAGGCCAGGGAGCATGCCGGCAGGAATCACATACTGGTTGTGCCGGAGCAGTCATCTATCGAAGCTCAGAGGGATATCATCGACATGAGTCCCGGCCACGGGATAATCAACATCGATATCCTGAGCTTTAACAGGCTTGCCTACAGGATCTTTTCTTCCTGCGGCGGTGAAGAGTGCGATCTTATAGACGATTCGGGTAAGAATCTCATCATACGTTATATTGCCGATGAGGTCAGTGATGATCTGAGGGTACTAAAGGGAGAGCTCAGGAAAAAGGGATATATCACCGAGGTGAGATCCGTCATATCCGAATTCATGCAATATGGTATCAAGCCGGAGGATATTGACAGGATCGCCGAAGCCTCGGACAGCAGATCAAGATATCTTACGGCCAAGCTCATGGATATCAAGCTGTTGTATGAGCGATTTGTAAGATATATGGGTGAGAGGTTCATGACAAGGGAGGAGATCCTTGTCAGGGCATCGGCTATGGCAGGTGAAGCGTCGTTCCTTAAGGATTCGACGCTTATATTTGATCAGTTCACAGGCTTTACCCCTGTGCAGTACACCTTCATAGAAGCCCTGTCTGGCATCTGTGCCGACATATATGTGACGGTGATGCTCCCTGAGGATGATAAAAGAAGTCTCTTTGAACTGGGAAGAAAAACCGTTTCTCATCTTGAGGATATAGCGGAGAAAAGGGGAGGCCTTGATATCATAGGTCTTGGGGACGATATGCGGCATGAGCACACCTCATCACTGTATATCCTTGGCAGGAACATATTTAACACATCCTTGACCGGTAAGTCGGACGGTGACGGATGTGTGACCTTCTGTATGGCAGAGGATCCATACAGCGAAGTGAGAGATGTCATGAGAAAGATCTGTGATCTGGTACGCAACAGAGGCTTCAGATACAAGGACTGCGGCATCATCATGGGGGATCCGTCACTATACTCGGAAGTGATCAGTGATATGGCATCAAGATACGATCTTCCCGTATACGTGGACAGTACCAGACGGATAGGACTTAATCCATTTACCGAGCTTATCAGAGCCGTGATACTCATACTTAAGGAGGATCATTCCTATGATTCGCTGATGCATCTTCTTAGGACGGGGTTCACAGGCATTGACAGGGAGGATATCGATCTGGCAGAGAACTATATCCTCAAGCTTGGCATAAAGGGCAGGAGAGCATATGAGAAAAGCTTTACGGAGAGCTTTAAGGGTGTGGATCCCAAAGAGGTTGAAGCCTGCGAGAGGATAAGGATAAGGCTTAATGGGATACTGGAGCCCGTATTAAAGCTTAAGAACTCATTTACGGTGTCGGATATGACCGATGGACTCCTGAAGATATGTGAGACTTTGGAGATAAGACAAAAGCTTGATGATCATGCCGTGATGTTCGAGAAGCAGGGTATGATCGAGAAGTCCATGGAATACTCAAGAGTATATGACATCCTTATGGGACAATTCGAAAACATGAAGGGACTCATAGGAGATCAGACAGTTTCCGTAAAGGAATACCTGGAGCTTTATGAGGATGCCCTATATGAAGTAAGGGTGGGAGTGATACCACCGCTGTCGGATGTGGTAATGGCGGGAGATATGACGAGAAGCCGTTTCTCCCATGTCAGGGCTTTGTTCTTTGTGGGCATGAATGAGGGAGCTGTTCCAAGGCCTTCGGCAGGAGGAGGTCTTATTTCCGACAAGGACAGAGAGCTTATAATGGAGACCGGGGTGGAGATCGCTCCGACAGCTGCTCAAAGTGCCGATACCGAGAGGTTTTATTTCTATATGAACCTTATGACCGGCAGTGATAGGGTCTGCTTCTCATATCCCGTGACTTCCCTTGACGGCAGCATCCAAAGAGAGTCCTACTTTATGAAGGAGGCCAGAAGAGTACTGGGGGTTAAGGAATCCAGTAAGGGAGGGGACTTTGATACAGTGCTCTCACAGGATGAGATGCTTACACGTTTTGCCACAAGCCTCCGTGAGGATGAGGTTAGAGCTGCCCTTTACCTTAAGAGCCTTATGAAGAGTGAGGGTGATAAAAAAGAGAAGGCGTCCCTTGACCATATCACACGCAGACTCAGGATCAGAGACGAATATACTGAAAGGCTTGACAGCGAAGCCTCCGGCAGACTCTTCGGACAGGGCTTCATAGATTCACCTACGGAGCTTGAGAGATTTGCCGCCTGTCCCTATGAGCACTTCCTGCAATATGGACTCAGACTTACGGAAAGAAGGGTCTTTGAATTCGAGATGCGGGATGTGGGCATCATGCTCCACAAGGTGCTGGAGCTGTATCAGAGAAAGCTTTTCATGAAATCTCTTTCCTTTGGTGATGTCAGTGATGAGGTATCACAGAGGATACTGGAGGAAGCCGTCAACGATTCTGTTGATGCAAAGTACGAGATGCTCTTTGGATCCAGCGCAAGATATGCTCATATGAGAGACCGGCTTATACGATATGCCGCAAGAAGCGTAAAGACCCTCAGATTTCAGGCCGGGGCAGGAGATTTCAGGAGCGTATTTGCAGAGAAGAGGTTTGAAAGCTACGGATTGAAGGGGACCATAGACCGGTGCGACGAAATGGGGCTGGGCGATGAAGTCTTTGTGGATGTCATAGATTACAAGACCGGCAATAAAGAATTTGATCCTGACAGGATCTATTACGGACTGGATATCCAGCTTCCCATATATCTTAAGGCAGCCATGGAGCTTCGCTCATCATACGACGGGAAAAGGGTGAGGCCTGCCGGTCTTTTCTATTATCATGTGGACGATCCCATGATCGACGGAAACAGGGACTCTAAAAGCGAGTACATAGAGGAGCAGATACATAAGCAGCTTAAGCTTCGTGGGATAGTCAATTCGGACAAGAGGATAATAGAAGCCTATGACAGGACCATATCCGAAACAGGCAGATCCATGGTGGTTCCGGTAGGATACACAAGAGACGGAAACTTCTTGAAAGGCTCCGGGGCATATACGGAGGGAGAGATCGAATCCCTCATAGACCATACCGTGAAAACGAGCAGGGATCTCAGGGAGCAGATCCTTAAAGGAGAGGCCTCCAGGACACCGTATCTTCTGGACAAAGAAAGCGGGTGCGATCACTGCGCCTATCGGACGATCTGTGACGGAGGAAAGAAGAGAGTGTTGAAAAAGCATGCTTTCCCGGAAGCATGGACCATGGGAGATAAGGATTGAATTACACCAGGGAGCAGAGAAATTTCATAGATGACAGGGGTAATAACATACTGGTATCCGCAGCTGCCGGATCCGGCAAAACGGCTGTCATAGTGGAGAGGGTATTACGGCTCATCATGGACGAGGGATATAAGGTGTCCGAGCTTCTGGTAGTAACCTTTACAAGAGCTGCCGCGGCAGAGATGCGGGACAGGATAAGGGATGCACTGATGGAGAAGCTTACATCTTTGGATATCACGCCGGATCAGAGGGAGCATCTGGAGGAGCAGATGAGCCTTATCTATACCGCTGACATCACCACCATAGACAGTTTCTGCCTGAATGTTGTTAGGAGCTTCTTCTGCATAACCGGGGCAGATCCTTCCTTCAGAGTGGCGGATGAGGGAGAACTCAAGCTTATCAGTGAGGATGTGATGTCTGCTCTTTTGGAGGACAGATATGCAGAAGGTGATAAGGGATTCATGGATCTTGTATCGGAGTTCTCCACCGGAAGAAGTGATTCCGATATAGTCGACGTGATACGGCAGCTGTATGCATTTGCCATATCAAGACCGGATCCCGGACAGTATCTTGAAAACATGGCAGCAGAGTACGAAAAGGCAGCAGAGGGGAAATTTGCAGATACTCTCTTCATGGAGGAGCTGTTAAGGCTGTATCGTAACAGGCTGGATCTTGCACTTGGATATCTTAAGGCAGCACTGCGGCTATGCACTCTTGAAGGAGGGCCGGAAGCATACGAAGATAACATATCCGATGATATGGACAAGATCGAAGCATTACGGACAAAGACAGATTATGACAGCATTAGAGATGCTCTTCATACTCTGGAATTTACAAGGCTTAAAACCATAAGGAAGACCGATCCCGTGGATCCATCTCTAAGGGACAGGGCAAAGTCGTACAGGGACAAGAGCAAGGAGATCATAGGGAAGGAACTGAGAGAAAGATTCTTCGAAAAACAGAGTTCGGATATCATTTTTGAGATGGAAGGCTGTCTGCCCCACGTCAGTATGCTGTCAGGTCTTGCCGGGGAATACATGGAAAGATATGCGGCGGCCAAGGAAGACAAGGGAGTCGTGGACTTTCAGGATCTTGAGCACATGGCTCTTCGCATCCTGTCGGACGGGGACACCAGACTTGGATTAAGGGACAGATATAAGGAGATAATCATAGATGAATACCAGGACAGCAACAGGATCCAGGAGGAGATATTCTCACTGATAGGCAACGGCCATGATTACGTGGCTGTAGGTGATATAAAACAGAGTATATACAGCTTCAGGGATGCCTGTCCCAGGCTTTTTGCGGATAAGGCGAAGAGGTACGGAGATCATGAGATACCTGACTCTAAGCTTATGCTGCTATCCAGCAATTTCAGGAGCAGCAGGGCTGTGACGGATTCGGTCAATCTGATATTCGAGAACATTATGACGGAGGGCACCGGAGGCTGTGATTATGATGAAACACAAAGGCTGAACTACGGTGGTCTGTATTCCCATGAAAGTGACATGTGGCAGACAGAATACCTCAGGATCAGCAAGGATGATACGGGCCAGAAGGAAGATCTTGTAAGAGAAGCCGAGGTTATAGCAGAGAGGATACATGAGCTTGTAGGGGTATGTGATATAGAAGACAGAAAAACTCATGAGGTCCATAAGTGCAGATACTCCGATATCGTTATCCTGTACAGATCACTTACGGGAGTCGGAGACGCATACAGTGAAGTCTTCGGGGCATGTGATATACCGGTGATCTTTGACTCCAAAAGCGGGTACCTGCTGTCTTATGAGATAAGGGAGATACTGAATCTCCTGACTGTCATGGATAATCCCAGGCAGGACATACCCTTGGCAGGGACCATGCTCGGATTCTTCGGGGGATTTAACGCCTCCGATATGGCATATATCCGGTCTTATGATCCGCAGGGAGATCTTTATGACAGTCTTCTTAAGGCCTGCGATGATACATCCATGCAGCAGCTTTCTGACAGGTGCAGGAAGTTCTCAGAGAAGCTTGATGCATACAGATCAAAGAGTCTGTACACATCCATACACGAACTCATAGGCGAGATCATAACAGACCATGGATATGATCATTATGTCCGGGCCATGGAGGACGGGGAGAGGAGACTGAATAACCTGAGGCTTTTGAAAAAGAGGGCCCTTGATTATGAATCCACAAGCTTCCACGGACTTTTTCGTTTCCTCAGATATATAGATAACATGAGAAAATATGATGTGGATTTCGGAGAAGCATCGGGAAGTGACGCTTCAGATTCCGTGAGGATCATGAGCATACATCATTCCAAAGGTCTTGAGTTTCCGGTAGTCATGGTGTGCGGTCTGGGTAAGATGATGAACTTTACCGATACCAGGGCAAAGGTGCTTACGGATGACGATCTGGGAGCCGGGTGCGATCTGGCACTCAGAGACCGGAGTATAAGGATCAGGACACTTATAAAGGCGGTTATCGCGGAAAAGAAAAAGAGAGCACTGGTAAGCGAGGAGATGAGGGTCCTCTACGTAGCATTGAGCAGAGCGGAGAATAAACTCATCATGTCCGGTGTGAGGCCCGGAGGCGACAAGGTTAAGGCAGATCCCTCCGATGCAGTATCACTTATGGAATTTGTGGACTGCGCTCTGGAAAGAGTGTCTGATCAGACTCTCATAGAGATAAAGGAAATAAATGATGCAGCAGTCGATGAGTCCATGGCGGACAAGGAGGCAGGAGCAGCCGGGGAGGCAGTGTCCCCCATAAATCGTGTCATGAAGCTTATGGACAGTGTGGATGACAAAGAGATGGCAGAGCTTATTGAGGGTATGGACTACAGATATCCTTATGAGGCTGCCCTTAAGGTGCCTCAGAAGGTTTCGGTTTCCTATATCAAGCATGAGGCCATGGAGGAGAAGGGAGTATCCATAGTACCCGATGTCAGGGATGATACGGGCATACCTTCATCAGGTGCCTTGAGGGGAAGTGCGGTCCACACGGCTTTCGAGAATCTGGACCTTGGAATGACAGGAGACAGTGATCATATAACGGGGTTCATAAAGCTTCTGGTGGATAAAAAGAAACTTTCACAGGAGAGCGCCGCATTTATCAGGGAGTCTGACATACAGGATTTCCTGGCCTCAGACATAGCACGGCGGATGCATGAGGCGGCTTTGGGAGACAGACTTTATCGAGAGCAGCCCTTCGTTATATCCGTCAAAGCCTCGGACATTGACCGGGGATATCCTGACAGCGAGAGAGTAATGGTACAGGGTATAATCGACGCCTTTTTCATGGAGGATGACAAGGTAGTGGTGGTGGACTATAAGACGGACAGTGTTTCCGATGAGCAGATCCTGATAGACAGATATCAGGCCCAGCTGGATTATTATGAGAGAGCGCTTAAGCAGCTTTTAGGGGTTGCAAAGTCCGAGAAGGTGATATATTCCGTGCATCTGTCCAAGGAGATACAGCTGCCATGAAATAGGCTGATGATAATATCCTGCTTCGGTGAGACACGCAATGCTGTGCATAGTATGACTTCTTGTGGCCTTGCCCCAAGAAGCCATAGAGCAAGCTTTAAGCTATATCACGAAACCCGCATAAATGCATGTTTCTGATTGTGGGACGCAAAAATATATACTTTATTGTCAATCTATATAGGGCAAGGCGCTTGATATGTTTTTCTCCGCGCTACATACCCACTAAATTCAAGCGTCGCTGCGAGACAGTCGATCTCAATACACGCT
>JAEEGL014029625.1_pt1 | contig 21582 bp, 20 predicted proteins | sample 9134231 | NCBI WGS metagenome assembly JAEEGL01 (sample SAMN16246548, study PRJNA631951) | gut metagenome | biome: gut microbiome; feature: rumen; material: fiber-attached | host: Bos | place: Iran: Karaj | collected 2018-10
GGAGCCACAGCCTCGGATTTAATTGCCATCATGCAGGATTATGATGCGGTGAATGCCGCAAACTTAGACGGTGGAAGTTCTTCTTCCATGGTTTATAACGGGGAGTATGAAATGACTTCCGTTACATTCTATTATCAGAATTCATCCTGGAAACTTCCGGATGCTTTCGCGGTAAAACCGAAAGGAGGTAACTAAAATGGGCTCGGACAGAGATTACGATGAGCGCAGACGATCCTCCTCCGGCAGCAGAAGCGGCGAAAGACGCAGAAGTCCGGAACATTCGGGTGAGGTACGCAGAAAATCAAGAGATTTGGATGATTACGGCTATGAAAGAAGAAGGCCGTCCGGCGAGGGCCGTTCCCGTTTAGAATCGGGTTCGGAACGAAGACAGGGCGGTGGGAGTCGCAGCGATTCGGTAAGGCGTTCTTCCTCCGGCCGGAGTTCATCGGGAAGCAGACCTTCCGACGGCAGACGTCCGTCATCCGGCAGCCGTTCTTCTTCACAGAGACGACCGGATTCTTCAAGATCATCCGGGGCATCCCGAAGACCGGATCCGGAAAGAAGGATCAGAAGCGATTACGACGAAAGAAGCAGCCGTTCGCGTTCCGGATCGAAGAAAAAGAAAATGAAAGCCAAACCCCGGTTTTATATCATCTGCGGTCTTGGCGCATATTTAATCATCCTTTTGATTATCAGTGCGATATTCTTAGGCTACGTGGACCGTTCTTTGAAAAAATACGAGAAATCGCAGTCTTCGTATGCCATTGAAAAATACATGGACGATTTCAACGCGGCAATTGCGGCCGGTCAGTTACCGGAAGGATTTGTATCCGAAGCGGGTAATAAATTCGAATCCGAAGATGTCAAATTATCAACGCTTCTTTCCTTAACACAGGGCAAAACGATAACCTGCGAGAAAGATCCGATGAGCTATAATACCGAAGAACCGGTTTATGATATTAAAGCGGACGGAGATACGGTTGCCAAAGTAACTCTTACGGCCGTGAATCCGAGCGTTATTCTCGGTATTTTAACCATCATGGACTGGGAAGTGAAAAGCGCCGATTTAACGTCGGAAACGAATACGACGGATTATTACATTACCGCACCGGAAGGATATGCGGTCAGCGTAAACGGAGTCAGTGTGGATTCTTCTTACCTGACGGGCGAAGAAGGCAGCATCAAGCTTTTTGAGAATGCTTCCGAATATGTTTCCATTCCCAGTATGGTACAGTATAAAATCCCTTCCCTTTCGTCAGAACCGACGGTTGTTGTGACCAATCCCGAGAATCAGGAAGTTTTGGTTACGAAGGACGGAAACAACTATGCAGCGGTATTCGGAACCGAAGGGGAGATGCCGCAGGACTTAAAGGATACGGCGCTTAATATCGCCGAAACATGGAGCTTATTCAATACAGCGGATTTGTCGGGCGGAAGTTACGGTCTTGCAACCGTCAGGGATTTCCTGATTCCGGATTCGTTCTATGACGGACTGGCCAAAGGATGGGCCGGCGGAATCGATATTACGTTTACTTCCGCGCATACGCTTAAAAATCCGCCGTTTGAAAATGTGACGGTGGACCAGTTTATCCAGTATACGCCGGACTGCTTCTCCTGCCATATCTGCTTCGATAAACCGATGCACTTGACAAGAACCGGAGAGGATATCGTGGACAGTACACACAGCACGTATCTGTTTGTCCGCTACGACGGCAAATGGTGCCTGGTGGATATGATTGCCGATACGGAGAATTAAGGCGTGAATAATCAGCATAAGAGAAGTGAAATACTTTTAGGGAAAGAGGCCATGGAGCGCCTCTTTTCTTCGCGTGTGGCGGTTTTCGGCCTCGGAGGTGTGGGAGGAAGCTGCGCGGAAGCACTTGCACGTGCCGGAATCGGACAGCTGGATTTAATCGATTTCGACACGGTAAGCGAAAGCAATATTAACCGACAGATTATTGCTACATATGATACAATAGGGATGAAGAAAACGAAGGCGATGGAAGAACGGATCCGGAGTATTTCACCTACGTGTGTAGTCCGGATTTATGATACCTTCTTCCTGCCGGAGAATAAGAACGACTTTGATTTTAAAGCCTATGATTATGTGGTGGATGCCGTGGATACGGTCAGTGCAAAAATAGAACTGATTGTCAGCGCCACATCGGCGGGAGTGCCTGTAATCAGCGCGATGGGAGCCGGGAATAAGCTGGATCCTTCGGCCTTTGAAGTGGCGGATATTTATAAAACGAGTGTCTGCCCCCTCGCAAAAGTCATGCGTCATGAACTGAAAAAACGTGATATAAAGAAACTGAAAGTCGTTTATTCCAAAGAAGAACCGATCAAACCCATTGAAGAAATATCCAAGGAAGACGGCGGAAAAATGCGTGCCACACCGGGTTCCGTATCGTTTGTTCCGCCGGTAATGGGATATATTATGGCCGGGGAGGTTATAAAAGATCTTTGCAGTTAACTGACGTGGGCAAAAAAATCGTAAAAATCGTCGGAATTGTTGCCGCGGCTCTGCTGCTGGTGCTTTTTGGCGTGTATATCGGTTATATGAGATTCGGCAGAAGCGAAGCGGAAAGCAAACCGGAAGCGGATGAAGGCGCCCTGAAAGAGATTTCCCTGGAGCCTTTTGATGATAAAGACCCGGTTTTGAATTTTGCACGGATGGAAGAGTATGATTTTACGATTCTGGAAATCTGGAATTCGGATTCCGGAGACTGTATCCGCTACATCAGCGAAATGAACATGTTTGCCGAAGAATGCGAACACCGGGACGATGAGATTTATTCTTATGTTGCCGGCGTATGCGGGGATATCTACGATGAAAACGGTGTCTTATCGGGAAAACGGCTGGATGCGGCAAAAGCCATTGCCGAAAACGGTCATGCGAATTATCCGCAGTATGTGATGGATGATAAAACAAAGAAAATTCTGGACGGGTTAAACATTGATACGCTTCCCGCCGTTATCTTTATCAACCGCAAAGGCGAGATTATGGATGTCGTTACAGACATGAACGGAAAAGAACTCCTCGTTCATATGGACAGCGTGGTTTCAAGGCTTATGGAACTTGACTGGGAGAAGGAGAGAGTGAAGAAACTGAAAGAAGAGCGGGAGAATAACGAAGTATCCCTGAATTGATACGATAAGGCTTTGGAAAAAGGAAGGAAGAAAAAATGCCGGTATTTGATTTTAAGAATGAACCTGTAAGCAAAGAAGATGCGGTGTGTACCTATGTGACTTTTGAAAGCCGCAATGAGATGCCGGATGCGGACCATCCGCTGATGGTACTTGACCATTCCGAGAAAGAATGGAAGCACCATTCCACCGGATTCTTTACCAATCCAAATAAGAGAACCAGTTTTGAATTCGAGGAAGAAGACGGCGTTAAAAGTGCGGATATTTTACGTATTGATTCGCGCTTTGTTCATCTTCTTAAATGGCTGGGTGAAAACAGGATTAAGGTACGTCTTTCCGGGAAAAATACCGAAGAAGGCTATGCGGTATATAAAATCCGTGAGCAGGCGTTCGGCGGCGGAACGAAGCTTTCGAGCGAGGACGGATTCTTGCAGTTTATGATTGGCCGGCTTCTTCAAAGCGAACCGCCCGCTCCGAGGGAGGAAGACGAAGACGATATCGAGGAAACCGGCGATGACATGAAGGTAACCAGCGTGCAGAGCATCACGGATTTCTTAAGCTGCGCGGGGGATACGCTTCCCGAAAACATTCGTCTCTGGGCCAGACGAAATCTTGCGGTGGCAAGATCCCATGAAGTATCTCCGGAAGAGAGAAGACACGCGCAAAGAGCACTTTCCCTAATGTTAAATATCCAGTGGAAGAGCAGCTATTTTGCTCCGATTGACCCGGTGGAGGCCAGAAAAATTCTGGATGAGGAACTCTACGGGATGGAGAGTGTAAAGCAGAGAATTATCGAAACGGTGATTCAGATTAACCGTACACATACGCTTCCCGCATACGGTCTTTTAATTGCGGGGCCCGCAGGAACCGGGAAATCACAGGTTGCCTATGCGGTTGCGAGAATTTTAAAACTTCCGTGGACGACACTTGACATGAGCTCGATTAACGATCCGGAACAGTTAACCGGAAGCTCCCGTGTTTATGCAAATGCCAAACCCGGTATCATTATGGAGGCATTCTCCCTATCCGGGCAGTCCAATCTGGTCTTTATTATCAATGAACTTGATAAGGCAAATGCCGGAAAAGGAAACGGCAACCCGGCCGATGTGCTGTTAACGCTTCTTGACAATCTCGGTTTTACCGACAACTACATGGAATGCATGATCCCGACATTCGGTGTTTATCCGATTGCCACGGCGAATGACAAGAGCAAAATCTCCGCACCGCTAATGTCCCGTTTTGCGGTCATCGATCTGCCGGATTACTCGAGTGAAGAAAAGCAGATTATTTTTGCGAAATTCGCACTTCCAAAAATCTTAAAGAGAATGAGCATGAAGGAAGAAGAGTGCGTGGTTACGGAAGACGGCGTAAAGGCTGTGGTTGAGATGTATTCGGATACAACCGGTATCCGTGATCTCGAGCAGGCGGCCGAGCATATCGCGGCAAATGCACTCTATCAGATTGAAGTAGATCATGTATCTAATGTAACCTACGATGCGGATTCGGTAAGAAAACTGTTGGGATAATAATTATTCCGGCGTGTTGAAGGGATTTTCGAAAGCATCCTTCATCCCGGGAAATTTCGGATACAGTTTATTCTTGATACTCATCATCTGAATATCCACATCCGTGATGGTATTGGCGCAGGCTAAGAGTTCTTCGGAAATCTGCGCGGATACTTCTTCGGTCAAGTCCTTTTTATAGTGCAGTTCGTGCTCTAAGGATGCCCAGAAATCCATGGCAATGGTCCGGAGCTGGACTTCGACTTTTAAGCATTCCTTGCCTCCGGAAAAATAGACGGGCGTTTCCACAATCATATGATAGGAACGGTATCCGTTGGGCTTCGGAGCACGGATATAGTCTTTGTAGCTGATTAATTTCACATCATCCTGCTTTAATAGCATGTCCGCAATCTCATAAATATCATCCGCAAAATCGCAGATGACACGAACACCGGCAATATCGCTGATTTCGGTTTTTACATTGTCGATGGTGATCGCGAGACCTTTTCGGTGAAGTTTGTCGATAATGCTTCTGGGTGTTTTGATTCTGGAGTAGATTCCGTGAATCGGATTGCGGTTGCTTGTGATGGAAAGTTCGTCATTGAGTACTTCGAATTTCGTACGGATTTCACGAATGGCACAGTTGTATTTGGTCATTAAATCCTGCCATTCCGCGATGTTTGTAAAAATATCCTCCTGCTGCATGATGCTGTCGGCCTGCTGAAGGATTTTATCGATATTCTGTATGTCTTTCATTTGCCTGTCCTTTTTATGATGCTGTCGAATTGATAGAAGCGGTACATTCACTTCCATAATTATCATATCACCGAAATAAGAAAATAATATTTCCATTCTGTAAAAAAAGTATTAACATTTCACCGGATTTTCATTTTTGAAGGTGGTATTTAAAAATGAAATGTGCTATTATAACAAGTTAGGGACGTCGAACTTCCTTTGCGAGGGGAGTAAAAATACGAAAAAATAAAAGAAAGATCAGAGAGAAAAATATGCTGGAATTAAAGAATGTTTCCTATCTTGTGGATGATGAAGACGACGGAAACAGGAAAGAAATCATTAAAAATGTCAGTCTGACCATTGAAGACGGATTTGTGGCAATTACGGGTCCGAACGGCGGCGGCAAATCCACTTTGGCAAAGCTGATTGCGGGAATTTACACGCCGACCGCCGGACAGATTCTTTTTAATAATGAGGATATTACAAACCTTTCCATAACAGAGCGGTCGAAGAAGGGCATCACGTTTGCTTTTCAGCAGCCGGTCCGTTTTAAGGGACTTACCGTAAAAGATTTAATCACGATTGCTGCGGGAGGAACGCTTTCCTTCAATGATGCATGCGGATACCTTTCGGAAGTGGGACTTTGCGCGAAAGAGTATATCGATCGTGAGATTAATGCATCGCTTTCGGGCGGGGAATTAAAAAGAATTGAGATTGCGATGGCCATTGCACGCAAGACTCCGCTGACGATTTTTGACGAACCGGAAGCCGGAATCGATTTGTGGAGTTTCCAGAACCTGATTCATGTGTTTGAGAACATTCATGATAAAGCGGGCGGCTCCATTATCATCATATCGCATCAGGAGAGAATTTTAAATATTGCGGACAAGATTCTGGTTTTGGCAGGCGGCGAAATTCAGGCGTACGGACCGAAAGAGGAAGTGCTTCCGGGGCTTTTAAAGGGAACGATGACGAATCCGGCTCTTGAGCAGGATGAATCGCTCGAATGCCCGACACTTCTCGGAAAGATGAAATAAAGAGGGAAAAAATATGGCGCAGTTAAATGCAATTCAGAAATCCTTACTGGAAAATATAGCGGATTTACACGAAGTACCGAGCGGCGCATATAATATCCGTTCCGACGGAGGAATGCTCGGAAGAAATACCACGGCGAATATCGATATCGTGACTAAAACGGACAAGCCGGGCATCGATATCATTATCAAGCCGGGAACGAAAAACCAGAGCGTGCATATTCCGGTACTGATTACACAGACGGGACTGAAGGAAATGGTATATAATGAATTTTTCATCGGCGAGGACTGCGATGTGGTAATCGTGGCCGGCTGCGGCATTCACAATGCGGGTGATGAAGGAAGCGAACACAGCGGAATTCATACCTTCCATGTCGGGAAAAATTCCAAAGTAAAATACGTGGAGAAGCATTACGGAACCGGCGAAGGAACCGGTGAGCGCGTAATGAATCCTTCAACCGAAATCTACATGGAGGAAGGCTCCCATCTGGAGATGGAAACCATTCAGATTGAGGGTATTAATTCCACCGAGAGAAGGACCTACGCAAAAGTGGAAGACGGAGCCAGCATTGTCATCAAGGAAAAAATCATGACACATGATAAACAGGTGGCAACCACGGACTTTAAGGCGGAACTTGTCGGAACCGGTTCCAGTGCGGATATCTGTTCAAGGTCGGTGGCAAAGGATGATTCGAAGCAGACGTTCCGGTCAAATATTATCGGGGCAGCCGAGTGCAAAGGTCACAGCGAATGTGATGCCATTATTATGGATCATGCCATTGTGGAAGCAATTCCGGAACTGACGGCATCCAATATCGACGCCAGTCTGATTCACGAAGCAGCCATCGGAAAAATCGCGGGCGAACAGCTTATTAAACTGATGACGCTCGGACTTACCGAAGAAGAGGCGGAAGAGCAGATTATTACAGGTTTTCTGAAGTAGGATAAAGTATATTAATTACAGGAAGGAAGTGCATTTGAAATGACCAAAATCGATATTGTGTCGGGATTTTTAGGAGCGGGAAAAACCACCTTTATCCAGAAGATGTTAAAGGAGGCCCTTGTCGGCGAGCAAGTGGTATTAATTGAAAACGAATTCGGTGAAATCGGAATTGACGGCGGATTCTTAAAAGAGTCCGGAATCGAGATTAAGGAAATGAATTCCGGATGTATCTGCTGTTCGTTGGTCGGTGATTTCGGAACCTCCTTAAAAGAAGTAATCGCCACATACAAACCGGAGCGGATTTTAATCGAGCCTTCCGGTGTCGGCAAGTTATCGGATGTCATCAAGGCCGTGGCCGATATTGAACTTGAAAACGAAGAAATGAAGGATGTGAAACTGAATACGGCGGTTGCCGTTGTTGATGTAAGCAAGGCAAAAATGTACATCAAGAACTTCGGTGAGTTTTTCATTAATCAGGTGGAAAGTGCCGGCACGATTATTTTAAGCCGTACACAGAATGTCAGCGAAGAAAAAACGACGGAAGTTGTGAATCTGTTAAAGGAGCACAATCCGAAGGCGACGATTATCACGACTCCCTGGGATTTAATCGACGGTGCGCTGATTCTTAAGAATATGGAAGCCGGAAAGTCCCTCGAAGAGGAACTGATGGAAGAGGTTAAGGCCCATCGTGAAGAAGACCGCATTCATGAAGCGGAACATCATCATCACCATCATCATGACGAGGATGAGGAAGATGAGCATGAACATCATCACCATCACCATGACGAGGATGAGGAAGATGAGCATGAGCATCATCACCACCATCACGACGAGGATGAAGAAGATGAGCACGAACATCATCATCATGACGAGGATGAGGAGGATGAGCATGAACATCATCACCATCATCACGATGACGATGACGAAGACGAACATGAGCACCATCATCACGAACACGGAGAGGACTGCGACTGCGGATGCCACGATCATGACCACCATCACGGTCATCATCATGCGGATGAAGTGTTTGACAGCATCGGTTTTGAAACTCCGAAGTCCTTTACGAAAGAGCAGATTGAGGGAATTCTCGATGCACTTTCCGATGAAGAAAAGTACGGATTTGTCCTTCGTTCCAAGGGAATGGTTCCTGCAAAAGAAGGCGGATTCATCTACTTTGACTACGTGCCGGAAGAAAAGAACGTACGTGACGGTGCACCCGATGTTACCGGCAAGATTGTGGTAATCGGTGCGAAACTGAAAGAAGACAGTCTGAAAGAATTATTCGGAATCTGAAATAAAAAAATCGGACAGGATAAGAAGTTATGAAATCGGTATTTATTATTAACGGTTTTTTAGAGAGCGGAAAAACCGAATTTATCAAGTTTACAATGCAGCAGGAGTATTTTCGCATCAAAGGAAAAACCATGATTCTTCTGTGCGAGGAGGGTGAGGTTGAGTATGATGATGCCCTTCTTAAGCAGACGAATTCCGTGGTGGAAGTCATTGAGAAGAAAGAGGATCTGCTCGGGTCCACCCTTCTTAATTTAGAGAAAAAACATAAGCCGGACCGCATCATTATCGAGTATAACGGAATGTGGCCGATGGCGAATTTAAAACTTCCCTGGCACTGGAAAGTGAATCAGCAGATTACGATTATCAATGCCGCAACATGGCCGATGTATTATACAAATATGCGTTCCTTAATCGGCGATATGGTTCGTAAGTCCGAAATGATTATGTTTAACCGCTGCGACGGAATTAAGGATCTGGCGTCGTATAAAAGAAACATGCGGGCATTAAACCGCGATGCGGAAATCATTTTTGAAGACAGCAACGGTGAAGTGACGGCAACCATGGAAGAGGAACTGCCGTTTGATGTGAAAAAAGACCGTATTGATTTAACGGAGGCAACGTACGGGATCTGGTTTTTTGATATGCTCGATACGCCGGACCGTTATGAGGGAAAGACCGTTTCTTTTCTGGCACATGTGGCAAAACCGGCCGGTTTTCATGAGGGATGTTTTGTTCCCGGGCGTCATGCCATGACCTGCTGTGCGGAAGATATCGCATTCCTTGGCTTTGTTGCCAAATATGAAAAAGCATCGGAGATTAAGGACGGCAACTGGTACAACGTGACCGCAACCGTAAAGCATGAGTACTGGGTGGACTATAAAGGTGTCGGACCCGTGCTTTACATTGACGAAATCACTCCCGCAAATGCTCCGAAGGAAGAAATTATTAATTTGGTTTAGTGTTAAAAGTCATCGCTTTGCGGTGACTTTTTTGCGGAACAAAACCGGCAGGCGTCTGCCGCGAAGCGGCAACAGGACCTGTCGGGAGCTGGCTGTTCTGCTTGCAGAAACATACAGGAAGGATAGAAAAATGAAAAAGTTCGGCAAATTAGACCGTATTCCGTCAGGAAGATCCAAAGATATCATTACGGAAGGATGCATGGTGCTTGAAGGCGGCGGATGGAAGGGCCTTTATACACTGGGTGTTTTGGATTATCTGATGCAGCATGACATTAACCTGCAATCAACGGTCGGCATATCCGCCGGTTCGCTTGCCGGTGTCGGTTATGTTACGGGACAGATCGGCTGGGGAGCCAGGGTGAATTTAACTTACCGCCATGATAAGAACTATATCGGAGCGGGAGCGGTCGGAAAAGACCACGGTGTCACGGGCTTTACGTATCTGTTCCATGATATTTTAAGAAAATATCCGGTTGATAAGAAGAGACTTTATGATGATTCGAAGCGTTTTGCCGTCGGTACGACCAATATGCTGAGTGGTGAGACGGAATATTTTGAAAAAGGACAGTGCAGACTGACTTCGGTTATCCGCGCATCTTCCACGGTTCCTTTTGTATCAAGACCCGTCGTTATGCACGGTATTCCGTATCTGGACGGAGGATGCTCGACCAAGATCCCGTACCGCTGGGCGGCTGATCAGGGATATGAAAAAATAGTTGTGGTTAAAACCAGGGAATGGGATTTTGTCCGGTCGGAAGAACCGATGAAAAGTACAAAAATCTGGTATCACAAATATCCGAATTTTATGGCGGCATTAAACAATGTAAATGCGGATTTCAATGTGATGACAAAAGAATTAAAGGAACTGCATGAAGAAAAGAAAGTCTTTGTAATCGCACCCTCCAAACCGGTTACGGTAACCCGTTTTGAAGCGGATATGGGCAAACTGTGGGACCTTTACAAACTCGGTTACGGCGATGCGAGAAACAATATCGGTGCATTAAAGGAATATCTCGGAATTTGAGTATAAAGTCCGGGAAAACGGGCAGGGATGTTTCATCCTGTCTGATTGCCAATCATGCAAAAATAGCGTATAATTCTATGGACAGTGTGAAAGGAGATAAACGATGCGACATTTAATGAGTCCCCTGGATTTCTCGGTGGAAGAACTGGACAGACTTTTTGATCTGGCGAATGACATTGAGAAGAATCCGAAGAAGTATGCCCATGCCTGTGAAGGCTTGAAACTGGCGACATGCTTCTATGAGCCGAGCACAAGAACGAGGCTTTCGTTTGAAGCGGCAATGCTGAACTTAGGAGGAAGTGTTTTAGGTTTTTCCGATGCGAATTCTTCCTCGGCAGCAAAGGGTGAGAGCGTATCCGATACCATCCGCGTGATTTCCTGCTATGCGGATATCTGCGCGATGCGTCATCCGAAGGAAGGTGCGCCGATGGTTGCGGCTTCCAAATCGCGAATTCCGGTAATCAATGCCGGTGACGGCGGCCATCAGCATCCGACGCAGACGCTGACGGATTTGTTAACCATCCGCTCCATGAAAGGGCGCCTCGGAGATTTTACCATCGGTCTTTGCGGAGATCTGAAATTCGGGCGTACCGTGCATTCCCTGATTAATGCACTGATTCGGTATGAAGGTGTTCACTTCGTATTCATCTCTCCCGAAGAGTTGAAAATGCCGAGTTACATTACGGAAAAATTGAGAGAAAACAACATTTCATACGAAGAGGTCATCAGTCTGGAAGACGTTATGCCGAAACTGGATTTGTTATATATGACCAGAGTTCAGAGAGAGCGTTTCTTTAACGAGGAAGATTATGTCCGGTTAAAGGATTTCTATATTCTGACTACGGAGAAAATGGAAAAGGCCAAAGATGACATGCTGGTTCTTCATCCGCTTCCGAGAGTAAACGAAATATCGGTTGAGGTGGACGAAGATCCGAGGGCTGCCTATTTTAAGCAGGCACAGTATGGTGTATATGTTCGTATGGCACTGATTCTGACACTCTTAAATATTGAAGTAGCCTAAGCGGCAAATGTTTTAGGGGAAATATACGGAGGATGATATGTTAAACGTAGGAAAGATAGAAGAAGGTTTCGTACTCGATCATATTGAGGCGGGAAAGAGCCTGACCTTATATTATAACCTGGGCCTTGACAAGAAGGACTGTACGGTTGCCATGATTATGAACGCCAAGAGCGGAAAAATGGGCAAGAAAGACATTCTGAAGGTGGAATGCGATATTGATGATCTGAATATGGATATTCTGGCCGTTGTGGACCACAATATTACCGTCAATGTGGTAAAAGACGGAGAAATCGTGGAGAAGAAGGAACTGGTTCTTCCGAAGGAAATTCGCGGAGTCTTCAAATGCAAGAACCCGAGATGCATTACATCCATCGAGCAGGGGCTGCCGCACATTTTTGTATTATCGGACGAAAAGAAGGAAATATACCGCTGCAAATACTGCGAAGAGAAGTACTCACAGAGAGTCAAAACGGTTGTACAGTAGAACGGAAAATAATTGGTGCAGGAGGAGATTCATATGGCGGATGCATTGGACGAAAGAGAAAAAATCATGGAATCTTTGGTAGACGAGGAAGAGGGGGAAATCGTCGAAAAGAAGCGCTGGGTTCTGTTCGGCCTTCCGTGGACATTTACCACCTATTCCATCAACAAGGATGTTCTGACCGTAAACACCGGCGTTTTTTCCAAACAGGAAAATGACTGCTATATGTATAAAATCCAGGACGTGAGACTAAAAAGCACCGTAATGCAGCGCTGGTCCGGTCTCGGGGATGTTGTATGTTATACCGGTGATACGACGGACCGGGAACTGGTCCTGAAAAATATCAAGCATTCGAAGGAAGTAAAGAATTATATCCTGAAGAATTCCGAAGTGGCGAGACTCAGAAGAAGAACACTGAATACATTAAATATCGGCGCCGGGGAAATGGCAGATGACGATATGGATGTATAGAGCAGATGTTTACAGAATCGTGAAGTCATACTGTTTTTGACGGAATAGCCTGAGATGAAAAAGACTTTGCGGATGATGAAAAATACGCCTCCTGCGTAATCACGTCGGAGGCGTTTTATGTAGCACAAGACCGGCAAGCGACTGCCGCGAAGCGGCAACAGGGCCTGTCGGGAGCCGGCTGTTCTGCTTGCAGAAACAGGACCTGTCAAAAAACGATAAAGGAAGTAAAAACATGAAATACGAAGAAGCATTGGAGTATCTGGATCAAAAAGTGAATCCGATCGGCTCTGTTCTCGGACTTGATACCATACGGGAACTGCTAAAGAGAATCGGAAATCCGGAGAAGGATTTACGAATCATCCATGTTGCCGGAACGAACGGCAAAGGAAGCGTATCTTCTTTTCTGGCAGGAGCGCTTACGGAGAATGGATACCGTGTCGGCCGGTATATTTCCCCGTCCGTTGTGGATTACCGCGAAAAAATCCAGGTAAACGGCTCCTTTATTCCAAAAAGCAAAGTGGCGGAATACTTAACGATGCTTTTTGAAACCGCCCGTCAGATGAAGGAAGACGGATTTGCACACCCGACCTCTTTCGAAATCGAAACGGCGATGGCTTTTCTGTATCTCCGGGATAAAAAATGCGATTTTAACATTGTGGAAGTCGGCATGGGAGGAGCAGAGGATGCGACCAATGTGATTCCGTCACCGGAACTTTGCGTAATCTGTTCTGTCAGTCTGGATCATGTGGGAATGATTGGAAACACGCTCGAAGAAATAGCCGCAACCAAGGCGGGAATCATTAAAGACAATACGAAAGTAGTTGTAGCACCGCAGAAAGAATCCGTCCGGGATGTAATCCGGGAAAGATGCAATGCTATGAAAAATGTTCATTCTTTTTTTGTGAAAAGAGAAGACATCATTGTGAAAACCGCGGGAAAAACGGGTACCGGAAATTCGCTTCCTCGAAAACTCACGCAGAAGTTCTCCTATAAGAATTATAAAAATGCGGAAATATCCATGCTTGGTGCTTATCAGCCGGAAAATGCAGCAGTCGCATTAGAAGCGCTGGATGTTTTGCAATCTTTTGGTGTAAAACTGAAAGAGGAAAAAATCCGTCAGGGGCTTCTTCATACCGTATGGCCCGGAAGATTCGAAATTCTGGGCAGAAATCCGCTTGTCATTGCCGATGGGGCACACAATCCGGATGCGGTTTCAAAACTGATGGAAACAATGGACAATTATTTTACAAATCAGCCGATTATTTATATAATGGGAGTATTAAAAGATAAGGCAGTTGAGGAAATTGTAGCCCTGAGTGCGGCGAAGGCGGATTACATTATTACGATAACGACTCCGAATAATAAAAGGACGATGCAGGCCTTTGATCTTGCACAAATAATAAGGGAATACAACCCAAACGTTTCCGCAGCGGATTCTGTGGAGGAGGCGCTGGAAGAAGCCTGTCTGGTAGGGAAGAAAGAAGGCGTGATTCTGGCATTCGGCTCTCTTTCCTACATGGGAGTTTTAAGGGAAGCATACGTGAAAATATGTAAAATCCGATAATCCGGCTGAAATATATTCGCAGGGAAACGAAAAGAAAAACAGATTAACGGAAGGGTTATTCTTTGCGTAAAGCTTTGAATAACCGAAAGGAAATAAAGAATGGTAAACGAAGAAAAAGTCAAAGAAGCGATAAAAATGCTCTTGGAAGGTATCGGGGAAGATACCGGAAGAGAGGGTCTTATCGATACACCGGACCGGATTGCCAGAATGTATACGGAACTGATGGCAGGATATGACGATGATGCGTCCATTCATTTGTCCCGAACTTTTACGACAAACAATAACGAGATGGTTTTGGAAAAAGACATTCAGTTTTATTCCATGTGCGAGCATCACATGATGCCGTTTTTCGGGAAGGCTCATATTGCCTATATTCCAAACGGTAAAGTGGTCGGACTTTCCAAACTGGCAAGATGTGTGGAGACCTATGCCAGACGGTTGCAGATTCAGGAAAAAATGACAGCCCAGATTGCCGATGCGATTATGGAGTATTTAAAACCGCAGGGGGTAATGATCGTAGTTGAAGCGGAACATTTATGCATGACGGCCAGAGGCGTGAAAAAACCGGGAAGCAAAACGACAACGGTAGTGACAAGAGGCGTCTTTAAGGACGATGACAGACTGCAGACAATGTTTTTCCGGCTTTTGAATAACGGGGACGGAAATACGTCAGCAGATTCGGAGTGTGCCGAATAATCAAAAACGGAAATAAAACCGGAAAACAGAAAAACAAAACGGTAAAACAAAGCAGAATAATAAAAAACAAGAGAGAAATGAAGAATACATGAAAATCGGAAACTGCGAATTTGATGTAAATAATCACACATATATTATGGGAATCCTGAATATTACTCCGGATTCCTTTTCGGATGGGGGAAGCTTTAATACGCCGGATAAAGCATTTGCCCGGTGTGAGCAGATGATTTCGGAGGGGGCTTCGATTATCGATGTGGGCGGAGAGTCCACGAAACCGGGATATCTTCCGGTTTCCGCAGAGGAAGAAATCGAAAGAGTGGCACCCGTTATCGAAGGAATCAGGAAACGATTTGACATACCCGTGTCGGTGGATACATCCAAGTCACTTGTAGCAACGGCTGCCATTGAAGCCGGATGCGATATGATTAACGATGTATGGGGATTTCAGGCAGACCGGGATCTGGCATATCTTGCGGCAAAACATAATCTTCCCTGTGTGGTAATGCATAACCGCAGAAATATGAATTATACGGATTTTCTTCCGGAGGTTTTAGCCGATTTAAAACAGTATGTGGAAGACATAAAAAAGGCAGGAGTGCCGAATGAGAAAATTATCGTTGATCCGGGCGTCGGATTTGCGAAAACATACGAACAGAATCTCGAAGTAATACGCAATCTCGAACAGGTACGGGAATTGGGTTTTCCGGTGCTTCTCGGCACATCGAGAAAGTCGGTAATCGGACTTACGCTTGATTTGCCGATTTTTGAGCGTGTGGAAGGAACCATTGCCACAACGGTAATCGGCACGATGAAAGGCTGCGCTTTTGTTCGTGTGCATGATGTGAAGGAAAATTATCGCGCGATTCGTATGACGGAGGCAATACTCGGCAAAGTTTAATAATGGGGTAAAACAACAAGAAGATATCAGGGGGGTGATTCTATGTTGGATGAAATGATTCTTTCCGGTTTGAAGGTTTATGCATGGCATGGCGTGTATGAAGAAGAGAGGGAAAAAGGCCAGAATTTTATCATTAACGCCAGAATTTTCTATGACACGGTATCCGTAGCGGAGACCGATTCCGTCGAGGACACGATTGACTATGCCAAGGTCAGTCTGTATATCAATGAATACATGAGGGTTCATCAGTTTAATCTGATTGAAACCGTTGCCAATAAGCTGGCAAGAAAACTTCTGATTAAATTTCCGTTAATACAAAGCATCGAACTTGAGGTTATGAAGCCGGAAGCTCCGATTCCGGTGCCTTTTTCCAATGTCTCCGTTCGTGTAAACCGCGGATGGCATAAGGTATATATTGCGACCGGATCGAATATGGGAGACAGTGAGCAGTTTATTCGGGATGCCATGGATAATTTAGACAGCGATGAAAACTGCCGTGTGTTAAGAAAGGCAAAAATGTACGAATCGAGACCCTACGGCGGCGTGGACCAGGATAATTACATTAATTCGGCTTTCTGCATGAATACGCTTTATTCTCCGTTAGAACTGCTTACAAGGCTGCAGGAAGAAGAGAAAAATGCGGGCCGGGAGCGGAACCTCAAGTGGGGACCGAGAACGCTGGATCTTGATATCCTTTATTATGATGACCTGATTATGGAAAGGGATCATCTTCGCATTCCGCATGTGGATATGGCAAACCGGGATTTTGTGCTTTTACCGCTTAGCGAAATCGCACCGTATAAGCGCCACCCGATTCTGGGCCTTACCACGCTTGAAATGCTCTCAAGGCTGAAAGAAACATATGTTGAAACTCTGAAGGAAGAGGAATAGAAAGTGAAGAAGAAATTATTTGCGGCAATTGATGTCGGTTCTTACGAACTGTCCATGAAGATTTACGAAATCGCATCGGGAAAAGAATGGAAGCAAATCGACTACATTCGTCATCGGATCGATCTCGGAACGGAATCCTATTCGAAGGGCATCCTTTCCTATGAACGGATGGAAGAATTATGCCATGTTCTGCGTGAATTCAAGCAGATTATGGATACTTACAAGGTGGATGATTACAAGGCATACGGTACATCTGCCATCCGTGAACTTCACAATACCATTATCATTCTCGACCAGATTAAAAATCTTACGGGACTGCAAATCGATGTACTGAGCAATTCCGAGCAGCGTTTCCTTGATTATAAATCCGTGGCTTCGGCCGGTGACGAATTCGAAACCATTATCGCCAAGGGTTCCGCCATTCTCGATATCGGCGGCGGAAGTATTCAGCTTTCCTTATTTGACAAGGATACGCTTGTTACCACGCAAAATATCCGGATCGGTGTATTCCGCTTAAACGAGCAGCTTCGGAAGATCGGAGCAAAACCTTCCCATACGGAAGCACTGCTTGAAGAAATGATTCAGGAAGAACTGGCCGTATTTAAGAAGCTTTATTTAAAGGACAGAAAAATCGTCAACCTGATTGTCGTGGATGATTATGTTTCTCCGTATTTAAGCAAGCAGAAAGAGTCGGATTTGGGAACCAGAGGATATCTGTCCAAGAATACCTATAACAGTCTTTTATCGGGTGGATTTTTCAAGGAGATGGGATCGCCGGTTATTGCTTCTTCCCAGCTTGTCAAATGTACGATGGAAGTCATGGATATCGATTATCTGTGGATTCCCGGTGTGACACTCTGCGACGGAATTGCATATGATTATGCGGTAAACAACAAACTGATTCGTCCCGAGCACGATTTTGAACAGGACATTGTTGCCTGCGCGAAGAATATTTCCAACCGCTATCAGGGAAGTAAGAAACGCGGTGAGGCACTTGAGAAAATGGCGCTTGCCGTTTTTGATGCCACGAAGAAACTTCACGGCCTCGGAAAACGTGAGAGAATGTATCTTGGGATTGCGGCGCTGCTGCAGGACTGCGGACGATATGTTTCGTTAACACAACTCGGGGACTGTTCTTACAATATCGTTATGAATACGGAAATCATCGGGCTTTCGCATGCCGAGCGTGAAGTGGTTGCGAATATCGTTCGTTTCAATCATGAGAAATTCCGTTATTACGAGGAGATGGCGGCAACGTCCACCATCGATCGGAAAGATTTTATTATCATCGCCAAACTGACCGCCATACTTCGGCTTGCCTGTGCGCTTGATTCGTCCCATAAGCAGAAATGCACAAATGTGAAAATTCATTTCGAGGAAGCCGAACTGATTATCCGCGTGGATACGGATCAGAATATCGAGCTGGAAAAAGGTCTGTTTGATGAACATGCGAAACTGTTTGAGGAAGTATTTACCGTTCATCCGATTTTAAAACAGAAGAAGAGTTTTTAAAAAAACGGAGGGAAGGAAGTTCTTATTAAAGAAGGAACCGGAGACGAAAATGAAGAAAAACACGAATGAGAAAAATAAAACTACAAATGTAGTTGAAAACAAAAAGGAAAATTTCGGGATTAAATTAAACAATCCGGAATATTATATTAACCGTGAACTTTCGTGGCTGATGTTTGACGAAAGAATCCTGGGAGAAGCAAAGGATAAAAATATTCCTTTGTTTGAACGGCTGAAATTCCTATCCATCGTGTCCTCGAATCTGGATGAATTCTACATGGTTCGTGTGGCTTCCTTAAAGGATATGGTGGATGCGGATTATACCAAGAAAGATATTGCCGGAATGACGCCGAGGCAGCAGCTTGCTGCCATCAGCGTAAAAACACACGAACTGGTTGCCAGTCAGTATTCAACCTACAATCGTAGTCTTATTCCGGCACTTTCCGAAATCGGATTAACGGTTGTGCGTTCGCATGAAGAATTAACGGAAAACGAAGGACGGTTTGTGGATGAATATTTTGAGGAAAATGTTTATCCGGTACTGACTCCGATGGCAGTGGATTCCTCGAGACCGTTTCCTTTGATCAGGAATAAATCTTTAAATATCGGGGCACTTCTCCGCCGTAAGGACAAAGCGCCGGGGAAAGACAAGCATGCGGGAAAGGAAGTGACGGAATTTGCTACCGTACAGGTTCCGGGTGTATTAAACCGTATCGTTCCGGTTCCCTGCGAAAACGGAAAGAAAATCATTTTTCTCGAAGAAATCATAGAAAGGAATATCAGCAAACTGTTCTTAAACTATGATGTAATCTGCGCATCACCTTTCAGAATTATGAGAAATGCCGACCTTTCCATTGACGAGGATGAAGCAGAAGATCTGTTAAAAGAAATCGAGAAACAGGTAAAACGGCGTCAGTGGGGCAAGGCAATCCGCCTCGAAGTACAGGACTCCATTCCGAAGAAACTCTTAAAAATTCTCGTGGAAGAACTGCAGATTGCGGAAGAGGATATTTTTAAGATTGACGGAACCGTGGATTTGACCGTATTTATGAAGGTTTACGGACTCGAAGGCTTTGAAGAATACAAGACGGAAAAGTTTACACCGATTCCGGTTTATGACATAAACCCCGAGGAAGATATTTTTGCATCCATTCGTAAAAAAGATATTTTAATGCACCATCCTTACGAGAGTTTTGAGCCGGTGGTGAATTTTATCAAGGAGGCGGCGAGAGATAAAGATGTTCTTGCCATCAAGCAGACACTTTATCGTGTCAGCGGAAATTCGCCGATTATCGCAGCGCTTGCCGAGGCGGCGGATAACGGCAAACAGGTTTCCGTACTGGTGGAATTAAAGGCTCGTTTTGATGAGGAAAACAACATTGTATGGGCAAGGAAACTTGAAAAGGCCGGCTGCCATGTTATATACGGTCTGGTCGGATTAAAAACGCACAGTAAAATTACACTTGTTGTTCGAAGGGAAGAGGACGGCATCAGACGGTATGTTCATCTTGCAACCGGAAACTATAATGATGCCACGGCGAAACTGTATACCGACCTCGGAATGTTTACCTGCAACGAAGCCATCGGAGAGGATGCCACGGCAGTATTTAACATGCTTTCGGGTTATTCCGAACCGGAAGGCTGGAACAAACTCTCCTTAGCACCGATTTGGATGAAGGATAAATTCTTATCGCTGATTGCAAGAGAGAAAGAGCACGCGATAAACGGAGAAGAGGGCCGAATTATTGCAAAAATGAATTCCCTTTGCGATCAGGATGTTATCATGGCTCTTTACGAGGCATCCAATGCAGGCGTTAAAATCGATTTAATCGTGCGAGGAATCTGCTGTCTGCGCGTCGGGATTGCAGGGGTTTCCGATAATATCACGGTGCATTCCATCGTCGGAAATTACCTTGAGCACAGCCGGATTTATTATTTCAAAAACGGCGGAAACGAGGAATACTATTTAAGTTCTGCGGACTGGATGCCGAGAAACCTGGAGCGCAGGGTGGAAATTTTATTCCCGGTGGAAGCACCGGATTTAACCGAGCGTCTGAAAGGAATTCTGGATGCGGAACTTAGGGATAACTTAAAGGCCTATTTCCTGCATCCGGACGGAAGTTATGCAAAGGCCGATATGAGAGGAAAACAGCCTTTCGGATCGCAGGCGGCTTTCTGCGAAGAAGCGCTTTTAAAGAAAAAATCCATGATGAATGATATAAAGGATACGAGAGTATTTATTCCGGAGACGCGTCCGGAAACCCCGCCGGATTCAGCGGATTAAAGAAAGCAGGAAAGCACTAAATGAGCGATGAAAACAGAAATCAAATGATGTGGATTCTTGCCAGTGCATCTCCGAGAAGGAAGGAACTTCTTTCACAAATCGGTCTGCCGTTTGAAGTGATGGTAAGCGAGGCGGATGAGAATGTCGGAGAAAATCTCCCGCCGGGTGAACTGGTTGAAAAACTCTCTTTTGCAAAGGCTGCGGCGGTTTCCGAAAAATTGTATGCAGTTAGCAGTATTATTGGGAAAAAGAATGAACCGGCCGACCGGAAGGATAAGGTTGCGGGTGATATACATGTTGCACAGGCAACCATCGGCATCATCGGAGCGGATACGGTTGTTTATCATAACGGAAAAGTGCTCGGAAAACCGAAGGATGAAGAAAACGCTTTTGATATGCTAAAATCCTTAAGCGGCGATACTCACAGCGTTTTTACCGGCGTAACGATTCTGCTTCCGAAAAAGGAGATTGTTTTTCATAGTGAGACGAAGGTGACCTTCGATACCTTATCGGATGAAGAAATCCGCACCTATATTGAAAGCGGCGAGCCGATGGATAAAGCAGGTGCTTACGGAATTCAGGGGCTTGCCGGAGCATTCGTGACACATATCGAAGGGGAGTATGCAAATGTGGTCGGGTTCCCGATCGGAGAGTTCTGTCACAGACTGAGAATCCTTGAATCGCCATAGAAATTCATGGCTGATAACAGATAAAAGTGTTAAGGGTAAAAAAGCAAATAAGACAAAAAAGATAAAACCGATACGGTTGGAAAAGACGGACAGAGAATATGAAACTGATTTCATGGAATGTTAACGGGCTCAGAGCCTGCCTGACAAAAGGCTTTATGGATTATTTTAACGAAGCGGATGCGGATATTTTCTGCATTCAGGAGACGAAGCTTCAGGAAGGCCAGCATGATCTTGATTTGCCCGGATATCATCAGTTCTGGAATTACGCTGAGAAAAAGGGATATTCCGGAACGGCTGTTTTTACGAAAAAAGAGCCTCTATCGGTAACATACGGAATCGGAGTGGAAGAACATGATAAGGAAGGACGCGTGATTACCGCGGAATTTGACGATTTTTATTTTATCGACGTGTATGTTCCGAATTCGCAAAGAGAGCTTACAA
>JAEEGL011064097.1_pt1 | contig 21581 bp, 26 predicted proteins | sample 9134231 | NCBI WGS metagenome assembly JAEEGL01 (sample SAMN16246548, study PRJNA631951) | gut metagenome | biome: gut microbiome; feature: rumen; material: fiber-attached | host: Bos | place: Iran: Karaj | collected 2018-10
ATAGTCGTCGATCGTGTCTCCGATTCTGTTGAGGATCAGCTCCTTCGGATCGTTTTTGAGCGATCCGTCCCTGACCCTGGCGTACTGGATGGGCATGAACTGGGAGAGAAGATTCAGGGGAACGCCGTCTTTCAGATTGTAAAGGAGCGTTTCGATCGCCTGTTTTACCTCCACAGTCGCATAGTAGTAGCGGGAACGGTCGGAAAAGGAATACTTTCTCTTCAGTGCGATCTCCCTTGGCGTACCCAGATAGTACTTCTTCCAGTTTCTGTCGTTCTTCATCATCTCTTCATCGAGAATGATGCGGAAATAGGACGGTTTGATATTTCTGACCCGACAGACTTCATCTTCAATGAAGGACAGGGCAAAAAGCGCCTCTCTGGCGGCAAAGGTCAGTCCCGGTCCGACTTTGAGGATTCCGATGCCATCTTCCACCATCTCCTTCAGCTTGTATCTGGTCTGATAATCCGTCGAATGGCCCTCAAAGATCAGGTTGGGGATCTTTCTGATGGCGGCTGAAAGTTCTGCCGCCTTGGTCCTGTCATATTCTGTGCATCCGGAATCCTTCTCTTCGACGCCGGGCTGAACGACAACAGCCAGCACCCGCTTCCAGGCATCGGAGAGCCCCTGTTCAAGAAAGGCGTTTCTGAAAGCTTCGATGGTCGCGTTGAGGTCGGATACCTTTGTGATCTGCAGCCCTTCTTCGACCGCGCCTTTCGATCCGCCGGGTATGGGAACTTCAGATCCGATGATGTAGACCGGTTCGACGGCGTTTTGATTACTTTCAAGAAGTTTCGTATACGCCTCTTCGGCGACTTTGCAAAGCAAGGCGCCGCGCTTTGCGATCGTCTCATCGGACAGACGAAGATCGGGGTCGTCTGAAGCGACCTTCATGGATGTATCCAGATGAATCTTCGTGAAACCGGCTGAAACGTAGGCTTCAATCAGGCCGGAGGCTTTTTTCATTGCCTTGCCTTCATTCAGATAGGTCCAGGTCAAAGGGCCGAGATGATCGCCTCCCAGAAAGATGCGGGAACGATCAAAGCCGTTTTCATCGGCGATCTTATAGACAAAGTCGCGGAAGTCGGCGGGTTTCATGCCGGTATAGCCGCCGAACTGGTCGCACTGGTTGGCAGTCGCCTCGATCAGCACGCAGCTGTCATCCGAAAGGCCTTTTCTGATCACTGCTTCGATGACAAAGGGGTTGGCGGAACAGGCGGAATAGATGCCGACGGCTCTTCCTTCCTTCTGGATTTTCACAAGTCTCTCTAATGCGTTTTTCATATGCTGTATCACCTCTGTCTTGACTATAGAAAAAGGGATCTTTCTTTGAGAAGACGTTTGTTGAATTGTATAAAAAGGGGTTCGAATTAGATAAAAGAAGAGAAAAAGCCGGCACCTATAATTGAATTGACACGAGAGAAAGGTAAAGACAGGATATGATTATTCAAAGCAGGAAAGTGTGGATTGCCGATCAGTTTTTCCCGGCACAGATCAATATTGAAGGCGGAAAGATCAAAGACATCAGAAGATATGGCGAGGAAAGAGCCGATGCGGATTACGGCGATCTCAGGATCGTTCCGGGTTTCATCGACATCCATTGCCATGGCGCCTATACCTTTGATACCAACGACGCGGATGAAAAGGGATTGCGAAACTGGACCCGCCGAATTCCGCAGGAAGGCTGCACGTCCTTTCTGGCGACGACCATCACGCAGTCGGAAGAAGTACTGACAGCCGCCTTGAAGAATGTCGCAAAAGTGATGCGGGAGGGTTATGAGGGCGCCGAGATCCTCGGTATCCACTTTGAAGGCCCGTATCTGAATCTGAAATACAAGGGCGCCCAGCCCGAAGAATACATCGTGAAGCCTGCCGTTGAACAGTTTAAGAAGTATCAGGAAGCGGCGGAAGGCCACATCCGTTACATCACGATGGCGACGGAAACAGATGATGATTTCGCTTTGACTAAGTACTGTTCGCAAAACGGCGTCACGGTTTCCATCGGCCATTCAGCAGCCACCTACGAAGAGGCGGTCATGGCCTGGGCGCACGGCGCCAGATCCATGACCCACGTCTACAACGGCATGACGCTCTTCAATCACCGGGCAAACGGCCTGGTCGGTGCGGCCTTCCGGCTGAGGACGATGTATGGCGAGATCATCTGCGACGGCAACCATTCCACGACGGCTGCCCTCAATAATTTCTTCATGTCAAAAGGCCCCGACTACGCGATCATGGTCAGCGATGCGCTGATGGCCAAGGGGATGCCTTCCGGTTCAAAGTGGCTCTTCGGCGGCAATGAGATCGAAATCTATCCGGATGGTTCGGCCCACCTGACTTTGACCAAAGGCCTGGCGGGGTCGACGCTGCATCTGAATAAAGGGCTGAAGATACTGGTCGAAGACGCACTGGTGCCGTTTAATTACGCGATCAACTCCCTGACGATCAATCCGGCAACCTGCATCGGCGTAAACGACAGGAAGGGTTCCCTTCAGGTCGGCAAGGATGCGGACATCGTCGTGCTCAATGACGACTATTCCGTTAAACAGACTTACTGTATGGGCATCGCTGAAATCTGAACCTCGTCGGCGATGGATCCCTCCCATTGGAAAAACCTCCCGTGAATCCGGGAGGTTTTTGAACTTGAATGAAGGGAAATCCTATCTTGTGATGAAGACGGACAGCTCCCTGACAGCAGCGAAAAGGAAGGCGATCGCCAGGGCGATCGATCCGCCATAGACCAGAGAATCATCACTCTTGATTAAGACAGCCGACAGGATCAGAGTGGCAGTCAGAACGAGATGAAGAAAGGCTCTGAGCACGGGCACAGTTTTTGAAGATGAAGCTGAGAGGTCCCTGTGACCTTTGACGAGCCGGAAATTTCTGCAGAAGGCGCAGCTGTTAAGAAAACTGCGGAAGCGCCATTCAGATAAGAGCGTCACGGCGAAAGAGAGGGCCAGTGAAAGGTCGATGTTGAGTTCAAACATCACATAGGCAAAGACGAATGTCAGAATGCCATAGAGCGACACGTTGTTGAGTGCCATGAAGCGTTCCTTCTTTTCGTCGGTGATGATGTATGCCTTTTGGCTGAAGGGATCCCGATAGATATTCCGGCCCCTTTTGTCTTTATAGATGAAAAGCCCTTTCGGCTCCCTGTTTCTGTCAAAGTGCATATGTAAAAATCTCCTATATCCCTATTATCGTCCTTCATTTTCCTCAAATATGTGCAGTTATTGTGGCGTTATTTTTCACTTTTATCAGGGACAAAAGGAAGGGGGATTTTGCTTGCTAGAATGGGTTTAAATGAGAAAAGAGGTAATTCCGAATATGGTTTTCAACAAGACAGAAGAACAATGGGAACAGCTTGGCGCGTACTGGACTTCCAGGGAAATTTTCCAGCAGCCGGAAACCTGGCTGAAGACTTTTGAACAGATCAATGCGGAAAAGGAAGAGATCAAATCCTTTATTCACAAGGTGACCTGCAAGCCCGATTACGACATCATTCTGACCGGTGCCGGAACTTCTGAATTCGTCGGCAATTCGATTTTTCCGTTTCTGGCGCCGCTCAATGAATTCAAGGTCAAATCCTACGGCACGACCGATATCGTTGCCTGTCCGGAAGACTATCTTTCAAAGACGAAGCCGACGCTATTGATCTCATTTGGCAGATCGGGAAATTCTCCTGAATCGGTTGCGGCTGTTGAGACGGCAAACGTCGTATGTGAGAATATCTGGCATCTGTTTGTGACATGCAATCACGACGGCGCCCTGTCAAAGTATGCGAAGGACAAAGACAACTGCTACGCGATCAATCTTACGCCGGAAACGCATGACCAGGCTTTCGCCATGACTTCGTCATATACAAACATGTATCTGGCCACTGTTCTCTCATTCATGAATGAGAGGTTGCATGAATTGAAGCCTGTAATTCAGGAGCTTGCGGAAAAAACAGGAAAATTCCATCGCGAGAAATTTGCTGATCTGGAAAAGATCGTCAATGAATTTGATTTCTCAAGAATCGTCTATCTCGGTTCCAACTGTCTCAAGGGCGTCAGTCAGGAGTCGGCGCTGAAGATGTGCGAGCTGACGGCCGGCAGAATCATGACTACCTACGATACGACGATGGGATTCAGACACGGACCCAAATCCGTCATCTGTCCGGGATCGCTGGGTGTCATCTATCTTTCGGATGATCCCTATACAAGAAAATACGATTTGGACATCATTAGGGAAATGTCGCCGGAAAGAAATGGCAACCGTCTGCTGGCTGTCTCCTCATATGATGATCCGGAAGCGGAAAAACTTGCGGATTACTTCATTTCCTTCGGCAATGAAAACAGGTACGGAAATGTCTTCCTCGGACTCGAATATGTGAATGTCGGACAGTGTCTGGCATTGCTGAAATCGATAAAGACCGGTGTGAGACCCGATACGCCAAGCCCGACTGGCCTGGTCAACAGAGTGGTAAAAGGGGTGACGATATACCCGTATGCAAAATAAGGAGGAATAGAAATGATCGGATTGGTTGTAACCGGGCACGGAAACTTTGCGAGCGGACTGAGCAGTTCCGTTGACCTGATCGCCGGACCTCAGCCTCATTATGTGGCTGTCGACTTTGATGGAAGCGGCACGGACAGACTGGAGGAAGACCTGAAAAACGCATATGCGAAGCTGTCTGACTGCGACGGCATTATCGTATTCAGCGATCTGGCCGGAGGATCTCCATTCAAAACGGCTGCGCTTCTCGCCGCCTCCGAGACCGATATCAGGGTTCTGGCGGGAACAAACCTGCCGATGCTGTGTGAGATCGTCATGGCCAGGACGATGATCGAAGACCTGGGCACGCTGGTAGCGACAGCACTCTCGGTCGGAAAAGACGGCGTTCAGGAGTTTGTCATGCCGGTACTTGATGACGAGCCGATAGAGCGCGATGGAATATAGAAAAAACTGCTTTCCGTTCGGGAAGCAGTTTTTTTATGGTTCAGTCAATCTCCGATGGATCTGGCGTATTCAGTCGGCGTGATGCCATATCGCTTCTTGAAATCCCTGGAGAAGTAGTGGATCGATGAGAAGCCACAGATCCGGGCGATCTCGGAGATCGAATAGGATGATTCCTTGATCAGCTGTTTGGATTTGAAGAATTTCAGATCGGAGATGTATTTCTTCGGCGTCGTTCCGAGATTGTTTCGAAAAAGGGCCTGGAGCGATGATCTGGACAGGGCGAAGCGGTAACAGATGTCCTTGACCGTGATCGGCGTATAGATGTTTTCCTGAATGTAGAGGGCGATCTCACCGAGCAGTTCGTCCTGGTATTTTGCCTGCATCATCGTATTGACGTGGCTTCCATCGTTTTTGTCGTGGACGGATGACAGGATCAGCACGACGATCAGCTGGATCAGTGACGTTGACAGGTCGGATGTATAGGCCTTGTCGTCGTTTTTCAGCCGGTTGAAGTACGACAGAAGCTCGGACAGTTTCTGATTGATGTCGAAGACTCTGTTCTTCAATAGATTTTCATCTTCTTTGGAGATCTCCATGTTGAATACGACGGTCAGATAGGAACAGGTCGAATCAGCCGTATTCTGTGAATGGGACTGATTCGGCGCATAGAACAGCAGCTGATGCGCTTTGGTCCTGTATTCCCTGTTGTCGACGATTGAAAAGAGTTCTCCCGTGTCGACATAGGTGAGTTCCCAGAACTGGTGTGTTTCACCGGGGAACAGGTAGTGCGGTCCCCTCACCACGTAATAGTCGCCCAGAATCTCCTTTACCTTGATCGAGGATTCCTCCGGTCCTACCGAAAAGGGTTTTGCGGCATATTCTGTGCTGTCAAAAGGAGTGACTTCGATGATGGCGCTCTTGGAGAGAGCCAGAAAACAGAAGTAAACACCCGGATAGAGCCGGCAGATCCGATGAATGACGTAGATTCTCGGTTCTGTATTCAGGCTGGCTGTTACGGCGACTGCTGCAATGCCTTCCTTCACCCTGAAACAGGTATTGTTTTCGGCCTTGTAGAGATGGTCGGAAGTGCCTGAATCGACAGTGACGTACGTCCTGTTTTCACAGATGGAATTCTTTTCCGTCGTTTCGGTAAAGATTTCACCGAACTGCTGAAAATCGATGTTCGTGGTCTTATTAAATCTGGACATAGCTGTATTATAAGGACATTTTGCCCTGGTTGGTGATGTCACACTTCTGATATATCAAAAGATGAAAATTAAATGATGAAAAAGGTAAGGGAATAGCTAAAATTCCAGGAAACAATGAGAGTGTTTATTTGGATTATAAAAGCCAACGGATGAAAAATGTAAAGATTGAAATAAAAAAGAAAAATAATATAAAAAGCGTTTTTTCTACAATGGGAATTTCAAGGGAAATCGGCCGATTTCCAAGGAAAGGTAGAGGATATTTATATGCCCAATATCGTTTTGACAAGGATTGACAACCGTCTGATTCATGGACAGGTTGCCACGCAATGGACCAGTTCGGTCGGAGCCAATCTTTTACTGGTGGCCAACGACGCGGTCGCAGATGATCTGATGCGTCAGGGGCTGATGAAGATGGCCTGCCCGGCACAGGCTTCAACCCGTTTTTTCTCGATCGAAAAGACCTGTGCAGTCATACACAAGGCCGCTGATTCACAGAAAATCGCGATCATCTGTGAAACACCGCAGGATGTTCTGGCTCTGGTTGAAGGCGGCGTACCGATCAAATCCTGCAATATCGGCAATATGCACATGTCGGAAGGCAAGCGCCAGGTCGCAACTTCCGTTGCCGTGGACGATGCCGATGTCAAAGCTTTCCGGCGTCTTCAGGAGCTTGGCGTGGAGCTTTATATTCAGAGAGTTCCTTCCATTGCGAAAGAGGATGTCAACAAACTGTTTCAGTAATTATTGAAAGGGGTAAATTCATATGGAAGTTATTCAAGTCGTTTTACTGGCCGTTGCAACGTTCATATTTGCCATCGACCAGTTTTCACTGACCGAAGTCCTTTACCGCCCGATGGTTGCCTGCCCGATTATCGGCCTGATCCTGGGTGATGTAAAGATCGGTCTGGCAATCGGCGGCACCTATGAGCTCATGATGATCGGCAACATGCCGGTCGGCGGTGCCCAGCCTCCCAACTCCGTCATCGGCGCGGTTGTCGCCATGATCTTTGCGACCAAGGCCGGAATGGATGTCAACACCGCCCTTGGCACAGCTGTCATCTTCTCGCTGTTTGGTCAGTACATCGTCACACTGGTATTCACCGTCATGTCCGGCCTGATGGCAACAGCCGACAGGGCGGCAGAACAGGCCAATCCCGCAGGAATCACAAAAGTCAACGTGATCTCCTGCTGCCTTCTGGGCGGGCTCTTTGCCTTCATCGCCGTCCTGGCCTATGTCGGCGGTGTCGCACTTTCTGAGCCTTTACAGGCGCTGTCGGCAAATGCCAGCTGGCTGATGGCGGGCTTCTCCGCTGCCGGCGGCATGATGAGATATGTCGGCTTTGCCGTACTGCTCAAGATCATGCTGGCAAACGACATGTGGGGCATCTACTTTGCCGGTTTTGCGGCTGCTGCCTTATTCGGCAACGTTTCAGCCACTTCCGGTGCGACGCTGATTCTGGTGGCGTTTGTCGGCATCGCGATCGCGGTCTACGACTACAACACGAACATAAAACTCACTGAAGGAGGTTCTTCAGATGGAATCTAATATGACAACTTACAGAGACACAAGTCCTGCTGCTGCGTTAGACAAGGACACATTAAATAAGATCGCGTGGAGATCCACGATGCTGCAGGCATCCTTCAACTATGAAAGGATGCAGGCGGCCGGCTGGGAATGGATGATTCTGCCCGGCCTCGAGAAGATCCACACAAACAAGGAGGACCTGGCCACTTCCATGGGCCACAACCTGGAGTTCGTCAATACGCACCCGTTTTTGGTCACCCTGGTTGCCGGCATTGTCCTCTCTCTTGAGCAGTCAAAGGCGGACATCAACACAATCCGCGCCGTCAAGGTTGCCTGTGCAGGTCCTTTGGGCGGCATCGGCGATGCACTGTTCTGGTTCACGCTCGTTCCGATCACGGCCGGCATCACCGCGAATATCGCGATCAACGGCAGCCTGATCGGCCCGATCCTCTATTTCGTCATTCTCTTCGGCGCACAGATGGCTTTACGTATCTGGCTGATGCACTGGTCATACAACCTGGGTACTTCCGCTGTCGCGACATTGACTGCCCATGCGACGGAGTTCACCCATGCAGCATCAATGCTCGGTGTCTTCGTTGTCGGTGCGCTTACCTGCAACTACGGTGCAACTTCTCTTGGAATGATCATTCCCAATGGTGAAGCTTCCATCGATGTTCAGGGTCTTCTCAACGGCATTCTGCCGGCGCTGATTCCTTTATTGTTGACATTATTGTGCTACTACCTGATCAAGAAGAAGGGCTGGACAGCCACCAAGTGCATCGGCCTGCTTCTAGTCCTCGGCATCGTCGGCTGCATGCTCGGCATCTGGTCGGGATCCTACACATCCCTGATTCCGGTTCCCTGGCACGACTAGCGGCAGCTCTTCTCATAGACTTTCTTTCCTGATGCGAAAAGGGTGCGCCGGCCTTTACGGTGCATCCTTTTTCTTACAAGAGGTATGAATATGAAATATGCGATTATCGCTCTGACTGTAGCGGCAGCGCTTCTTCTGGCGGCAATCATCGCCGTCTTAAAGAAAAAACAGTACGGGAAGATTCTGGATGCGATCCGGATGAAGGATCATCAGAAATTCGTTTCGCTGTGTAATGACGACCTGACAAAGTTCCTGTTTCCGGAAATGTATCTGGATACACTGCGCCTGGACGAGGCAATGATCAGAAACGACAGGGCAGAGATCTCCTATGTCCTGGCCCACCTGCTGAAGGCGGATCTGTCTGAAAGGGACAGGGAGAAGATCTATGCCCGGGCATACAACTATTACCTGTCCGTTCACGAAGAACGCAGGTGCAGGGAATGGTTCGAGCGCATACGGAAGCTGAAGAATCAGAATCTGATCAGAGAATGCAGCCGGACCTACAACATCTATATCGAAAAGGGCGACAGGTATCTCGATGAGATGCTGGAAGAACTTAAGGATATGGAACCCGAGAAGGCCGGAGCAAATGAATATCTGATCTCGCTGATGTACGCCAACCGCAAGGACAGGGCAAACGAGAAAAAGTACAGGGAACTGGCGCAGACACATCTGAAGCAGCTGGATGAAAAGATCGCCGGGAATCTGTCAAAACATAAGAAAGAATAACACACGGATCGTCATCGAAACGCCTTCAATGGAGCGGGTCTGTCCCTGACCGATGTTGAAATTTTCTGAAAGATTTGTCAGGATAATAGCGACTGAAAAGGCAAAGCATATGACAGACAGACACGAAGAAATCCAAAAATCCTACAGACAGCTGGGTTCATCCGGCTCGCTCTATGACGGCATCATCACCCGTTCGACACTGATTGGCAGGATCATCGATTCCCTGATCTGGGGACTCGACAAAAAGAAAGCGGCGAAATGGATCAACGATGCGCTCTCTCCGCTTCCGGAAGACTTTGACGGAAAGCTGCTGGAAGTTCCGGTCGGCACAGGTGTTCTCACGATGCCGGTCTACCGGAAGATGGACAAGGCGGAGATCACCTGTCTGGATTATTCGGCAGATATGATGAACAACGCCCGAAAAAGGGCGGATGCCATGGGCATCTCCAATGTGGCTTTTGTACAGGGCGATGTGGGCAGACTGCCCTTCGCGGATGAAAGCTTTGACGCCGTTTTGTCGCTCAACGGCTTCCACGCCTTTCCCGACAAGGATGCCGCATACAGTGAGACGTATCGCGTTTTGAAAAAGGGCGGCACTTTCTGCGGCTGTTTCTATATTGCCGGGGAATTCAGTCGGACCGACTGGTTTGTTGAAAAGATGTACGTTCCCAAAGGCTTCTTCACGCCTCCTTTTGAGACCGGCGAGAGTCTTGAGAAACGCCTGAAAGGAATGTATGAAAAGGCGGAACTTCACTCCGTCAATGCGGAAGGGATCTTCTGCTGCATCAAGTAATTAAAAAAATGTATTTGGAGGAATATGGGCAAATACGAACCCTTGTGGAACTGTATAAAGGAACAAAACCAAGACAGCTTAAGAATGTCCTTTGATGAGATCAGGGATGTACTTGGCTTTGAGATCGACCATTCCTTTCTGACGTTCAAGAAGGAACTGAAGGAATACGGATACGAAGTCGGAAAGATCTCCCTGAAAGAAAAGAACGTCACATTCAAGAGGATCGGATAGATCCTTTTTTAGTGCAAAGATAACATCGCTTGCATGTTCCATCAGGCAAAACTAAAATGAAATTAATCAATGACGGCGAAAGGAGAAGGGTCATGTTCAGTTATTTAAGTATGAATACATGTTGTTGCATCTGTCATAGCCCGGATGGCCGTCTGGATTGTTTTGGCATATAACAGGATCCTGTTTTCCTCAATCACAAGCGTGCTGTCCGGGTTTGCTCAAAGGCCCGGTTTTTATTTGCCGTCACGAATAAGAAAGAGGAGAGAAACATGTCAGATATCAGAACAAGCGCAGCCGAACTGATCGGCAACACACCGTTACTTGAGTTAGCCCATATAGAGAAAAAGTATGATCTGAAGGTAAAACTTTTAGGAAAGATGGAATACTTCAATGCGACCGGTTCGATCAAGGACCGCATCGCAAAGGCCATGATCGAAGATGCCGAGGCAAAGGGCATCCTGAAGGAAGGATCCGTCATCATTGAACCGACTTCCGGAAATACGGGCATCGGTCTGGCTTCGGTCGGCACTTCAAAAGGCTATCGGGTCATCATCGTCATGCCCGACAGCTTTTCCATTGAAAGAAGGAAACTCATCAGGGCCTATGGTGCTGAAATCGTCTTGTCCGAAGGCGCAAAAGGCATGGCGGGCGCCATCGCGAAGGCGGAAGAACTGGCGAAGGAGATCCCGGGTTCCTTTATTCCCGCCCAGTTTGACAATCCGGCCAACTGGAAGGCGCATTATGAGACGACCGGCCCGGAGATCTGGAAGGATACGGATGGAAAGGCCGACATCCTGGTGGCAGGCGTCGGCACCGGCGGTACGATCACCGGAACGGGAAGATATCTCAAGGAAAAGAACGAAAAGATCCAGGTCATCGCAGTTGAACCCGCTTCTTCACCGGTCTTGTCAAAAGGAAAGTCCGGACCGCATATGATCCAGGGCATCGGCGCCGGATTCGTTCCGAAGGTTCTGGATACGGCCATCTATGATGAAGTCATCAGAGTCGAGAATGACGATGCCATTAAGATGGGCGCCGAGATCGGAAAAAGCGAAGGTGTTCTGGTCGGCATTTCGGCAGGCGCTGCCTTATGGGCTGCCATCGAAGCGGCAAAGCGCCCCGAAAATGAAGGCAAAAACATCGTCGTCATCCTTCCGGATTCCGGAGACCGCTATCTCTCAACACCCATGTTTGGAGAAGAATCATGACGGAAAGCAGTCAGATCCTGAACCGGATCAGGGAAAACTACGATGAGTGGAATAACCGCGACAGCTTTTCATTGGATAAGTACAAGATCCGCCGCGTCGTCAATGACCTTCTGATCCTGTTTTTCCCGAAGTACTTTGATCATTGGGACGAGGATGAAAAGACCATCGCCCGCGTCGAGAAAGATCTGCAGGATGAAATCAAAAAGGTCGACGTGAACTATCTGGAAATCACAGAGAAGTTCATGAAGAAGCTCCCCGAAATCCAAAAGAAGCTTTTCAAGGATATCCAGGCGATCTATGACGGCGATCCCTCGGCCAAGACCTACTCGGAGATCGTCCTGTCCTTCCCGGGCTTTTTGGCTGTCTTCATGTACAGGATCGCCCATGAACTCTATGAGCTCTATGTGCCGATCATTCCCCGCGTGATCTGCGAGTATGCCCACCGGGAGACCGGCGTCGACATCAACCCCGGCGCAAAGATCGGCGAATACTTCTGCATCGACCATGGTACGGGCGTCGTCATCGGCGAGACGGCGACGGTCGGCGACCATGTGCGCATCTACCATGGCGTCACTCTGGGCGTCAGAAGTTTCCGCAAGGATGCAGACGGCCATCTGATCAAGGGCGGCAAGCGCCATCCCGATATCGGCAACAACGTCATCATCTACGCCAACGCCACCGTTCTGGGGGGCGACACCTGCATCGAAGACGGTTCCGTCATTCCGGCAAACGCCCTGATCCTGCAGACACCGGAAAAATACAAATAAAACAAAAAGCCCGAGCGATTTCGGGCTTTACGTTTATATAGGCGATCTTTGCCTTATTCGAGCATCCAGCCTTGATCCCCATGGTAGATCATGAGTTTTGTCATACCGCCGTCGATGCAGATGTTTTCACCGGTGATGAAGGAAGCCTTGTCGGAACACAGGTACAGGACCATAGCGGCGATATCTTTCGGATTGCCAACCCTGCCGACAGGCTGCTGACAGGCATCGGGTCCTTCATAGGTCTCGCCGCTTGTATCGATCCATCCCGGTGAGATGGAGTTGACTCGGATCTTCGGCCCCAGGCTGATCGCCATTGCGTGGGTCAGGGCGGCGATCCCGCCTTTGGCTGCCGTATAGCTTTCGGTCTGGGGCTGGGACATCCTGTCTCTTGAGGAGGAGATGTTGATAATGGAAGAGCCGTCGTTGAAATATGGTAGAAAGAGCCTGCTCAGATAGAAGGGTGCCGTCACGCCGACCTTCATGGCATATTCGAATTCCTCGTAGCTGCACGCATCGATCCCTTTCATCAGCGGTTTGGCATTGTTGATCGGATAATCGAGGGATCCGTGTTTATCAATGACGTACTGTGCAAATCGTTCAAGCGTCTTTTTGTCGGATAGATCGCCGATGAAATGATCGCCTTCTATGATATCGATCACTTCGACGATTGCGTTCTGCTTTCTGAACTCTTCAGCGATGCATTTTCCGATCCCTGCCGCACCGCCGGTCACCACCGCCACTTTTCCTTTGAACATGACTGTTTCCTCCGATCACCTTCATTATTTCATATCTGTGCTGAGGATGATCGAAAAATGCCTGCAGACCTGATTTTCATCGGGAACGGATAGTTGTATCTGTATGACAATCCCCCGATACGATAGAATTGAATTAAAGGAGGGATCTATCATGTGGAACAGTTTTAATACCGGCGATTACAATGGAATGATCGCCGAAACGATCCGTTTCAGAGCCCACGAAGGAAGAATGATCCATGCCTATCACAGCAGGCCTCTTGGCAAAGAGAAGTTTGCGTCGATCGTTCTGATTCCGCATATGCCCGGCTGGGACGAGTTCTGCAGGGAAGCGGCAAGGCGCTTTACCGAGCACGGCTATGCCGTACTTTGCCCTGACATTTATGCGGACTACGGCACCGGAACACCGGTTGAGGTTTCGGCAAAGATGAGGGATGCCGGCGGCGTATCCGATAAGAACGTCATGGAAGACGTTCAGGAGTCAATCGATTTCTTGAGAAGCCAGCAGAATTCCAACGGCAAAGTCGGCGTCATCGGCATGTGTTCGGGCGGCAGGCATTCCTTTCTGGCGGCCTGCACACTGGAAGGCATCGATGCGGCTGTCGACTGCTGGGGCGGCGGCGTCATCTGCAAAGAAGAGGAACTCAACGAGGCAAGGCCGGTTGCACCGATCGACTATGCGGAAAAGCTCTCCTGTCCTTTACTGGGCATCTTCGGCAACGACGACAGATTCCCGCCGAAAGAGGACGTCGATAAGACGGAGGAGATCCTGAAGAAATACGGAAAAGACTATGAATTCCATCGCTATGACGGTGCGGGACACGGCATCTGGTACTACGACAAGCCGATGTACCGTCAGGAACAGGCGATGGATTCCTGGAACAAAACGCTGGAGTTCTTTGACCGGCATCTGAAATGAATGAAGCCCTGACCCTGATGGTCAAGCCGGTCGGCTCGTCCTGCAACATGCGCTGCCGTTACTGCTACTACCTGGGCAACGAGGTCTCCCGGCATCAGCTCATGGATGAAGAGACGCTGGAGATGATGATCCGCAGCTACTTTTCGCATGTCCAGCCCATCTATTCTTTCATATGGCACGGTGGGGAACCGACGCTGGCGGGCCTCGATTTTTACAGAAAGGCGCTGTCTTATCAGAAACAGTATCTTCCTGCGGGCAGCGAATGTTGGAATAACCTGCAGACCAACGGTTTGAATCTGAATGAGGAGTGGTGCTCATTTCTGAAAGAGGAAGGGTTTGATGTCGGCATCAGTATCGATGGAACAAAGTTCATCCACGATCAGTACCGCAAAGATGCGGCAGGCAAGGATACCTATGACAGGGTCAGGGCAAATATCGCCCTTTTGAAGGAATACGGCATAAGAGCGGATCTTCTGTGTACGGTGAATGCGGAAACAGTCAATGATCCATGTGAAGTCTATGAATCGCTTAGATCGCTTGATACCGGCTGGGTGCAGTTCATCCCGATCGTCAATAGAGAGAAGGACGGCTCCCTCAGCATGGATTCCGTCGATCCGAAGAAATACGGAAGTTTTCTCTCCTGCGTGTTCCAGCAGTGGGTTTCCGATTTCGGAAAGCTGGGCGTACAGCTGTTCATGGAAGCTCTCAACGTCTATGCCGGCGGAAAACAGAGCCTCTGCTGGCTGCAGAAAAGATGCGGAAGAGTTCTGGTCGTCGAGAGCGACGGCTCTGTATACTCCTGCGACCATTTCGTAAATGCGGATCACTGTCTGGGGAATGTCCGGACGGATTCCCTGGAAGATATGGCGGTCAGAAACGATGCTTTCGGTGAATTGAAGGATAGGCTGAACGAGAAGTGCCAAAGTTGCCGTTTTCTGTTTTTGTGCAACGGCGGCTGCATCAAGGACAGAAACGAAGAGGGATACAACATTCTCTGCGAAGCCTATGAAGAGCTCTATGAGACGATGGATGAACCGCTGAAGATGATGGTAAGTCTCTTACAGAAAAAGTACACGCCGCAGGCGATCTCTGATCTTCTGAAAAAGAAGAGAAGGGAAAAATGGAAAGACATATCGCGAAACGACCCCTGTCCATGCGGCAGCGGCAGGAAATACAAGAACTGCTGCGGACGTTAAGACAAACGAGAAGAGAGGCATTGCATGATGGAACATCAGTATATCAATGAAGGAAAGAAGATTCTCGAGCGGTTTGTGGAATCCGGCGAACTCTGCGGAGCGAGCTTTGCCTTTGTCACCAGGGACGAATATGAGTGTGACTGTGTCGGTTACAGAGCGCTTCTTCCTGAGAAGATCCCCAACAGCATCGATACACTATACGATCTGGCGTCACTGTCCAAGGTCGTTTCAACGACTGTCCTGGCACTGAAGCTTGTGGAAGAAGGCCATATCTCTTTACACACAAAGGTAAATTCTGTGTTGTCCGATTTTCCCCATGGGAATATCACGATATTTCATCTGCTGACCCACACTTCCGGTCTGCCGGCGGATGACAAGGACTATAAAAACTGCAGGGACAAGGAAGACCTCTACAGATTCATCAACGGATTGAAGCTTAACCACGAGCCCGGAACCTATGTCGAGTATTCCTGCTTCGGCTACATCATTCTGGGAAGGATCATCGAACACTTCAAAGGCGATCTGGACAAGTGTGCACAAGAGGAGATATTCAGACCCCTGGGCATGTTCAACACGATGTACAAGCCGAAGGAAAAGGGCAGGGAAAATGACTGTGCGCCGACGGAAGTGACAGCGCAAAGAGGTGTCATCAGAGGCGAAGTCCACGACGGCAAGGCTCATATCATGGGCGGTGTTGCCGGCAATGCCGGTGTCTTTTCGGATATCAGAGACGTCTGCCGCTTTGTGGCAATGATCCTGAATGACGGCGAATTCCTGGGCAGGCGCATCCTCAAGAGATCGACGCTCGATCTTCTGGGAAGAAGCTTCACGGAAGGCCTGAATTCCAGCAGAACGCTGGGCTGGCTCTTCGCGGATAAAACGACAAACGCCGGCGATTACGCCACAGATGTCTCCCTGTTTCATACAGGCTTTACCGGCTCGGCGATCTACATCGACTTCATCAGGGAATGCGGTGTGATCATCCTGGACAATGCCATCCATCCGACCAGAAACAACCCGAAAAAGGAAGAGATCAGGAACCTCTTCTTCAATCAGGTCCTGCTGAAAGTCGATGAGGAAGCTGCCGGATAAATAAGTTCCCGGATTGTAACAAAGAAAGGGATGATCCATATTGACATGGTATTTATTTGAGCGATAAAATATTTTCGTATTTTATTTTGTACGGCCGTACAGAAGAATAATTGCCCACGGAATATGGGTCGTGGGAACGGTTTTAAAACCCATACGGATAACATCGCTGACGATGTTGTTTTTTATTTTTCTGGAGGTCTAACTATGTCAAAATTCATCTTTGTGACCGGCGGTGTCGTGTCGGGTCTCGGTAAAGGAATCACGGCTGCCTCTTTAGGTAGACTCTTAAAGGCAAGGGGGCTGAAGGTGGCTTCCCAGAAGCTCGACCCCTACATCAATGTCGATCCCGGCACCATGTCTCCTTACCAGCATGGCGAAGTCTATGTCACAGAAGACGGATCGGAAACCGATCTCGATCTCGGTCATTATGAAAGATTCATCAACGTCGATCTCAATCGCTATTCCAATCTGACGGCCGGTAAGGTCTACTGGAATGTGCTTAACAGAGAAAGAAAAGGTGAATATCTGGGCAAGACAGTCCAGGTGATCCCTCATATCACCGACGAGATAAAGAACTATATCTACAACGCCGTCAGACTTGATGATCCCGATGTGCTGATCTGTGAAGTCGGGGGCACGATCGGCGATATCGAATCACAGCCTTTTCTGGAAGCGATCAGACAGATCGGCCTGGAAAACAGCAACGAAGCGCTGTATATCCATGTCACGCTCGTCCCTTATCTTTCCGGGTCTGATGAACACAAATCCAAACCGACCCAGCACTCAGTCAAGCAGCTGCAGGGCATGGGCATCAGACCGGATATCATCGTTCTGCGCTGTGATGAATCGCTCTCTGAAGACATCTTTGACAAGATCGCTCTTTTCTGCAATATCGACCGCGATTGTGTCATCGAGAACCGCACCCTTTCAACGATCTATGAAGTACCGTTGAAGCTGGAGAAGCAGCATCTCGCCGAGATCATCTGTGAAAAGCTCAGCTTAAAACACCACGACATCGATCTGAGTGAATGGAAACACATCATTTATAAAGCCAAACATCCTAAACATGAAGTTACGATCGGTATCGTCGGCAAATATGTCCAGCTTCATGATGCCTATCTTTCCATTATTGAAGCTCTGCATCATGCCGGCTATGATCTTTCCTGCAAAGTAAAGATAAACTGGATCGATTCGCAGACCGTCACTGCCCGCAATGTCAGCAATAAGCTCAAAGACTGCGATGGCATCATCGTGCCGGGCGGCTTTGGCGACCGCGGCATCGAAGGGATGATCGTCACCGCCAATCACTGCCGGCTCAACAGGATCCCTTATCTTGGCATCTGTCTGGGCATGCAGGTGGCAGCCATCAGCTTTGCCCGAAACGTCCTGAAACTTAAGGATGCCAATTCCAGAGAATTTGATCCTGCTTCAAAAAATAAAGTGATTGACTTTCTGCCCGATCAGTCGGATACCACCGATAAAGGCGGAACCTTGAGACTTGGTTCTTATCCCTGCGTCTTAAGAAAAGGCACCGTTATCCGCAAAGCCTATAAGATGACAACGATCCTGGAAAGGCATCGTCATCGCTATGAATTCAACAATGATTATCGTAATAGTTTCAATGATAACGGCATGATCATCTCCGGCACTTCTCCTGATGACCACATCGTCGAAACTATCGAACTGAAGGATCATCCTTTCTATGTCGGAGTCCAGTTTCATCCGGAATTCCGTTCCAGGCTCAATCATCCGCATCCGCTGTTCATGTCACTGCTGAAAGAAGCTCTCAAGAGACATTGATCATATAAAGAAAAAAGACCACAGCCTCATGATCATCTTCTCATAGCTGTGGTCTTTGCTTGCTGTTTATGTGTTTACTGCAGGTTGCTGACGATCCCGGTAAGAACATCCCCGGTCTTTATCTTATTGGCTTTCAGACTGCCATCCACCAGTTCGACATTGGCTGCATTGTAGATGCGGATGTCGCAGGGACCGAGGTTCTCTCTTTCCTTTATCCATTTTTTAATTGTAGCAATCTGGTAGTACTGATGGGTGTCGAATATCTCTCTTCTGTGGATCTTGCCGTTGATGACATCGACAGCAAACACGACATCAGGGCAGTATACATCATCACCGCCATTGATATTTTCCAGCTCCTGCTGATCGAGCACTTCGTTATCATCCAGGGAACTGTTGTCTTTCAAAAAGGATCTGTTGTCTTCCATGTTATATCGTCCTCCTGATTATTGACATATCATAGATCAGTCATTATGCATGATCGTATCTTGTGATATGAAAAGCTATTTGGTCTCGGAAACTGTTTCCGGTTCTGGAATCGTCACAGATGCATAATATTCGTTTGTGAAATTCATCAGATCCAGAACACCTTCCGCAGATACAGGCCTGCCGTCTTCATCATATGTAACATCAAGATAGTCGAGATTTGCCGGCATGCACACCACTACCCGCATGATCTGATCAACGCTTTTTCCGGCAAGCTTCTGTTCACGTATGTAAGTTTTCAGCTTCTCCAGATTGTTGATACCACCGGCGATCTTCTCAAGTTCTTTATCTTCTACCTTCTTAACATATTCATCTGTTTTCTTTTCTACCATTTTTAATACTATCGCTTCTATTGTTTTTGATCATTATATCCTTACGTATGAAGTTTTATCTACATCCACTGAATATTGACTTCACAATCCTTGATCTTGAGCCATTTGCGGTTGTATTTGGCCCAATAGAAAGGTGCACACTTCTTTGGTCCGTCATCCTTGTACTGAATGAGGGTGCCATCGACCTTCATTTCCGATCCGTTTGGGACTGACCAGAAATGGCCGAAACCGTCATAGGTCGTCTCGTACATCTTTACATCGCCCCCGTCACGGGAAAAGACTCTGGCATCGGCACCTTTGGGAAGGGCTCCGCCGGCAACTTTAGACAGTTCTTCCGGGATCAGGATATTATCTTCATTGATATCGTTCATATGTTGGTTCTTCCTCCTTCTATTTTGCATATCATGCCATCATAAAGATGGGATGCTGTATAAATAATGGGTCATCTGCCGAGACTGACAGTTACAGTAATTATCCCTGTATCTGATGATCTCATCTTTAGATATTTGCTTTATAGCTTGCGAAACGTCCGCCGCTCGTTTTTTCAAGATTTTCCAAAGATTCTTCTATTGGTTTCTTTTCTTCCATGGTCTCTGCCTCCTTGCCTAACATTAAATACGATTATATTTGTCTGTATGGCAATATAAGATTTTATTATTTATTTTAAAACATTATTAAATCATGGGTCTACGGTCAGTTTCTTAAGTCTTAGTTTTTAATTGTTTTACTGTCTGAACAGCAGATCAGCCTTCTTTCTTTGCTTCCATTCCCGGCCGTATCATTGCCGAAATAGTATCTAAATACTCCCATTCCTTCTTCATGCATTTAGGGCATGGGAACTTTGGTGCTTCATTTTTCCCCATCATTACCACATTCCCGCATGAACATTTAAACCGATAAATCATTCTTCCGGCATCCGCACCACCAGCCGTCTTTTCAAGCGAATCATCTCTGACTTGTTTTTCTTCTGACATAACACAATTCCTCTCTTTCCAGATAATAAGCAATTGATATTCTGTTTATAGGATATCATTATCTCATTTTTATATACGTATTCTTACAAAAGCGGTCAAAAATCAGTAAATGTTAATTCAATGTGACGCTCAGGATATAATAGCCTTGCTTTATTCCTGGGCAATATAATTTGTATAATTATATTGTTAACCGAGAAGGAGCACAACATGGAAAACAAAGATCTTAGAGATGATTCTTTACTGGAAGTTGCCGGAGGCGGCTGGAAATATGAAACCCTGACCCCCGAAGAAAGAGAAAGGTTTAACAAAGTCTGTGAAGGATTAAACCACGACTATAACTACATCGACTATAACGAGTTTATCCTGGAAATGAACGCCAAATACGGCGATTAAAATCCATTCAAAAACCGGAGTGTTCCGGTTTTAATTTGCCATTATATGTTTCGTTCCTGATCATACTGCTTCAGCTTCTTCAAGTCTGGAGCATCATCGATCCGCAGATAGCCATCCGTCTTTGTAACGATCTGATATTTGTCTTCATAGACTATTTCACCAGGAGTATTTGTATAGACCAGATAATATGGCACTCCATATCTTTCCAGCAGCCATAAGGCTGGTCTGATCATCTTGATCATTTCTTCAGAATTCTCAGTCTTGAACCAGCAGATCACCCGATCCTGTTTCTGACACTGCGGGGGCAAAGGGAGATTTTTAAGGAACCAGTCATTTACCTCCTTGAATAATTCGGCATCCTCTTCTTCCATCTCTCCCGAATCAAGCAGCTCCATGCACATAGAGAAAACTCCTCTGGCATACATGGTATTACGCACCAGTTCCTTGCCCTGAATTCTTAAATAGTTATAAGTTACTTTTGCCATAGACAATACCCTTCTTTCTTATTCCAAAAACAGTTTCTGCATCTTCAATAATTATTATATCTGCTGCTCAAACTGTTACTGATGCGCACTTTTACTCTACTAATTATATCAAAACCAGCTTAACCGCAGGATAGCATATCGTAGCTATAGTCAGCAGAAATTGTTTTCCGCCTGTCTTCCCCTTGCGTATAATATTTTTGAGAAGGTCAGCAACCATGACAGACGAAAAAAAGATCAATGAAGAACAGAACGAACAAGTAAGCGGCGGTTCAGGCTTTGCCGTACCTGACAAGATAGATAAATGTCCTTACTGCGGCTCAGATAATGTTATGTTCGATAAATCCGATTATAATGTGACAAAGGGTATTATGACCTATCATTTCTATTGCTGGGACTGCAGACAGCGTTTCCAGAGAAACTAAGACCCAGAAAATCTTAAACAGCTTAATAAGCGAAGATCAGACCTGTTCTGGTCTTTTTTTCTTCCCGACCTGTTTTCATATTTTTCTTATAATAATCATGAGGAGGAAAAGTCAATGGAAGATAAGACCGTCCTTTCAGAAAATCAGGTCAGCCAGGCAAATGGAGGCGACGAAACAGCTTCAGAAGAAAATGCTGTTCATTGTCCTGATTGCAAATCCAAGAACACCGAATTTCTAGGATCAATGTTTAACAGAGTGCTTATGGCAAGATACTATGATTATCGCTGCAAAGACTGTGGTAATTTTTTCAGAATTCTCCATTAGCACTAAACCAATCGGCTAAAACATGAGATCAGACCTGTTCTGATCTTTTTTTATCCGTTTTCTGTATAACTATAAACAGATAAATCGTTAATATGATTGAAACATTCTATATCAGACAGTTGCTAATAAAAAA
>JAEEGL012550001.1_pt1 | contig 21580 bp, 18 predicted proteins | sample 9134231 | NCBI WGS metagenome assembly JAEEGL01 (sample SAMN16246548, study PRJNA631951) | gut metagenome | biome: gut microbiome; feature: rumen; material: fiber-attached | host: Bos | place: Iran: Karaj | collected 2018-10
AATTAAACACACTCAACAATGGCTTCAAATCTTAAAAACTTATCTGATTTTGGGGATGCTGAAATCCCAAACGGCAGCGATATGAAAATCGGTATTGCTGTGGCTCAATGGAACAAGGAAATTACTTCGGCACTTTTCAACTGTGCTAAACAAACCCTTCTGAAACACGAGGTTAAGGAAGATAATATTATTTCGGTGTCGGTGCCCGGAACTTTTGAGTTGACTCTTGCCGCTCAAAACCTCTTGGAATACACCGATGTGGACGCTGTAATTGTGCTCGGTTGCGTTATTCAAGGCGAAACCCGTCATTTTGATTTTATTTGCCAAAGCGTTACACAAGGTGTTACCGAATTGAATATCAAGTACAACCAGCCTGTGATTTTTGGCGTGTTAACCACCAATAATTTGGAGCAAGCCCAAGAGCGTGCCGGCGGAAAACTTGGCAACAAGGGCGACGAGGCTGCTGTTACTGCACTTCAAATGGTAGATATGCAAAGCCGTTTGCGCCAAAATTATTTGAATTGCTATCCTGCTGAATAAATTACTGTTTTACAGCAATTTTAGGATTATCAATATTGAGTTTTTCGCCTTCGGAGGCAGCAACGGCGGCGGTGCAGCAAACGTGTGTCCACATATCTACAAATGGACAAAACGATGCGAACAATATGTCGCACACTACCACAAGTCCTGCGCCTTCGATGGGCATTCCCATATAATTAAGCACCGGCAGAAGCATTATTGTGAATTTTAGCGGCACGTTGGTAACGCCCACAGTTATCAGCCATACGGCAAATGCCAGAATAATTTGTTCTATCAACGGTATGCTTATGCCGAATGCCTGCGACACAAACAGCGCTGCTATTAATAGATAAATGGTGGTGCCGCTGTTGTTGGTGAGTGTGTGCAACGGCATTGAAAAATCGGCTATCTGCTGCGAAACTCCTGTTTCTTTTTTTATCCTATTTACTGCCAAAGGCAACGCCACTGCTGCCGATGATACGCCAAATGCTGTGTAAAGTACACTACCATAGGCTTTTATCAAGCGAAATGGTCGGCAACGAATCACTATTTTTGCAAATATTGGCAAACTTACGAGGGTTTGCACTGCTAACGCTGTTAGCACAGTGATTACAAACGGCAGTAGACGGCTTACAGGTGTGGCAATGTCTTCAGTGGCAGCGGTTTTGGCTATGATACCAAAGATTCCAAACGGAGCAAGACGACCTGCAAAGGTTGAAATGCGCATCATCACTTCCGATGCCGAATTGAAAAAGTTGGTAAGAAAAATTCTGGTTTTGTCTTTGGAGCGTGTAATAAAATATCCAAACACAGCAGCAAACAGCATTATAGCACATAAATTGTTGTTGTCTAATGCTTTGAAAAGGTTACTTGGAAACATGTCGGAGATAAAATCGCCGAAGTTTCGTGTGTTTTCGTTGCTAAACTGACCTGAAAAATTTAGGTCGGCTCCGCTACCGGGTGATATTATGTTAGCCAAAGTGATGGCGGCGATAAATCCCATAGCCTGTGCAGCAAGTACGCAGAGCACGTTTTTGATGGTAAGGCGACCTATGGTTTGTATGTTGGTGATTTGCGACACTGCCGCAATAACGCCCGTGAGCACAAACGGTATGAGTATGAGGCTCAGTATTTTAATGTATACTGTTCCCAAATATCCCGCCACCACGCCACCACTTGGAAACGCCGAGCCGAAGATGTATGCGGTGAGTCCCGCAAAAAATATCTGCCACGAAAGTGGAAATTTTAAGTTTTTCATACCGTTGCGCCGTTAGGTTTTATTTTTCTAAAAGTTTGTCGCCTGTGGAACGAGCCACGTTTTCTTCCCACTCTTTGCCGTAGCCGGGTTGTGTGAGTTCGGGAATGCCTTTGCCGCTACCGTTGTCTTTGAGTTTTTGGTCGCCGTCGTTGGTCTTCACGTTGCCGTCCATGTATTTCATAAATAGGTAGGTGAAGAATTTTTTGCGCTGAGCCACAAGTTCAGAGCCGGTTTTTACCGAAAAATCTGTGAGCAGTTTTTTTGCGGCTTGTTCATCGGTTTTGCCTAATGCAATGGCTTGTTTATCAATTTCTTTGGTTCGCTCTATAAATTCTTTTTCTTGTTGCTGTTGCACTTTTTCTATTTCTGGGTGGATAAGGTTGTAACGTGTGTAAGCCCAGTTTGAAATCATATTGTTGACCCAAAACGAAGAATTGTCGCTCCATTCAATCATAGAGCCGTTTTCGGCAGAATATTCGTATGGAATTTCGGTGATGCTACTATAAAAAGGTGCGAAAACGGTGCTTGCGGCATCATCGGTGCCAAACCAGAAAAGTCCGCCCACATAGTCGGGCATCCAGTCGCGGCTCTGTGCTGCAAACACAAATCCGGTTTGCTGTGTGGCTGTGGTGCGTTCGTTGAGATATGTTTTGCCGTCAACCTCAAATGTTAGCGGACGCATACGGTAGGGGCAGTGAAAGGGTCCTGCGCCAACATCTACCGACATATCTAACTCGGTGCCTTCTAAATGGTTGCGCATTGCATTCATTGCCTGATGAAGTGTAAAATGCCAATCGGGTTTGATCCACAGCGGCAAACGGTTGGTGGGAAAATTTGCCGGTGTTTGGCATCCTCCATTGTAAGGCACAGCACGTTGAACGTTGCCTTTGGCATAGTCCCAATATTTTTGATTTTTGTCGAATGATTTTGGAGCAGCCTCTTTGAAAAACGCCCAAACCCTTATGTCGCAGAATCTTGCGCCTTCAAAATCTACAGGGTTGTAAACGTCGGAAAAACTGAACTCCTTGTCGCTGCCGCTGTAAAAATTGTTTTTAACGGCAAACGATATTACATCGTGCGAATTAAAAGTGTCGGCTTTTGGGTTGTCCCACTTGTTTTTGCTTTGATATTTAAAAGTGGTGATGCGTGCTTGGTTGGCATGTGCGCAGATATATCCGTCGGGCACACGGCGAGCCACCCATACCATACCTTTTTCTATGTTGCCTTTGCCTATAACCTCCATTATCCAAACCTCTTTTTTGTCGGCAATGGAGAACGATTCGCCTTCGCTTGCATATCCGTATTTTTCAGTAAGTTCCGCCATTATTCTTATAGCATCGCGAGCGGTTTTTGAGCGTTGTAGGGCAATGTAAATAAGGCTTCCGTAGTCGAGAATTGCGCCATCTTGTTCTTGCAGACTTGCCAAACCGCCGTAAGTGGTTTCGGCAATGGTTACTTGGTTTTCGTTTTGGTTGCCTATTACATTAAAGGTGTGTTCCACTTGTGGAATCTGACCACGATGTTTGCCCGAGTCCCAATCGTAAATTTCGAGCATTGAGCCTTTGGGCCAATCTTTTGCTGCATAGTGATAGAGACATCCGTAGAGTTGGTGCGAATCTGCCGAGTAGGTGATGATGTTGCCATTGCCACCGCTTGCCGATTTGGTAATCAGAAAGTTGGTGCAGGCATCGGCGTTAGAGTAGGTGAGCATTGCTGCGAGCATTGCCGGAATTAATTTCGCCGTTGTGTTAAGTATGCTTTTCATATTTTCAAAAATTATTTTAGCCAAAAATAATTATTTTTCCTTGAATATTGAGCAATTTGTTTTAATTTTTTTTAATAATTGATTTAATTTACGTAATATCAGTATTTTATCTATGTGATTTTTGCAAAGTGTAATTATTTTTGAGAATTTGTAAAAAAAAAGTTACATTTTTTTTTGAGAATTTAAATTTTATTCTTTAATATTGGCTCGATTTTAGTAATTATTATTAATAAAGAGTATTAATCAACCAAAACCATAAGAAGATGAAAAGGAGTTATGCATTGTTATTGTTTGCCGCATTTGTTTTAATAGGCTTGGCCTGCAGTTAGCGGCATTGTACTGATCCACAACCATCAAACTTAATAACAGTATTGACGTTAGGAGGGTTCTGTAAGAAATTACAGAACCTTTTTTAATTACATATGTTGTTGGTGATGATTATGCGCAAGCTATCGGCTTTGATTCGTTGTGTTAGCCATTCACGCAGTTTGAGCATATCTGTTTTGTTCATCTTGGTTTCTGGTGCTATTTCAACTACCGCCAACACTTCAGTTTGGTCTGATTGTTCCTGCGAATTGTTAATCACAGTGGTGTTTTTTACGTTGGTAAAGAGAATTTTTATTTCGGTGTCAATTTCTTTGGTAATATCTTGATACTGAGTGTATTGTTGTAGTCTGTCGCGAAGGTTTTTGATGGTGATAGCTTGTTCGTTGAATTGTTCGGCGTATTTGGCAGTTTCGCTTTTGGTCTTGGTTCGCATAAGACTGTCGCTCTGAACGCCTTGTATTATTTTTAGGTGATAATCTTCGATGTTGTATTTTCGCATTTTGTCTTCTACATGTGCTATTTCGTTGGCAGTAAGTTCGTTGCCCACTATAGCTACTTTTAGAATTTGGTTTTCGGTGTCAAGTTCGTGCGATATGGCTTGTGTGCCTATAAAATCAAGTTCTTCTTTGATAAAAAGTTTGATGTTTCGCCTTAAAGTATTGTCGCTAAATAGATTGTAAGTAAGAAACACCGAAGGCACTGCAGTGATAATCATTATTGCCACCATTATTCTGCGGCTTTTGGTAGCCATAGAGTCGGGCATTTCTTTTTGATGAAATTTCATAAACCTAACACCGGCGTAAGTGGTGGCGCAAATAAATACGGTGTTGATAAAATATAGGTAAAACGCTCCTGCAAAAAAGTAAATGTTGCCCATTGCTATTCCGTAACCTGCAGTACAAAGTGGCGGCATAAGTGCAGTGGCAATTGCTACGCCCGGAATTACATTTCCTTTGTCTTTGGATATCAATGCTATAATGCCGGCGGCTCCGCCAAATGTTGCTATGAAAACATCGTAGGCGGTGGGAGAGGTGCGTGCAAGAAGTTCTGACTGAGCCTCGTCAAACGGTGAAAGCATAAAATATAATGTGGCTGTGAGTATGCTTATTACTGTGGCCACACCATAGTTGAAAATTGCAGATTTAAATAGTTTTAAGTCGTTGATTCCCACTGCGAAACCCATACCAATGATAGGACCCATAAGTGGTGAAATCAACATTGCGCCTATGATTACCGCCGTGGAGTTGACGTTTAAGCCGAGCGAGGCAGTGAATATTGCAAAAATCAAAATCCAGAGGTTTGTGCCTTTGAATGATATGCCTTTGGTAATTGATTCTGTTATCGCCTTCTCGTTTTCGAGGTCTTTGTTGATGAGAAAATAATTTTTTAAAAAATTCTGTATTAGTTTTTTCATAATCAGTTTTTGTCTTTTGTACAAATATACGAAAAAAATGTATGTAGCCGATTATTTGTAGACTTTATATTGATTTTTTTTAGCAAAATAATTGTTGTTTGTAAATATTTTTTTACATTTGTAGGCAAAATAGTAAAGTATGTTAGAAGAACATAATTTAGTAGAGTATCAGAATGTGACCATTGAACGCAATGGCGCTGATTTATTGAAGAATATATCATTTAGTGTGTCAAAGGGCGACTTTGTGACATTGGAGGGCGTTGTAGGCTCTGGCAAGTCAACTCTTCTGCGTTCTATCTATGCCGATGTGCCTATTACTCAGGGAAGAGCGCGTGTGCTCGACTTTGAATTAAAGGGTCTTCCTTTTCGCAAGGTGTCGAAACTGCGTAGCCAACTGGGACTTGTGTTTCAGAATTATCTCCTTTTTGATAACAAAACTGTGTTTGACAACTTGAAGTTTGTGCTCGATTCGTTAGACTTTAAAACCGATGGCAATCAGAGAGATTATATAATGTCGGTGTTGCAGAAAACCGGTTTGGGCGACAAGGCTCAGGTGTTTCCTCACAATCTTTCGGGCGGAGAACGTCAAACAGTTGCCATTGCTCGTGCGTTGGTACATCAGCCAAAACTGATTCTTGCCGACGAACCTACCGGCAATCTCGACCAAGAAAGTGCAGCACATATTGCCGACCTTCTTCATCAGTCGGTAAAGTCGGGTGCGGCTGTAATTGTTGCCACCCACGATGAACCCGTGTTTGCAGGTCTTCAGCATACCGGTTACAAAATCACCGGCAACGATATTGTTCGTTTGTAAGTATTTTAATTTTCTTTTGTAATGCGCGTAAAGTATTTTATATTAATTATTTGTATTTTTCTGTGCATTAACGTAAGTGCGCAACATCCCTTTTCTACCAAATGGGTGTCGGTAAAAACACCCCACGCCAAAATCATCTGCGACAGGGATATTAATTCTCACGATTTAAATCGTGTGGCGGGTTCGTTTGAACAGTTTTTAAAAGCCGACGAAAATTCTTTGCCAGCCAATCCAAGGCGTATCCCTATTGTAATGTCGTCGTCGGCGCTTACTACCAACGGCTATGTTACGCTTTTTCCCTACAAAATGTATTGGTATTCATTGCCTTCTAACAATAATTCGATTGGAATAGGCGAGTGGTATCAGAATCTTGCAGTACACGAAACTCGCCATATGGTTCAGTTTCAGGCTACTAATCACGGATTTACCAAGTTGTCGGGTATTTTTATGGGTGCTTACGGACGTAGTGCAATGCGTATGTCGGTGCCAAATTGGTGGTTTGAGGGCGATGCAGTGTATGCCGAAACAATTCTTACCACTTGTGGACGTGGACGATTGTCATCGTTTGAACTGCTTACTGCTTCTATTTTGGATTCACGCTCCAAAAATTATCCTTACGACAAGATGGTAACCGGTTCTTATCGCAATCATCTGCCCAATCATTACGAACTTGGTTATCACCTTGTTACACACGGACGACGTATTGCCGGAGTGGATGTGTGGAGCAAAACTGTGCGTCGTTCGTCGTGGTATACATTTTGGCCGTGGGCGTTCGGATCTTCGTTTAAGCATTTTTCGGGTGTAAACCTTACAAATAATTATAAGCAGACAATGAACGAATTGCGCAATTTTTATTCGCAAAGAATCAATTCGCTCCACATTACCAATGCCACTACAATTACCCAAAAACATAACCGCAGATATGAATCTTATTCGCATCCTCGATTTATAAATGACACCACATTTGTGACATTAAAGTACACATTAACAGAGCCTAACAAAATGGTATCGGTTACGCTTTCGGGCAAGGAAAAAGAGTTGTTTAAAACCGATGCCACATCTTACGATATTGCTAAAGGTAAAATGATTTGGGCTACTTCTGTTCCCGACGAACGGTGGACACTTCGTTCGTTTTCTGATATTGCGATATATGATTTTGACACACACCGTCGTTACAGATTAACCCATCGGGGAAGATATTTTTCGCCGGCTATTTCGCCCGACGCCAAAATGATAGCTGCTGTGGAATTTGACAAAAGTCGCAAGGTGTCGCTGTGTATTTTCAAGGCTGAGCGAATCGGCAAGAGAATATCATCGTTGCACAAAATTAAGCAGATAGATTTGCAGTCTGGTGAGTATCTTCGTTCACTTAAATTTTTAAGCAACAATGAGTTGGCTGCCGTTTCCAATTATCACAACCAAAATGCTGTGGTGATTTTTGATATAGTTTCGGGCACGAGTCGCGAAGTGAAACCTTATGCCGACGAGGCTATTAACACTATTTGTCCCGCTGGAAATGTTATTTACTACGATTCCGATTTTTCTGGTATCACTAATATTTGGGCATTGGATATCGCCTCGGGAAATTGCAATATGATTACTTCGCGCAAATATTCGGCATCGCAACCCGATTTGTCGCCCGATGGACACACCTTTATATATAGTGATTTTTTATCAACGGGTGCCAATATTGTCTCTGCCACAATCGTAGACAACGGCGGAGTGTCACAATCAGATGTAAAACCTTGTAAATTAGAGTATTTTAATACTTTGGAAAAATATGAACCCGCCAAAAGTCTCGATTTAACTTCGGTATCAACCGGTGGCGACATTCCTCAATTCAAAGTGAAGAAATATTTGCCCTTTTACGATTTGATAAGGGTTTACGGATGGATGCCCGATTTTTCGTCAGGCACTATGGGTGGCACTATCTATTCGCAAAACACATTAGAAACATTCTCGTTGTATCTCAACAAAACATATCATATTCGTGCTGACTATTGGCGTACAACTGTAGGAGCCACATATTCAGGTTTTTATCCTGTGTTGGGATTATCTGCAAGTTTTTCTGACGATGCCGAAAAATACTATTTTCGCAACAATAGGGGACAACTATATCAACAATACGTTTATTGGAAAACTAAGATTGTAAACGCCTCTGTGTCATTTCCTTTTAATTTTTCTCGATTTAATTATTCGCAAAAACTTAATATTGCGGCACAAATAAGTCATTATGATGTAAGCAATAAAATTACAGAAAGTTACTACCAAGTAGGTAACGGCAATTTTAATGTAATACATAGCACGCTCAATTATTCGTTGGGTAGAGCCGTTGCTCCTCGTGATTTCAAAGCTACATTGGGATTCTCGTTGAAGTTGGATGCCATGAAGACTGTGGGTTATAGTCGTCAGGCTTCAAAATTCAAAAGTGTGGTTTCTGCTACTATGCCGGGACTATTTCGTCAAAATTCGCTTACTGTCACATCCACTTTTATGCGACAGATTCGCAACTATAATATCAACAAAATATATCTTTTTGCCGATACCGATGCCGAGGTTAGAGGCTATTATGCTACCCGCTGTCACGAGATGACCAAACTCAGCGGCGAATATGCTTTTCCACTTGGATATCCTGATGTGGGTATTCCTGCTATTGTTTGGGTTAAACGTATTCGCGGCTCTATTTTTGGCGATGCCGCCGAGTCTGACGTGTTTGGTGAATGGTATCGATATGGTTCGGCAGGTTTTTCTTTGGTAGGTGATATTCATATTTTGCGCATTCCTAATATGGTTTCGTTGGGTTTTTCGTTTGCAAAACCATTGATTACCAATATGTTTTCTAAAAACGAGTTTCGATTTTTATTGACGTATCAGATGTAAAGCGATTTTTTTTCTTTTATGGCTAATTTTTTTTAAAGAATTGTTGCCGTTGATTCAAAAAAAATAGTTAATTTTACATTTGACTAAATAATAATGGTCAGGTAGTTACCTTTTTAAAAGTAGTTTTGACATAATGTATTGCGAAAATATAAATTGAACAACCATACACGATGAAAAAGAATATACTGATATCCGCCATATTTTTAATGTCTACGGCGGCTTTGGCGCAAGATCAAGATCTGCAAACCGATTTTCAGTCAGAACCGGCTCGCAGTAGTCGGATTGCGTCGTATGAAATCAACGCCAAACTCGATGTTGACGCCAAGATGATTACTGCCACGCAAACTTTACTTTGGCGAAACACCACCAACGATACTGTGCGTGAACTTATGTTTCACACATATCTCAACGCATTCAAAAATTCACAGAGTACATATTTTGTGGAACGCAATCAGCCTTTTACCGACACTGTTCCCAGTAGCGACTGGGGATACATTGATATTCAGCGTATGGTTACCTCCGACGGCGATTTGCTATTGCCCGACCTTCACTATGTACAACCCGACGACCGTAACACAGCCGACCAGACTGTGATGATGGTGAAACTTTCAAATCCGATACTTCCCGGCAAGGAAATTTCACTTTCGATTACGTTTGTTTCCAAACTTCCGAGAATTGTTGCACGTAGTGGCTACGAACGTGGCGATTTTTATATGGTGGGACAATGGTTTCCAAAAATCGGTGTTTACGAACCTGCAGGAATGCGCGGACGTAGATACGGCGGTTGGAATTGTCATCAATATCATTATAATTCAGAATTTTACGCCGACTTTGGCACTTACGATGTTAGTTTAACCGTTCCCGAAAAATTCATAGTGGGCGCCACTGGCGTTTTGCTTAAAGATTATACCGACGTTGACGGTTCGCACACATACGTTTTTCATGCCGATGATGTAATAGATTTTGCTTGGGCGGCATCTCCGCGATTTGTGTCTATGACAGATAGTTGGAAAGGAAAAGGCATTCGCCTTCTCTATCTTCCCGAACACGGTGGACAAGCTGAACGTTATATTTCTGCTCTCAAAAATGCAATGGAATTTATGGAGCAAAATGTGGGCGAATACGCTTATCCGTCAATCACAATCATCGACGTGCCATTTTATGCTACCGGTGCTGCTGCAATGGAATATCCTATGCTCTTTACCACAGCCACATTGCGACATATGCCTTCAAATTTAAGACTACCTGAACAGATTGTGGTTCACGAATTTGCACACAACTATTTTCAATCAGTAGTTGCCACCAACGAGTTTGAGGAGGCTTGGCTTGACGAGGGAATGGCTTCGTTTTTCGAATCGGAAATTATGGACAAGTATTATGGCAATGGTTCTATGGTGAATGCATTTGGATTGCCCATTAATGTTTCTGAATATTATCGCACTACATATACTCAATGGCAGAATCCCGCTATCGGTGTGATAGACAACTTTTGCTGGAAATATCCCACCTACACCTATGAATTTATGGCATATGCCAAACCAATGGTAATGCTCAAATCGCTTAAGGGTATGATGGGCGAGGAGCTTTTTTACAAGGCGATGAAAGATTATTACAAAAAATGGCAGTTTCAACATCCTTGCACCGGCGATTTTGTAAATTGTGTCAACAAGGCTGCTGCTACAAGTTCTAATCCTGAAATCCAAAAAGGCTACACTTGGTATTTTAATTCGATGCTCAAAACCGACGAAGTTTGCGACTACAAGGTTACTTCCATCAAAAACGAATCGAGCGTTAATGGTATCAAGGGCTTTTTCGACGATGGCTTCGGCAAGATTTTCAAAAACGACAACGAAGAATCGCGTGAATACAAATCGTCGGTATTTGTACAGCGTATGGGCACAATGGTAATGCCTGTTGAAGTGCTTGTTACATTTGAAAACGGTGATACACAAAAATTAACTTGGGACGGACGTGGACGTTGCAAAGAATTTGTGGTAACATCTTCGCAAAAGGTTGTTTCGGCTCAGATTGACCCTGAAGGCAAAAACTACTGCGACATCAATCTTGTAAACAATTCTTATTCGCTCGAAAGCATAACTTCTCCGGCGTGGAAATACACTGTAAAATTCCTATTCTGGATCGAAAACTTATTTCAATCAATTGCATTTTTTGCTTAGTAAAACCTTAATAATCTACATATAATGAACATTTTAAAAGCATACACCCGAGGTTTTAAAACATCACTGCGCAATCCTAAGGTAATATTCCTTATCTATGCAGTAACTCTGCTTTTGGCACTTTCGCTTGCAGTTCCGTTTTTATTTTCGCTTAAATCGGCTCTTACCGGCAATGTGTCAGGCGAAACAATGGCTAAAACTCTCAATTACACCACAATAAGCGAATTGGTAAATTTCAATTCTTGGGATATATCTCCAATGGTTTATCAACTTTTGTGGATAACGCTCATTTTCTGGGTGTTGAAGGTGTTTTTAACCGGTGGCATTATTCGCACATATAATTTGGAAAGTTTCAAAGTATCTACATTTTTTGCCGGTGCTGGTGTCAACTTCTTCCGTTTCTTGCTGTGTGATGTTATTATGATTGCATTGCAAGTGGTAGCGTTTGTGCTTTTATTTGGTCTTGCCTATTTGATTTTCAGCAATGTGGAAGTAGTTTCCGAAACACGACTTTTCTGGGCTTACGGTATTACTGCGTTTATTTTTGTGGCTGTTGCCGTATTGCTTATGATGATTTCCGACTACGCAAAATGCTACATGGAAATGGTTCGTTCGTTCCGTGTTATTAAGGCTATTTGGAAAGCTACTTGCTTTGTATTCAATCACTTTGTACGCACTTACTTCCTCTATTTCTTGCTTTTAGTAGTGCCTATTCTCACTTTGATATTGTATAAACTCACATTCGACAAGATTGGAATGTCAACAACATTTGGCATTATAGCCATGTTTTTTATTCAGCAATTGTTTATCATTCTTCGTATCTGGTACAGAATGTGGTGCTTAGCATCTGAATTTGAGATGTTTGCCGATGATTTTGTTCAAGAAAAAATTATCGAGGTTGAAATTCCCAACCAGCAACTTGCAACCGCTGAAATTGAGAATGTTAAAGTAGAAGTTTCGCCCTACGACAATGTTGACCAAGTTACCGTAGTGGTTGACGACAACGAATCTATTGTGGTTGAGGGTCCTACCGACGACGAAATTATTGCTCACGATGTGGAGGAGAATGTTAAACCTGCTTCTTTGGATAAAAAGAAAGAGGTGATAACATATGAAAACGGTGACACTTTTGAATTTAAGAGTGAAACCGAAGCTGAAGAAAAATCAGAACCTGAAACTAAAACTTCTACCGAAGAAGCCAATACAGTTGTAACTCTTACCACCACAGAATCAGCCGACGAAAATAAGTCTGACGATGACAACCACGAACAAGCTGTGCTTAAAGTGGTTATCCCTTCTGAAGACGAACAACAACCTTCAGAAGAAGAAAAGTCATCTGAAGAGGATAAACCTTTGGTTGAGGAAACACAAACAGCAGAAGAAGAGGTAGTTGAGATTCCACAAATGGAAATCGACGAATCAGACGGTGAGGAAGACGAAACTGCAGTAGAACCTGAATCTGATGTTGACGAGGATATTCTTGCTCGTTTCTATGATGATGAAAGTGCCGAGAATAGTGAGACCGAAGCCGAAATCGTAGAAGAACATCCCGACGATTTAGACTTGGAAGACACAGCCATCGGTGCAGCTGTTCCGCTTGATTTTGAAGATGAAGAAGACTCAACCGAAGATTCTCAAACGGTGACAATCACCACCACCACAACTACCACCACTACTACAACAACTACCACCACCGAATCAACCGATGCAATTGATGGCGACGGTAATCCCATAAATCCGCAGTCTCAAAAAGAGCCGCAGGTAGTAAAGTTGAATGTAGAACCTGATCCTGCAATTACTGAGGTGGTTTCAGAAGATACCGAAGAAGGTTTTTACACAGGTGAAACGCATGCCGAAGATGCGTTTGCATTAAACGATGGTGAAGATTTTGATGATTTTGCAGACGATGACGACGAGCCGGCGATGGGGTAGGCGTTAAGCCTCCTCAAATTCGTTGGTCTTGTCGTTGTATACAAGTCCGTGTTTTTTAAGTGTTTCGTTGAAACTCTCCACTGTAATTATGCCTGTGCGCCAAAGATAAAGTTCGCTTTTGAGATCAGCAATCTTGTTTTTAAGGTATTCTATCTCTTTGGTATCTACCACAGTTACAACGCCTTCAGCAGCATTAGCTTCGGCGTTTTTTTGTTGTTCCCGTTCCATACGGCTTTTCTCAACATCCTCTTTTGTGATGCCGAGCGACGATTCTATCAGGCTGTCGAGCCCGCCTTTGAAGTTTTTCTTTAACTTGGCCATATCAGTACGGTGTTATTGATTGGAGTGACGTTCGATTATCTCTTTGCATAGTGCGCGGTAGTCTTCAGCGCCTTTACATTCCGGGTCGTAGCGGAAAATGTCGAGACCTTGGCTTGGCGCTTCGGCAAGTGCAATGTTGTCGCGTATGCGGGTGTTGAACAATTTTTCTTGAAAATATGTGTAGATGGTTTCCACTACATCGCGATGAAGCACCTTGCGTTTGTCAAACTGAGTTACAAACACACCGGTAATTTGCACGTTTTTGTTGAGACGTTTTTGTACCTTGCCTATTACTTCTACAATTTTAGTAAGACCCTTGATGGCAAGATAGTGCGCCTGCAAAGGTATGTACACCTCGTCGGCAGCGGTAAGAGCATTGATGGTAAGTAGTCCCAATGAAGGCGGACAGTCTATCAACACATAATCGTATTTTGACGATACCGAAGCTATAGCTTCGCGAAGAATATATTCACGACCTGCCTCGTTGCTCAATTCCATTTCGGCTCCCGAAAGGTCAAGAGTTGACGGCAGCACGTCTAAATTTTCAAAAACAGTTACTGGTATAGGCTCTGCTTCGCCGGTAAGTACTTCGTATATCGACACTTCCGACTTTGTAATGCCGTAACTTTGTGTTAAGTTGGCCTGAGGGTCCATATCAATAAGAAGCACTTTCTTGCCTTCCATAGCAAGTCCTGCGCCTATGTTAACGGTGGATGTGGTTTTGCCTACACCGCCCTTGTGGTTGCTTATCGCTATTGTTATGCTCATATCTTCAATTTAAATTGTAAGCCAAAGTTACTAATATTATTTGTTTTCTACAAAAAAACGTCCAAAATATTTGCATTTAGACAAAAATTTTTGTAATTTGCGTCAGATAATAGTTAAAAAAATGGCATACGAAATAGAACGCAAATACATCGTAAACGGCGAGTTTAAACATCTTGCCACCAGTAGCACCTATATTGTGCAAGGTTATATTTTTTCTAATCCTCAAAAATCGGTTCGCGTAAGGCTTAAAGGCGACCGCGGTTTTATTACCGTAAAAAGCACTATATCAGATACTAACGTTACTCGCAACGAATGGGAATATCCTATTCCGGCAAGTGAGGTGAATGAACTTTTGCGCATTTGCGAGCCATCCCTGATCGAAAAAACACGCTATATTGTATATTATAAAGAACAAACGATTGAAATTGACGAGTTTTATGGCGCTAATGAAGGTCTTCAACTTGCCGAAGTGGAACTGTCGTTTGAAAATCAGCAGTTCGACAAACCATCTTTTCTTGGCAAAGAGGTAACCGGCGATCCAAAATTTCTCAATTCAAATCTGTCGAAACGTCCGTTTTCTGAGTGGACCGACGATGAGAAAAAACTTGATTAAGCTTCCGTTTCACCATTGATAGTATTAATAAGGTGTTGTTTGGCGGCGTTGAATATTCCTTCAAAACCGGCACCTGCTGTTTCTACTTTTTGTTCAAATAGTGTTACAAGGGTAGCGGCTTTATCTTTTTGAATGTTGCAAGCGTTGTTTTCAAACAAAGTAAGCACTTCAAATGCAGTTTCAAAATCATCGGTATTCAAAATCAGTTGGGCAATTTCGTCGGCTCGGTGCGAAAAATCGGCGTCAGATTGCCACAGCGCAGTTATCATTTTGCGTCGTGCATCGGCGTTGCCTGTTTGTGACATATAGTCGAACGCAATATCAGATGCAGCGTGGTTTTTTAAGTCGCCCACAAGGGTGAGCACGGTTTCGATTACAGATTCTGAGCGGTCAGACTCCAACAATCTCAATACATCGGGCAACACTTCGGTGTCGCCGTTGTTTCTAAAAAAGTCGAGAGTCTTTAGCAGTTGCTCGTCGTTTTCGGTTTTCAGTTTCGATAGAAACAATTTTTTTTCTGCGTTGTTCATAGTAGTTCTTTCTGTAATTACTTGGTAGTGCAAAACTAAACAATTTTGCGAAAAAAATCTCTCATAAAAAATAATTATCTTGCATTTTTTGAAAAAAAACGTTATTTTTGTTTTTGAATACAAATGATATTTGTTTGCAAAATTAATGTTAAAACTGCTTGTTTCTGAAACGTTTTTTATTTGTATGCGTTTTTTGAAAAAAAGTATTGTACCTTGCAGCAATATCGATAACCAAGGAATAAAAAGGAATAATTTTGAAACTTTATAGTAATAACATACTTGAAATGAAGAGATTAGCAATATTGATACTGACTGTTTTGCTGTGGCAATATAATGTTATGGCGCAGTGCGGCGAGTATATCGAGTCTATTTCGGACAGCGAACTTGAACCCTACATCCTTGATGGCAATGTTCAGTCGTTTATATTGAGTGAGGGCGAAGTGGTAACTGCCAATTTCGCTTTTCAAGCAGGCAAGAGTTACAAACTCGATGTTTGCGGTATGGATATGTTTTTCAAGGAGATAACTATCACCGAAGGTAAAACAGAATTGTTTAAAAACTTCGGCAAAGGTACCGACGATAAGTTTGTTACCCTTGAAGATGGCACAATGTTGCCGCTCAACGGATTGAATTTTTATGAATTCAAACCTGATCACAATATGAACTTGAAAGTCAAGATTAAGATTGTGCCTTTTGACGCCGGTTCTTCGTTTAAACTTGAAGGATGTCTCGGCGTGCTTGTGGGCGTCAAAAAATAATCCTTTCTAACCTTAAGTAACCAATTGACAACAGATTAAATAATAAAGCCAAAAAAATTATGCTTAAAAATTATTACTATGCCGACTGCGACAATTCTAAACCTATGGCAGCGGTAGGAGAGCCTTGCGAACAGCGTTCTTTCGCTTGCAAGAAAAAATCGTACGATGATGATGACGATGATTCAGAGTACGTAAACGATTACGACGACGACTATGCCGATGATAAATACGATGACGATTTTGACAAGGATTTCGACGACGACGACCTTGATATCGACATCGATAAGTTTGTTGGCGACCTTGACGGTATGCTTGATGAGGACGGCAATTTTATCGACGACGACGATGATGACGCTCCCAAAAAATCAAAAAAGTCGGCTGGCAAACGCGGAAACAAAGGCCGTCACGCTATTGACGACGATGAAACCGAGGAGGACGAAGATGATGATTTTTACGACGATGATTTTGCCGATTTTCAAGACAATTTCATTCCCAACGAATACGACGACGACATCAGCCTCGACAAGTATCTTGATGATGAAAACTACGGAGGCAGCGGCGGCGGATATTACGACGATCAGTATTGATTATTTCGTTTCATAGTACGGCGGCGGTCGGTCTCAATTGGCGGCCGCCGCTTTTTTTATGCTATGTGTTATAGATTGTTCATTATGGCTGTCATTGCCTCTCCTGCTTTCATACCTAAATATATGTCGGTGATGGAGTTGGTAAAGGCAGAGAAGTGAGGATTGATTTCTATAATTTTGGCTCCGTGACGTTTAGCCATGTGCGGAAGATATGCCGCCGGCATTACTTCGCCAGTGGTGCCTATTATTATGAGTAGGTCGGCTTTGTCGATCATTTTTTGCGATTCTGACTGGGCTTCAGATGGAATTCCTTCTTCAAAAAATACAAAGTCGGGTTTGAGAACCCCTCCACATTCGCATTTGGGCGGAAGTGTGTTGAGTTTCACATCGCTACTGCGGTATTTTTTGCCACATTTGATACAAACCATATTGCTGCAAGTACCGTGATACTCAATCACTTTGCTGCTGCCGGCTTCTTGATGGAGATTATCTATGTTTTGTGTTATTACACCTTTTAATATACCTTTTTGTTCAAGTTGTGCCAATGCTTTGTGAGCTGCGTTTGGTTTTGCTTGTCCAAAAAAATCGTAAAACACTTTTTTGATGTCGATCCAAGCTTTGGCGGGGTCGCGATAAAAACGGCTTAGCGATAGTATCGATGGGTCGGTGGTGTTCCAAAGTCCGTCTTCGCCACGAAATGGAGGTATTCCGCTTTCAACCGAAATGCCTGCACCGGTGAATCCTATTGCGTATTTTGATTGGCTGATAAGGTCGGCAGCCTTTTTGATAAGTTCTTTGTTGTCCATAATATAGTTACATTAGTTTTTCGATTGCTACAAATAATTTTGTTTTTGAGAAAGGCTTGGTGATAAAGTCGTTGCATCCGGCGGCAATAGCTTTCTGTTTGTCGCTGTCGTAAGCATATGCCGAAAGTGCAATTATCGGAGTAGATTTGTCGAATTGACGAATGGCAGTGGCTGCTTCCAAACCGTCCATTTCTGGCATTTTGATGTCCATCAGCACAAGGTCAAACCAGTCGTTGCGCATTGCTTCAACAGCTTGTTTGCCATTGTTGACGTGTACAATTTGATAGTCGCTGAGAATGTGTTTTACAAGCATAGAGTTGCTTTCGTTGTCTTCGGCGTAGAGTATTTTGAGTGTTACACTCAGGTTGCCCATAGTTTCGGGTATGAGGTCGGGGTATTCTTCTTCGGTTTTATCTTTTGAGAAAGTTACCTCACAGGGAATATGCACGTTGAATACTGTTCCGCTGCCAAGTTCTGACTGTACATCGATGCTTCCTCCTGAAGTTTCGGCAATGGCTTTGCATACTGCGAGTCCAAGTCCTGCGCCTTGTACAAATGGGTCAACTTTTTCAAATCGTTGGAAAATTCTCTGCTGATTTTCTCGGGCAATGCCTATTCCTGTGTCAGAAACGTAAAGCACAATACCTTTCTGTTCTATTTTGAATCCCATCACCACACGACCTTTTGGGGTGAATTTGAAAGCGTTGTTTACCAGATTGGAAATTAGTTGCGAAAGTCGTTCACGGTCGTATACAATTTCGCAATTGTAATAAGGAATCTCGCAAATGAGGTCAACGTTTTCGGGTTTGTTGAGGCTAAGAGATTGCTTCATTTCGCGAAAATACTCCGAAATGTTAAACTTAGTGTATTTGAAATCGAGCAATCCCGATTCTATTTTGGAGAAATTCACAATTTCGTCAACGAGTTTGAGCAGCAGTTCAGAGTTGTTGGCAATGATTTTTGTATACTCTTCGCGTTGCGAGCCTTCGGCATTGACCAACATTTCTGAAAAACCAACTATTGCATTAAGCGGAGTGCGTATTTCGTGGCTCATATTGGCAAGAAAAGCCGATTTTAGCTTGTCGCTTTTTTCGGCAACTTCCTTGGCTTTTGCTAATTCGTTGCTCTTGGATATCAGAGCGGTGTTTTGTTTGCGAATGCGTTGCAGTAGATTGAGAATAAACAAAAGTATTGCAGTGAGTACCACTATTATTATTATGCTTACAGTAATGGTTTTCTGATACTTCTGCATTTTTAGGTCGTAAGAATTGTTGAATACAGTGCCTTCGGGAAATACTGTTTTGTGAAGGTTGTATTTTTCGAGAAGTGATTCGTTGCAGATGTATTCGTTGCCGTTGTATTTATACGATCGTCCGTTGTCGGTGTGTGTGTAGTAACGTTTGATATCGTTGATAATAAATTCCGGATCAGTTTGATATTTAGGTACATATCCACCAATGGCGTAACCCTCGTTGAATCCAAGTCCTGAGATGGTAAAAATGGGAAGTTCAGGCACTTTGGCAAAAAGAACGTCGAATTCTTTTGTGATAAAATATGTGCCCGAATAATCCACAAGCCACGAACCGAGCAGCAATACAGCATCTTTGGGCAGGGCTTCAATTTTTTGTTTGATTTCATCGATTGTGTTTTTCCTTCCGTCTAATAGTATCGGGTTGATTCCCTTATACTTTTCGTTCATTGTTTTGATGAAACTTGCTTGAAGCGATACACCGCCGTAAGTGTTGTCGCTCAGAAAAGCTATGTTCTTTACCCTTGGATAGCAATTTTTTATCAGATCGATGTTTTTCACAAAGTCGTAATGGTTCATCACAGCTCCGGCACGACCACGCGAATCGGCAATCATCTTGGTGTTGATGTTTTCGGGAACCCACGCACTGAAGTCGTCGATGTGTGAGGGAATTTTTACACCGTCTTGACTAACATATACACCGTAAAACGGCACGTCGGGGCGCTCAATTTGAAGACTTAAGTACACTGCCCATGCCTCCTGACCTACAAGGATAATTGTTTTGAGTTCATCGTAATTGTATTTTTCGAGAACATTTTGCATTGTTTTGTGCCACGAGTTTACACCAATGAGCGGACCGTAGCCGAGTTTCTCGATTGAGATTTTGTAAGCCAGACCGGAGTTTGTAAGTCGATTTGTGATGTCTGACACAAATGCGTTGATACGTCTTTGGTCTTCGGAGTAGGAGGTGAGTATAAGTATTATGCCATCGTCGTTGTCGTTGATTGCTAATAAATTACGTGGCGTTGCAAGTAATGCAATAAAGGTGATTGCTACTATTGCAATTGTATATTTTATGTTTTGAATCAGTGTCATTGTCGTTTGTTTTTTCAGTTTATAAATATACGAAAAAAAACCATAAATAATAGTGATTGTTTGATTTTTTTTTTAATTATCTTTGCGACTTGAAAAAAAATATTTTTGCAATGGGATTTTTTAATAAAAAGCATAAGAAAAATTGGCTGTTGCCCAAGGGTCAAGAGCCTACCGAACTCGACAGAAAGATAATGTATTGGCAGGACAAGGGTAAACTTGTTCCCCGCCGTGGTTTAATTCTTACTCCCGGACAGATTGAGGGTGTACGTGAGAGCGGTGTTATTAATACTGCCCTTCTCGATAAGGTTCAAGAAACTATCCGTGAGGGTATGACTACCAACGAGATCGACAAATTGGTTTATGATTTTACAATTGCCCACGATGCTACTCCCGCTGATCTTGGTTACAATGGATTTCCCAAAAGTTGCTGTGTATCAATCAACGAGGAGGTTTGTCACGGTATTCCTTCCGACGATGTGGTTTTGCAAGAGGGCGACATTGTAAATGTGGATGTTACAACTATTTACAAAGGATTTTTTGCTGATGCTTCGCGTATGTTTATCATTGGCAAAACCACTCCCGAAAAAGAACGTCTTGTGCGTGTGGCTAAGGAGTGCTTAGAGGAGGGTATGAAAGCCGCGACTCCATTCTCGTTTGTGGGCGACATAGGCAATGCAATTCAAACTCACGCTCATCGCAACGGCTACACTGTGGTTCGCGATCTTTGTGGACACGGTGTTGGTTTAAAATTTCACGAAGAACCTGAGGTAGAGCATTTTGGCAAAAAAGGTACAGGTATGCTTCTCGTTCCCGGTATGGTGTTTACAATTGAACCTATGATTAATATGGGCGATTGGCACGTGTTTGTAGACGAGGAAGACGGTTGGACAGTGGTTTCTGAAGACGAACTTCCTTCGGCTCAATGGGAACACACTTTTGTTATGACCGACAACGGATTAGAGATTCTTACTTATTAATGCATTGATTTACGGCTCATGATGCCGTAAACAATATATTTACGCATAAAGAAATTAAACAGAAACGCTATCGCCTGTGCTACTATGTTGCTAACTAAGTAGTGCAGGTGGTATTGGTCTGTTAACAAGTTGGTAATAAACACGTTGATACCCAATCCGCATGCGCCGATTATTGTAAAAACTATAAAACGACCTATATTGTTGTTTTTCTGGCGTTTGTGAAAAACCCATATTGTGCTGAATATGTAATTGGCTATGCCGGAGAGCATTGAGGCTATTACTGTACAGATAGATAGTATGATATTGGTTTCTTTGCCAAACAGCGTTACAAAATATTCGCCTTTGCCGGCAATAATATCAAACGATAGCCAAAGCAAAAACAGGTTTAATCCTATGCGGGTGGCTTCTACAATCACGTTGCGTGCCATCTGAATGGCAGAATTTTCGGTTTTGCCTACAAATATATCTTTGAATTTGAATGGTTTGGGTGCGTTTTCGTTGGTTTCCATTTTTATAAAAAAAAACGATTTTGCAGAAATTGATTCCTCCAAAATCGGGTAAGACAAGTAGCCGAGCTGGGAATCGAACCCAAATCTACGGTTTAGGAAACCGACGTTCTATCCATTGAACTACTCAGCCGTTTTCGGGGGCAAAAGTACTAATTTTTGGGTATATTCAAAAAAAATATCGACGTTTGGGTAAAAAATTTTTTCCGACGGCGGTTTTTTTTATACTTTTGGCGGAAATTTAACGAATTTATCAAGATGAAAATATCTAAAAACAAAGTTGT
>JAEEGL016491130.1_pt1 | contig 21579 bp, 18 predicted proteins | sample 9134231 | NCBI WGS metagenome assembly JAEEGL01 (sample SAMN16246548, study PRJNA631951) | gut metagenome | biome: gut microbiome; feature: rumen; material: fiber-attached | host: Bos | place: Iran: Karaj | collected 2018-10
CAAGGTGGTGTATTAACTGGTGAAGTTAATGACTTAGTATTACTTGATGTAACACCATTATCATTAGGTATTGAAACATTAGGTAATGTTATGACAGTTTTAATTCCACGTAATACAACTATTCCAGCAAGTAAGAGTCAAGTATTCTCAACTGCTGCTGATAATCAACCAGCTGTAGATATTCATATTCTACAAGGTGAAAGACCAATGGTTGACGATAATAAGACTTTAGGACACTTCCAATTAACAGGAATTCCTCCAGCACCAAGAGGTGTACCTCAAATCGAAGTTAAATTCGATATCGATGCTAATGGTATTGTTAACGTTAGTGCTAAAGATTTAGGTACTGGAAAAGAACAAAGTATTACAATTACTGCTACTACTAATTTAAGTGATGAAGAAGTAGATAGAATGATGAAAGAAGCAGAAGCTAATAAAGAGGCTGATGAGAAACGTAAAGAAGAAGCTGATGTTAGAAATGATGCTGATCAATTAGTATTCCAAACTGAAAAAGCTATTAAGGATTTAGGAGATAAAGTTGATTCTAAAGATAAAGATGAAGCTGAAGACCTAATTAAAGACTTGAAGAAAGCATTAGAAGGAAATGATATCGATGATATCAAAGAAAAGAAAGATAAACTTCAAGAAAAAGCTATGGGTTTAGCTACTAAAGCTTATGAAGAAGCAGCTAAAGCTAGACAAGCTGAAGGTGGAGCAGAAGAAACATCATCTGATGATGATAAGAAAGACGATGTTCAAGAAGCTAATTACGAAGAAAAAAATAATTAAATAAAAGTTCTAGGAAACTAGAACTTTTAGACAATTTAAGAAAGGAATCAGCTATGCAAAAATACAAATCAAGAAATGATGTTCCAGATAAATATAAATGGGATTTAACAGCTTTCTTTAAAAATGATGAAGAGTTCAATAAAGCTTTTAAAGATAGTGAAACTAGAATTAAAAAAATTAAAGATTATGTAGGATGCACTAAAGATGCCAATAAACTTTATGAGTTTTTGGAGTTTAGTACAACTACTGAAAGTGTTGTAGAAAATCTTTATGTTTATGCTTATTTATTAAACGATCAAGAGCTTGGTATTTCTAAAAATATGGAAAGAAAAGCTAAAGCAGAAGACTTAATGAATAATTATGAAGTTAGTGTGAGTTTCTTTGAACCAGAATTACTTGAATTAACGAAAGAAGAGTATGAAAAACTATATGTTACTAATCCAAAGTTAAATGAACATAAACCTAGTTTAAGTAGAATTTATCGTAAAAAAGAGCATGTTCTTTCAGAAAGAGAAGAACAGATAGTTACAGAATTATGTAATGCGATGGATCATTTTGATGATATGTCATCAACAATGTTAAATAGTGAACACAATTATGGTTCTGTGTTGATTAACAAAGAAGAAGAAAAGATTACGCCAACTAATCTTCGTATCTTATTAAAGAACGAAGAACAACAAATTCGTAAAGAAGTAAGAGAAAAATATAGTGAAGTATTAGGTCAATATGGAGCTACTTCTGCACAACTTTTAAATAGTTTTGTAAAAGGAAATATTGCTATTAATCAAATACATAAGTATCCTAATTCATGGGAAGCTATGCTATTTCATTTTAATATTCCTAATGAAGTATATGAATCTTTAGTAAAAACAGTTGAAAGTAATACTGATGTTTTACAAAAGTACTATCGTTTATTTAAAAAAGAGCTAGGATTAAAAGAATTACATCAATATGATGTTAATATGGATCTCGCTAAGAGTAAAAAAGAGTACTCTATTGAAGAAGCACAAGAATTAACTTTAAAAGCTGTTAAACCATTAGGAGAAGAATACGTAAAGCACTTTAAGAAAATATTTGATAATCACTATATTGATTATGCTCAATATCCTAGTAAGTGTAGTGGCGGTTATTCATTCTCAACAATGGATAGAGATTCACGAATTCTAATGAGTTATAATTATGATTTGGAATCTGTTTCAACAATGATTCATGAAGGCGGACATAACGTTCATCATCAATTAGTGTGTGAAAACAACCTTCTTCAAAATAGATATGTGCCAAGTATTATGGCTGAAGTAGCATCATTAACAAATGAATGTTTATTATCAAATTATTTAGCTAACCATGGGGAGACAATTTTAGAAAAGAAAGCTGGTATAGCAAATATACTAGAAGTTATCATTTCTAATTTGTTTGGAGCTGTAAGAGAAGGTAAAATAGAACAAGAATTTTATGAACATGTTCTTAATGGTGGAGCAATCACTAAGGATTACATGAATGATTTAACCTATAATTCACTTGAAAAATATTACGGTAAAGAAGTTGTTTTAGATGAATACTCTAAATATTCTTGGATGAGAAGAAGTCATTATTACAATACGTTCTATCTATATAGTTATGCTATTTGTATTAGTGTGGCTTCATATGTAGCTGGTGAAATTCTAAAAGGTAATAAAGAAATATTAGATAAATATATTAAGTATTTAAGTACGGGTTATGATAAATGGCCAATGGAAGCATTTGCAATCTTAGGAGTAGATTTAACTAAGAAAGATGTTTATGAAAGTGCAATTAAATACTTTGATAGTTTGATTAATGAATATGAAAAACTAACTAAAGAAGGTGAAATAGATGGCTAGTAGTAAAACATATTATGAAGTGCTAGGTGTCGATAAAAATGCTAGCGATGCTGAGATTAAATCGGCTTTCAGAAAATTAGCTAAACAGTATCACCCAGATAATAAAGAAACCGGTGATGAAGCTAAGTTTAAAGAAATCGGTGAAGCATATGCTGTTTTATCTGATGAAAATAAAAGAAGACAATATGATCAATTAGGTCATGAAGCATTTACTCAAGGTGCTCAGGCCGGTGGCTTTGGTGGCGGCTTTGGTGGATTCTCTGCCGAAGATATTGATTTATCAAGTATCTTTGATGACTTGTTTGGTGGAGGAATGTTTGGTAGTGCCTTTGGTGGAGGAAGAAGATCTTCTGGTTCAAGACCAACTAAGGGTCGTGATTCTTTAGTTAAAGTCAATTTGACATTTGAAGAAGCTGTATTTGGTTGTAAGAAATCAATAAATATAGATTTGGATTCTGAATGTGAAAAATGTTCTGGAAAAGGTGGAACTGGTGAACAAACTTGTTCAACTTGTGGCGGTAGAGGACGTGTAGTCAGTCAACAAAGAACAATGTTTGGTATGTTCCAATCTGAAACCGTTTGCCCTGATTGTAAAGGTAAAGGAAAAACATTTAAGGAAAAATGTAGTGCATGTAGTGGTACCGGACATGTTATAAAAAATAAAGAAATTGAAATAGAGGTACCAGCTGGTGTAGATACTGGACATCAATTAAGAATTACTGGTAAAGGTGCTGCTGGTTATAATGGTGGACCTAATGGTGATATTTATATTGAATTTGTTGTTAAAGAACATCCATTATTTGAAAGAAAAGAAAATGATATTTATTTAGAGGTTCCTTTAACAATTACTGAAGCAGTTTTAGGATGTAAAAAAGAAATTCCAACATTAGATGGAAATGTTGTCCTAACAATTGATGCAGGTAGTCAGTCAGGTGATCAATTGCGTTTAAGAGGTAAAGGAGTAAAAGATCCTGCTCGTAGTAAACGTGGAGACATGTACGCAGTATTAGATGTCGTTATTCCAGATAAATTAGATAGGAAACAAAAAGAGCTATTTAAAGCTTTAGCAGAAACAAATCTAGAGTCTGGAAGTAGCTTTAAAGATTTTAAAAAGTATTTATAAAAACAAAGATTTGATTCTTTGTTTTTTTGTGGTGTTATGGTATACTAATTAGAGAATAGGGTGTTATAAATGAAAGTATTACTAGAGAAAAAAGACAAGTCACAATTATTAATTTTATTTATAGTTTTTATTTTCGTTTTATTGCTACTTTTTGTATTAATTTTTGGTAAATTAAACATTGGTGGCAAGCAAAAAGACACCGTAGCTACAGTATTAAATGACGGCGATTTGGTTATTAATTATATAGACGGAGAGCATATTAAATTTAATGATACAGAAGAACATAATTATTCAATTTCAATTACAAACTCATCAGAGAATAAAATATTTTTTTCTATCTATTTTATAAAAGCAAATAGTAATGATATGTTTGCTTCAATAAGCGATAAAGAAGGAAATGTAATAAATGAAATTGAAGGTAATTTAGAGAATAAAAAACTAATTAATTTATTCAGTATTGCTGGCGGAGAAACTTTAAGATATTCCATTATTATTAAAAGTGATAAAAAAGTTAATTTTAATGGTGAATTAAAAGTAGTTAACGAATCAAATTCCAATGAGACTTTTGCTGATTTGTTGTTAACTGATTATGAGATACGTGAAGCTAAAACAAGAGTTGGTGAAGATATAGCAACAGAAGAAGAAGGATTAGTTTCAACTATAGATAATCGCGGTAATACTTATTATTTTAGAGGTTCAACGGAAAGCAATTATGTAAAAATAGGTAATAATATGTTTAGAATTGTCAGAATAAATGGCAATGGTACTGTTAGGTTGGTATTAGATGGTATTATTGAAACTAGATCAGCTTACAATTCTAATTTAGCTACTGATGAAGCAACAGTTTCTGGTTATTCATTATTGAATGATTCGACTATTAAGAACGCTTTAAATGATTGGTATAATGCTAATTTAGGTGATTATGATAGCTATATAGCTGAATCTGATTTTTGTACTGATAATTCATTTAATAAAGTTATAAATGATATTCATTATAGTAATTCTTATGAAAGAATATATGTTGATCGTGTACCAGATTTATATTGCAGTGGTTCTTTATTCGGAGCAAAAGTTGGGCTTTTATCTGCAGATGAAGTGTTATTTGCTGGAGCAGTAGAAAATAAAGAAAACAACAAATATTATTTATATAACCAAGAAATAACAGATTCATATTATACTTTAAGTTCTCATTCAATTAATTCACTATTTGAATTATCAATGATTACAGTTAATCCTAACGGTAGTATTGAAAATGGAACTAAGGCGATAGTATCAGCTGGTATTAGACCAGTTATTAGCTTGGGCTTAGGAACCAAAGTTAAAGGAAACGGAACAGAAGAAAATCCATATATTATTGTTTCCTAGTAATTAAGGTAAAAAAATGATATTATAAGAAATAGGTGATAGCGATGGGATATTTATTAAATTTTATTAATAGTATTGCTAATTCTAACTTTGCTTTTACTGTTTTGGTTGTGCTTTTAATAGCTGTTTCATTAGCTATGGTTTATTTAATTTATACACAAAACCGAGATATTCAAATTGCTAATGAACGACACCAAAAAGAAATGTCTGAAAAAGTTAACCAAGAGGGAACAGAAGTTATTTCTAACGATACAATTGAGGATAGTTTAGAAGAATTTCAACGTATTCAAAAAGAAGTCAACAACGCTGATTTTGAAGGAGTTCCTTTTAATAAGGTTATTCCAGAATATGATGAACAACCATTAGAAGATCATGAAGAAAACGAAGCAGTTGAAGAAGTGGAAGAATATAGTGGAAATGCTGAAGATTTAGAAAGCATAACTAAAGAATTGGAAATTATTCCACGCGAAAAGAACATTGAATTAACTCCTTATGAAGAAGAACAAGAATCAAAAGCAATTATTAGCTATGATGAACTTGTAAACAATTTAAATAATAACGAAGTTAATTATAGTAATACTTCTATGGAACAAGGAGTTCATATAAAACAAGTTGATTTAGAAAAAACTGGTAATGTTGAAATAATAAGAGAAGATAATCAAAATTATATACATGAAGAAGAATTCTTAAATAATTTAAAAGATTTACAAAAGAAATTATTAAGTTAGGTGATGAGAATGAAAAAAGAAAAAAATCAAAATAAAGAGTATTTTTTTGAATATAACATGGGCTTCATGTTAACAGTTGCAACGTTATTAACTATTGTGGCAATTGTCTTTAGTTTTTGGTTACAAAATTATTTATATGGTGGCTGGTCACAAAAAGCTGAATTTCTGTTTGATTCTCATAGTAATTTCGTTAAGGTTATAATTTGGTATTTTGTAGCATTAGTATTTATTTTCTTGTGGTCAGTATTGCATGAAATAATTCATGGATTATTCTATCAATTGGGTGGAGCAAAAAAGGAAAATATAACTTATGGTGCTGCTTTAGAAAAGAGTATTTTTTACTGCCGTTGTGGTGAATATGTTAATAAAAAAACAATTATGATGTCATTACTTGCACCATTTACAATAATTGGAGTTGTAACTTTAATTATTGGACTTATATTTAATTGGTCATGGTTGATTTTATTATCTGCTGTTAATATTGGTGGAGCTGGAGCAGATTTATGTATGTTTGTTTTCTTCTTGGGAAGAGATAATGATATTGAATTTATGGAATATGGTGATTCATCAATATTCTCTTTAAAAACTAAGGAAGAATTAGATAAGAAAAAGTTCTTATGCGTTAAAGCAGTGGATAAGGAAAAAGCGCCAACTAATGACAATGAAAAGAGATTAGTTATTAGTAAGGGTAGCTGGATATTTGTAATATTTATTGCTTTAATATTTGTAATTGATATTATATTAGGTCTTATTTTAAAATAAGACCTAATGTTTTGAGGGGATGAAAAAATGATTAGAATATTTGGAGAGTATTTCATTATCTTCTTAATATATTCAATTATGGGTTGGATGTATGAAGTAATTGGAATGATTGTTGTTGATCATAAACTAGTTAACAGAGGTTTTTTAATTGGTCCATATTGTCCTATTTATGGCTGTGGAGCATTATTGATGTCCTTCTTGTTAAAGGATTATATTGACAATCCAGTTGTTTTATTTATATTGATAGTTGTTGTTTGTAGCTTCTTGGAGTACACAACAAGTTATTTAATGGAAAAGATTTTTAAAATGCGTTGGTGGGATTATTACAAATTTAAATTTAATATCAATGGACGTGTTTGTTTAGAAATCCTAGCTTTATTTGGAGCTTTTGGTTTATTTGTAATGTATATAGGTAATCCTTTCTTTCTTAAACTAATGGATAGTAGAAGTGACTTATTTATTTATATAACTTCAGGGACATTGTTATTCATATTTATCATTGATGTTATTATTTCAACGAGAATTATTTCACGAATTAATACTGTAAGTGGAGCAGCTGCTGTTAAGATTAAAAGTAGTTTGGATGGCGTTGGTGATAAAACAGAAGTTATTACTAAAATGGTATTTAGTACAATAAAAAAATCTAGTGATAAATGGAAAAAGAGAATTATTTCTTCATTCCCAGATTTACGTATTGTTAGGTTTAAAATTAAAGATAAAAAATAATCTCTTTAGAGATTGTTTTTTTTATGTTATAATCTTTGCTGAGTTGGTGATATTATGAGGTTTTCAATTATTACTTTCGGATGTAAGGTAAATTCCTACGAATCAGAATATATGAAAGAGCAATTAATAAAAAATAATTATCTTTTTGAAGAAGATTATAAAAAAGCTAATGTTGTTATTGTAAATACTTGTAGTGTTACCAATACAGCAGATAATAAAAGTAAAAAGATGATTAGAGCCGTTAAAAGAGAAAATCAGGATTGTATTTTAATGGTTTGTGGTTGTACTGCTGAAAATAAAAGAGAAGAATTGAATAATTTAGATATTGATATTTTAATTGGTAATAGAGATAAGTCTAAGGTTGTTGAATTAATAGAAGAATTTAATAAAAAGAGAGAAAAGTTAACCAAATTCTATGATGGTAGAAGAATTGAATTCGAAGACATGTGTATTAAAGATTTCAATTTAACAAGAGCTTTTGTTAAAATTCAAGACGGCTGTAATAATTATTGCGCTTATTGTATAATTCCTTATGTTCGTGGTTCTATTAGAAGTAAAAAAATGGAAGATGTCTTAGAAGAAGTAAACGAATTAGTTAGTATGGGACATAAAGAAATTGTTTTAACAGGAATCAATACTGGGGCATATGGAAAAGAAATTGGATCTTATGATTTAACAGATTTGATAGAAGAATTAAGTAAAATTGAAGGACTTGAAAGAATAAGAGTTTCAAGTATCGAGATGACGGAAATAAATGACAAATTTATTAAAGAATTAAAAAACAATAATAAATTGTGTGGTCACTTACATGTTTCGTTACAATCTGGTAGTGAAAATGTCTTAAAGTTAATGAATAGAAAATATACTAAAGAAGAATATTTTAATTATGTTTCAAAAATTAGAGAGGCTAGACCAAATATAAATTTAACAACTGATGTAATAGTTGGTTTTCCTGGAGAAACTGAAGAAGATTTCTTAGAGAGTATAGAGTATTGTAAGAAAGTTGGCTTTAGCAAAATACATGTGTTCCCGTATTCTGTTAGGGAAGGAACTAAGGCTGCTACAATGCCAAATCAATTATCTAATGACATAAAAAAAGAACGTGCTAGAAGATTAATTGAAATAGATAATGATTTACAGTTAAAATATAATCAAAAGTTTGTTGGTAAGACTGTTAAGTTCTTGGTTGAAGAAATTGTAGATGGAGAATCTATTGGTCATACAGAAAACTTTTTAAAGGTTGTAGTACCAGAAAAATTAATTCCAAATAAAGAGTTTGATGTGCTTGTAAAAGAAGCAAAAATCGACTCGGTTATTGGTGAAAAAATAAATAAATAGTTTTATTGAAAAACTATTTTTTTTATTATATAATTTATATGATAAGGTGATGAATTATGGAGTATAGTAGAGCAGTAGCAACGGGTTTAAATTATTTAGAAACAAGATATGGACTTGAAGCAATCCCAGTTGAACATAAGGATGGAATTCGATTTGAAGGAAGAAATTCTCATGCTCCAATTGTTGTTTTTTCACGCTCTAAACTAGACTCTAATGACTTTATTGTTTCTTTTAGAGATTTAAATAATCTAGTTATAAATGAAGAAATTAAATTTGAAAATGTTAATAGATTAAGAAGAAGAATTGCACGTACACAAAATAGTTTAGATGCAAGATATGGCTTGTTGACTAAATATTTAACAACTGATGGTGCTTGTGGTGAAGAAGTAGTTATTTCTGATTTAAAAACAAATTTACCTTTAGCAAAAATAATAGTATTAGATCCAGATACTTGCCGTTACTCAGATCCATTATATTTTCCTGTTAATATTCAAAAAGCTAGATTATATAAAGAAAAGAAAGCAAGAAAAAGATTTAATATACAAGGACTTGGTTCTAAAGTATTAGCTGGTATTTTATTCTTTGGTTCAAAAAAAGCAATCGCTGATGATTCTAAAGAACATATAAATATTAATGAAGCGAATGACATATTGTTGTATCGTTGGGCTGATTATGTAATGAAAAGTGTTCATGCAGATATTGAGAAGAGTGAATACTTAAATGATGAAGATTATGACTACTTATATGGTGCTCATTATGTACCAATGGTTTCAGCATATTTTAATTACCAAGAGCAATTAGATTCTGCTGTTCCAAGAGAATATAGTTTAACTTCTGAATATCATGGTGATTTTAGAAATATGGCACAAGGTTTTGACAATGATTTGTCTGGTCATTCTTATTATAAAAAGTACGCCTTTGGAAACACTTTATATTCTTCTGGAATTGTTGTTGATGAAAAAGGAAGTATTGTTGAAAAACCAGTTTTAGTGCCTGATGGATATAAATTACCAAATGGTACTATAAAAGATAGGGCTTTAGCTGGTGAGTTATATAATGAAGAAGGAGATCTAATGAGAGCTCAAGAAGAAAATATTAATGTATTACTTCCATTAGATAAAGGTTCAAATCCAAAATTATTAGAAGCAGCAATTAAAATAGATGGTTCATATTATATTAGTGAAGCACTTTTAAAAAAATATATTTTAGAAAATGGTAGAACAAAGTAGTTTGAACTACTAATTCTACTTTTTTTAATAGGATGGTTGTTATGAAAGATTTGGATTATAGATATATCTTAGCTAATGCCAGAGCTGATAGTGTTAATAATTCTCAAGAACAAGCTAAGAAGAGAAAGAAACTTGTTTTAAAAAGAGAAGTTGAATTTGAAGAAGAAAAACTTAACGCTATTATTGGAGTTGTAAATAAAATGATATCTTCTTCATTAGATTTATTAGCAATTAATGAAGTTAATAAAGAATTTAATAAATATACAAACGCTTCTTATGATAAAGGATTTGAAATAATTTCAGATATTGAAGAGCAAAGCGAAGGAGCAATTAATTTTGAAAGTATTGCTAATGCTTATACTAGTGAAACTGATTTTTATTCATATGTTTTTGGTATTTTCTCTAAAATATATATGTTAGATAAAAAGATGGCTTTAATAAAAATGAATAATGTGTTTTATTGGTTAAGTCTTTATGGTTATACAAATTTTGCTACCTTTGAAGATTATTGCATTAGTAAAGGTTATTTCACTGAAGAAAAAGGTAATAAAAAGATTGATATAGCTCTTTATAGAAATGGAATGACTCTTTATCTTAAAGAATTAAAAGATAAAGAAGGGAAGTAGGTTCTAAATGGTAAAAGTTACGAAAATAGAATTAGAAGATGGAGTAGAGCTTACTCTTATTGATGAGATAGAAGATAATGGAGTTGTTTATTACTATTTGGCGAATGAAGAAGAAAGCTTTAATTTTCGAATTAGAAAATTAATAAATAATGGAACAGAAGATTTGATTTGTGGCCTAGATTCTGATGAAGAATTTGAAAAAGCAATGAATTTATACAACAAAAAACATCGAAATGATGATTTATAAAAAGCGAAAAAACATTCGCTTTTTTTTATTTATCATGTTAAAATTTAGTAAGGTGAGGCATGATGGATTTCATTAGAGGCAAGTTTAAACAAATGATATTTGAATCCGACAATGGTTATAAAGTCGGTTTATTTCGTGTTAAAGATGCTTCAGATGGAATGGAAGATCAAATTAATAAAACAATTACTTTTACTGGTTATTTTGCCGACTTAAATGGTGAAGATAATTATAAATTAGAAGGCGAATATATTTTTAATGAACGTTATGGTTATCAATTTCAAGTAAAAAATTATACTAGAGAAGAACCCGAAGGAAGAGATGCTGTAATTGATTTCTTGTCTAGTTCTTTAGTTAAGGGGTGCGGTGAGAAAACCGCAATTCAAATTGTTGAAACTTTAGGTGATGAGGCTTTAACATTAATTAAAGAAAATCCAGATAATTTATTATTGGTACCAGGAATATCTGAAGTTAAAGCTAAAAGAATTTATAATTCGATTGTTAAATATCAAAGTACTGATGAAATTATTTTAAAATTAAAAGAACTAGGTTTTACTATTAATGAAGCTCTAGCCATATTAAATAAATGGGGAGAAGCTTCCCTTGAAATTGTAAATAATAATATATATAAATTGATTGATATTATTGATTTTCCTAAATTAGATAGAATATTTTTAACAATGAAAGATGGTCAAGATCATGACCGTGTTATTGCTTGTATAATTGAAGTCTTTAAAAGATTATCATTTAAAAATGGTGATACTTATTTAGATTATTTTGAAATATATAGTTCAGTTAGAAATGAATTTAGAATCTTTTTAGAAGAAGATGAATTTACTGGTTATTTAAATGAATTAATTAGTGATGGAGAAATTGTTTTAGAAAACGATAAGTATTTTTTAAGAGAATACTATGATTACGAAAATGATATAGCTGATAATTTAATTATGATTAATAGTCATAGTAAACAGAAAGTTCCACATTTTGATGATTTAATAGCAGGTATTGAAGCTGAATATGATGTTAAATATAATGTTGATCAAAAGAAAGCTATTAAGAATGCTTTAATAAATAGAGTAAGTATTATAACTGGTGGTCCAGGAACTGGTAAAACAACAATTATTAATTCAATAGTAAAATTATATATAAGAATTAATAATTTGAATTATCATGATATTTTAAATGAAATAGCTTTATTGGCACCAACCGGAAGAGCAGCTAAGAAAATGGCAGATTCAACTGGTTTACCAGCTTCTACAATTCATCGCTATTTGAAATGGAACAAAGAAAAGAATGAGTTCCAAATTAATGAATATAATAAGAATTATCAAAAACTCATTATTGTTGATGAGACTAGTATGATAGATACTTATTTATTTGCTAGCTTATTAAAAGGGATAGGTCATAATATAACTTTAGTTCTAGTTGGCGATGCTAATCAATTACCATCAGTTGGTCCAGGTTTAATACTAAATGACATAATAGATTCAGAATTATTTACGCATACAGTATTAGAACATATTTATCGTCAAAGTGATAATTCTTATATTCCAATTTTGGCTAAAGAAATAAAAGAACACAATTTAAGTCCTACTTTTACAAAACAGACAGATGATTATAATTTTATTCCTGCTACTGGAGCAGCAATTAAAGAATTAGTAAAAAAAATATGTTTAATGAGTAAAGAAAAAGGATTTACTGAAGAAGACATGCAGGTCTTAGCACCAATGTATAAAGGTGAAAATGGAATAGATAATCTAAATATCCTATTACAAGAAATTTTTAATCCGAAAGATGAAAAGAAAAAAGAAATGAAGTATGGCGATGTTATATATCGTGTTCATGATAAAGTGTTACAGCTAGTAAATGATCCGGATAATAATATCTTTAATGGTGATATTGGTTATATTAGTGATATAAATACTATTACTACGCCTAAAAAGAAGGAAGTTGTAGTCATTAATTTTGATGGTAATGAAGTAATCTATACGAGAGAAGATTTATTAAACATCAAACATGCTTATGCAATATCAATTCATAAAAGTCAGGGATCAGAATTTAGTCATGTTTTAATGCCTATTTCAAGAAGTTATTACAAAATGCTTTATAATAAACTAATATATACAGGAGTTTCAAGAGCTAAAAAGAGTTTGATTGTCATTGGTGAAGAAGATAGCTTTATTATGGGTATTAATAATGATTATTCAACGTTAAGAAAAACAAATTTAAAGAGACTATTATTAGAGAAAAAAGAAGAAAATTAATTCTTCTTTTTTTAAGCAAAATTTGATTAAAAAAGGATAAAGTATTATAATGCTTGAGTACTTAAGGGGGAATTAAAAATGACATTAAGCGAATATGTTGTAAAGAATTTTGATAAATTTGGCGATTTAGAGGAAAATACTATAAGAGGTTTAAAACAACTACTTCTAATATGGAACGCTGATTATATTGATATTGAAAAATTTAAAAGACAATTTGATTTGTCTGAAAGAGCTTCAATCCATACAATTCTTACATTTATGTGTACACACCTTAAAGATAAAATGGCAATTAGATATGGTGAAGATTGTTATATAGATACTCAAGTTGCCTATATGATGAAGTAAATAAAATATTTACTTTTTTTTATTTTTTGATATAATCTTAATTGTATTAATTAATTGATGATTAATGAGGAAGTAATTATTGATTCTTAAAGAGACTTAGTGGTTGGTGTGAACTAAGAGAAAAGATAATGAAATGGCTGCATTAGGAGATTAATTCGGGTAAGACCGTTATCTTAAGTAAGTAAAATAAAGGATGGTACCGTGCATTTGCACTCCTTGAGTACCATCTTTTTTTATTTCTAAGGAGGATTTCTATGAATATCTATTTAGTGGCTGGTAAAGCCGGAAGTGGAAAGAATTATATTGCTAATATACTTAGTGAGAGATTAGAAAATTCTGTTGTTACAGGATTAGCTAAATACATTAAGTTATTTGCATTAGAATTAACAGATTGGGATGGCAAAGACGATGATAAACCTAGAGAGTTTTTGCAAACAATGGGCGATACTATGCGAGCGTTTAGGGAAGATTTTTTAACATCTAGAATGTTAGAAGATATTGAAATATACAAGAAATATGGCATTGAAAATGTTATTGTTAGTGATGTTAGATTAAAAAGAGAATTAGAATTCTTCAAAAAAAGTGAATACAATGTTATTACAATAAAAGTTGATTCTAATTATTCAAGACGTGTTTTAAGTAAAGAAGAAAAAGAGCATCATACTGAACATGATTTTGAAAACTTTAATGAATTTGATTATATAATTGAAAATCCTCTTGACGAAGATTTAGATGAAAAAATAGAAGAAATATTGAAGGGAAGATAGAAATGAATTTAAAAGATTTATATATTAATTTTTTTGTTAATAAAGGACATAAACAAATTCCTAGTGCTCCAGTAGTACCAGAGAATGATCCATCAGTTTTATTTAATACTGCTGGTATGCAACCATTAATTCCATATTTAATGGGTCAACCTCATCCATATGGAACAAGACTTACAGATTATCAAAAGTGTGTAAGAACTAATGATTTAGATAATATTGGTGATACTTATCATCATACATTCTTTGAGATGTTAGGTAACTGGAGTTTAGGGGATTATTTTAAAGATGAAGCTATTGAATGGAGTTTTGAATTCTTAACTCAAGTTTTAAATATTCCTAAAGAAAGATTAGCTGTTACTGTATTTGCTGGAAATGATATTATTCCATTTGATCAAACTAGTTATGATAAGTGGATTAGTTTAGGTATTAAACCAGAAAGAATTGCTAAAACAGTAGACGATAACTTCTGGATAGCTGGAGAAACTGGACCATGTGGACCTGATACAGAAATGTTCTATTGGCGTAGTAATGATCCAATTCCTGAAAGCTTTGATACAGAAGATGAACGTTGGGTTGAAATATGGAACGACGTATTTATGCAATTTGAGAAAAAAGCAGATGGTACAGTAGTTGAGTTGCCTAAGAAGAACGTTGATACAGGAATGGGTGTTGAAAGAACAACAGCAATACTTGAAGGTGTTACAGATAATTATGCTTCTAGTATATGGAAAGATGTTATTGATTTAATTTCTAAAATATCTGGTAAAAGTTATGAAGGTAATGAAAAATCAATGAGAATTATTGCTGACCACTTAAGAACAGCAGTATTCATTTTAGCTGATCCAGCTGGTATTAAACCAAGCAATACTGATCAAGGTTATATCTTAAGAAGATTAATAAGAAGAGCTATTAGACATGCTAAGTCACTAGAAATAGATATTAATAGTAATTGGGAAGAAGAAATCGCTAAGATCTTACTTTCTAAATATGAAGGATATTATAGTGAATTAAAAGATAATAGAGAAGTTGTTTTAAATGAACTTAAAAATGAAAAAGTTAAGTTCAATAGAACTCTAGAAAAAGGTTTAAGACAATTTGAAAAAGAAACTAGAGATGGAAAAGATATTGATGGAGAAACAGCATTCCACTTATTTGATACATTTGGTTTCCCATTAGAATTAACTGTTGAGTTAGCTGAAGAAAAAGGTTTAAAAGTTGATGTTGAAGGTTATGAAGCTAAGTTTAAAGAACATCAAGAAAAGAGTAGAACTGCTTCTCAAGGTAAGTTTAAAGGTGGTTTAGCTGGAGATTCTGAAGTTGAAACTAGATATCATACAGCAACTCACTTACTTAATGCAGCACTAAAAGTAGTAGTAGATAAAGATATTCACCAAAGAGGATCTAATATTACTGATGAACGTATGAGATTTGACTTTAACTGTGATCATAAGTTAACAGATGAAGAAAAGCAAAAGACTGAAGACTTAGTAAATCAATGGATTAGTGAAGGTCTAGATGTTACTGTTGAGGAAATGAATAAAAATGATGCAGTTGCTTCTGGAGCTGAATGTATGTTTATTGAAAAATATCCTGATATAGTTACAGTTTATACAATTGGAACTATTTCTAAAGAATTATGTGGAGGTCCACATGTTAAAAATACTAGTGAATTAGGACATTTTAGAATTGTTAAAGAAGAAGCTTCTTCAGCTGGTATTAGAAGAATAAAAGCAGTGCTTGAATAGCACTCTTTTTTATTGCCATTACAATAGAGGTGTGATAATTTATGGAAGGCAAAAAAATGTTTCATTAGGGGGTTATCGTTTATCAACAGTTATTGTATCGATAATTGGGGTATTAATTGGTAGTTTTTTTGTGTTAAAAATATAAAGGTCTAGAAATAGATCTTTTTATTTATGTCATTATTTATTATAGTGTTATACTATATATAACAAGGTGATTACGATGACAAGAAAGAAAAAAGAAATACAGAAACCAAAATATACTCTAGGAGAAGAGTTAGTTAATTCAATTAGTCACGGAATAGGAGCAGCATTAAGTGTTGCGGGATTAGTACTTATTTGTTGTTTTGCTCATAGTGCAATTGGTGTTGTAAGTGGTATATTCTATTCTTTAATCATGATTATATTATTTACGATATCTTGTATTTATCATGCTTTAAGTCCTCGTTTAAAAGGTAAAAAAGTTTTAAGAATTATCGATCATTGTAATGTTTTACTGATGGTAGCTGGTACTTATACACCAATATGTTTATCTTTAATAGGAGGTAAACTGGGATGGATAGTATTTGCGATTGTTTGGTTAATTACAATAATAGCTATCGTATTTAATTGTTTAAATTTAGAAAAGTATAAAGTTGTTTGTGTCTTACTTAACTTATTAGTTGGATGGAGTGGTTTATTAATTATTAAGCAGTTACTTGCTGTATGTCCAAGACCCGGAATAATGTTATTAATAGCTGGTGGTATTGTTTATTCAATAGGAGCTATTTTATATGGAGTAGGTCATAAAGTTAGATATTTTCATTCGGTTTTTCATTTTTTTGTTCTTGGTGGCGCAATACTGCATTACTTTTTAATATTATTGTATGTTGTATAGAAAATAACTTGAAAAAGTTATTTTTTTTATGAAAAAAGAAGGATATAGAAGCTCGATAGGGAATATATAGGGTGAAGGGGGTATATTGCCTATGTAAGTATTTTGGTTATTTTTTATAAAAAAGGAAGGAGTTTTGGAATGAAAAAAATAGGTTTATTCTTGTTAAGTATTATATCTTTCTTAGGATTTTTAACATACGTTAAAGCAGAAAGCTTTTATGAAGGGGAATACTTAACAGAATATATTAAAAAGAAGAATAATGGGGTTACATATTATATGACAATGCAATTTATAAGGGATTCTAAAGGAGATATTGTTTATTGTTTAGAACCTTATACAAAATTTGCAGAAGGAAAGATTTATAATGAAATACAAGGAGATTTAGCAAGCTATAGTTCATTACCAGAGGGAACAAAAAGAAAAATATCTTTAATTATCTATTATGGATATGGTTATGGTAATAGGACAGAAACAAAATGGTATGCTGTTACGCAATTTATGATTTGGAAAGAATTGATTCCAGAAGGGGATGTTTACTTTACTGGATCATTAAATGGGCATAAAGTTACACGTTATGTAGAGGAAATGAATGAAATCTATAACGATATAGAAAATCATGAAAAAGTACCAAGTTATCTTGGTGAAAGGAGTATAGATCTTGGATTAGATATGATAATACCAGCATTTGAAGCTGATAATATTATTACTTATTCGGATTATGATTATGCTTTAGAAAATGGTATTAGAATAAAAAATATTAGAAAAGGTGGGAAAATTAGTTTTACTAAGAATAGTAATTATTATAAAGATAAGGTAGTAATTTATGATAGTACAAATAGTCAGGATTTAATTAGACCAGGAAATGTTGATAATCCTATTTATAATATTGATATTAAGGTCCAAAAAGGCAATATAATGTTGGATATCCTAAAGGATGATAGTGTTTATAGCGTAGAAAGCGATTTTTCTGATACTTGTTACGAGATAATCAACACAAACGGAGATAGGGTTGATTATGTTTGCACTGCTGATCAAGATATGAAGTATAATTCTGTTGACTTGGTTTATGGAACATATATGGTAAGACAAGTAAGTCATGGAATTGGTTATTTAGGTGATTCTAATACTTATAATGTTACTTTGAGTAAGGATAAACAACAGGAACAATTAACTTTATATAATTACTTGTTAAAGAATAAAATTGAATTAACTAAATATGCTTGTAAGGATAATAAATGCGCTTATGAGGAGAATGCTGAATTTGAAATAATTGACAAAAACAACAAAAGTGTTGATTTTGTTAAAACTGATAAATTAGGCCAAGCTTCTCTTGAATTAGGTTATGGAACATATCAAGTGAATCAAATTAAAGGGTTAGAAAACTATAGCTTTATAGAACCGTATAAAGAAAAGATTAGTGATGAAGAAACTAAGCATCAAAGAAGTCTTTTCAATAACTATATAGAAAAGGAAGAGATAATTGTTAAAAGGGAAGTACCAATTGAAGAAATACCGATAAAAGAAGTTGTTCAATTGGTTGAAGAAGAACCTATAGTTCAAGAACCAATTGAGATTCCTTACACAAGAACAGATGTTAAATTTTATTGGCCTTTAATAATATTTGGTTTAGTAATTTGGAGGAAATTTTGTAATTAAATCTAATCTATGCTATAATACCTTTCGTTTGGGGGGAATTGTATGAAAAAAACAGTGGAAATAAAGGAAAAGGATCCTGTTAGAGATACAGTTGCTTTATTAGATAATTATATTAAAATTGCTTATGAAGTTAATGTTTTAAATGCTTCAATTAATTCACTTATTAATTGTAGTTATAGTAAACATATACTTGTTATTTGCGATACTATGAGAAATAAAATGGCTCAAAGAATAGATGAAGGTCATAAAGCTTCACAAGCTTTTCTAAATGCAACATATAAGCTAGAAGCGGAACAAAAGGAACGCTTAGCAGTTATATTAAATGAAAGAGCTGCTCAACAACATCAAGGAATTGAAGAATTGTTATTTAGAATAAGCCAAATTGAAGCTACTATTAGAGAAAGTAACGGTGTCGTTCCTAATATTGTAGAAGGAGTAATACCTACTGTTTCACCTAGAAGAAATATTCATAATGATGAGAATGAAACTCTATATATCAAGACATTTAATGAGTTAGAAGAACATGAATTTGCATTTAATCTATATACAAATTATGCTGCTTATTTAGGATATACTAGAAATCAAATGAGAAAGTAGATGGAAATCTACTTTTTTTTATGATTTTTTAGCAAAAATGTGCTAAAATATGATAGAATTTTAGATTTTTTGAAAAAAATTTAAAATAAAAAAAGGAAATATGATATATATCTATAATAATTAAGGGTAGAGGGGTGATTTTTTATGGCCGTATCTAATAATGATGATATTAATGCTATAAGAATGAAAGCCGATATAGTTTCAATTATTGGTAGTTATATCCCTTTAACACAAAGGGGCAAAAATTATGTTTGTGTTTGTCCTTTTCATGATGATCATTCACCGAGTATGAGTGTGTCACCAGAGAAGCAAATTTATAAGTGCTTTGCTTGTGGTAAAACAGGTAATGTATTTACATTTGTTTCTGAATTTGAAAACGTTCCTTTCTTAGATGCCGTAAGAATAGTGGCTGATAAATGCGGAATGAATTTTTCAAAAGGCTTAGCTAAGGATAGTTCTATTAAGAATTCAGAAGAATTCAAAATAATGGAATTGGCTGAGAAATTTTATCAAAATAACTTGAGAACAGAAGTTGGTAAAGAAGCTCTTACTTATTTAGAACAAAGAGGTATTACTGAAGCGATTGTTAAAGAATTTGGTATAGGTCTTAGTTTAGATAGTAGTGATACTTTATTAAATCTTCTAAGTAAAAAAGGTTATGATGAAAAGAAGTTACTTGAGATTGGTTTAATTAATCAAGTAAATGGTAAATTCTATGATATGTTTAGTCGTCGTATTACTTTTCCTTTATGGGATAAAGACGGCCATATAGTTGGTTTTAGTGCCAGAATATATCGTGGAGAAAAAGATGTTTCTAAGTATATGAATAGTAGAGAGTCAGGCTTATTTAAAAAAGGTGAGACTTTATACAATTTCCATAATGCTAGAGATGTTGCTAAAAGAGAAAAAAAGATGATTGTTGTTGAAGGTTTTATGGATGCTATAAGAATATCTTCTATAGGTATTAAGAATGTAGTAGCGTTACAAGGAACAGCAATGACAAGTGAACAAGTTGATTTATTAAAAAAGCTTAGGGTTCCTGTAATTCTATGTTTGGATAATGATAATGCTGGAGAGATAGCCACTGTAAGTAATGGAGCGGAATTAGTTAAACATAATGTTGAAACATTTGTAATTCGCTTGAGTGGTGAAAAAGACCCGGATGAATATATATTAGCTAATGGTAAGGAAGCATTTGTTAATAATATAGAACATGCTTCAACTTATTTAGAATTTCAAATGAATTATTTGAAAAAGAATAAAGATTTAAATAAAGTTGAAGATTTAACTGATTATATTAATGGAGTTCTAAAGAATTTAACATTAAACGATGATCCAATTCTTAGAGAATTAACATTAAATAAAATCAGTAAGGAATATGATATTTCAATTGATTTATTAAAGAGCAAATTGGCTGAAATGAAACCAGTTAAAGAAGAAGTAAAAAAAGAACCTGAAGGAATTAAAAAAGTTCGTAAGGATACATATATGATTGGTTCAGAAAAAATATTGTTCTTTATGATGAATGGAGATATATACATAGAAGAGTACAAGAATAAGTTGGGTTTCTTTAGTGAACCAATTTATCGTGAAATTGCTAATGAGATAGTTTATTATGCAGAACAAAATGGAGAAATAACTGTAGCTGATTTCATTACTTATGTAGAAGATAAGGAATCAATAAAAGATAAGGTAATGGAAATTGTAAATGATGCTATTAATGATGAAATTACAATAGAAGCTATGGATGAATATATTGTTGCAGTTAGTAAGGTTATGAAGAAAAAAGAGATCCAAAGATTAAAAGAAGAAATGAAAAAGGAAATGGATATAGAGAAGAAAATGAAGATAGCTGAGCAAATTGCAGAGTTGAAGAAAGAGGATGTATAGGTATGGTTGAAATTAAGAGTTTTGAAGACAGAAAGAATGATCTAGTTGCTTTAGGTAAAAAGAATAATAATATATTAACATTTGAGCAATTAGCAGAAGCATTAAAAGGATTAGATATTGATAATGATTCATTAGATGAACTATATAATACTTTAATGGAAAATGGTATTGAAGTTGTTGCTGAGGATAGTGAATCTGGTGCTGGTGTTATTAAAGAGGGCGAAGAGGAAGAAAACTTAGTTTTATCTGATGAGGAAATCACAAAAGATATAAATATTAATGATCCAGTTAGAATGTACTTAAAAGAAATTGGTCGTATCAGTTTGTTAAGTAGTGAAGAAGAATTAGAATTATCTGTTAGAATTGCTAATGGTGATGAAGCTGCTAAAAATGTTTTAGCTGAATCTAACTTACGTTTAGTTGTATCAATTGCTAAACGCTATGTTGGTAGAGGTTTATTATTCCTAGATTTAATCCAAGAAGGAAATATTGGTTTAATGAAAGCCGTAGAAAAATTCGATTATGGTAAAGGATATAAATTCAGTACTTATGCAACTTGGTGGATTAGACAAGCTATTACAAGAGCTTTGGCAGATCAAGCTAGAACAATTCGTGTTCCAGTTCATATGGTTGAAACAATTAATAAAATGGC
>JAEEGL010420959.1_pt1 | contig 21578 bp, 12 predicted proteins | sample 9134231 | NCBI WGS metagenome assembly JAEEGL01 (sample SAMN16246548, study PRJNA631951) | gut metagenome | biome: gut microbiome; feature: rumen; material: fiber-attached | host: Bos | place: Iran: Karaj | collected 2018-10
AGCTTCGGAGAGGATCCCCCGCAGATGAGATAATACCAGAGCCACAGGATCAGACCGATGGCCTCAAAGACCAGAGGGAGCTTCCAGTGTATTTTATAAGAGGAAAGCAGACATTTTCTATAGGTGATGATAAAGGCAGCCAGCATGAGCGCCACGTACCAGACGATGATCAGGTAATACAGGATCCCCATGCTGCTGTATTCCTGATCTCCTTCATACCGGAATCTGATGACAAGATGATGGAGATCATTGGTAAAAACCAGCAGGAGGAGCAGAGCACAGGCAATCCTGAGCACCGGCAGAGTAAGCCTGCGCTTTTCCCGGTTTCCGCCGCCGATGGCCAGACTGATCATTAGGGACAGGAGCGGCGTGATGATGGTCGGGATATAGTACCCGTACCGCATGAGATGATCGGAAAAGGAGTAGGCCGTCACAAGATTATAACGGATAAACCGGAAGAGGAATAACAGGGTGAGCAATAACCCGCCCAGACGCATCGTCCGCCGGATGTAGGCATCCGGGAGTTCGTCTTTCAGAGAATAGACCCAGAAGAGGATCAGGGCGGTATAAGAGATCGTTTCGATATAGGATATGTGCAGATAATAGGAAAGATGATTCCACAGGAATGTGAGTACTCCCCACAAAAGCAGGATCCTGTCTGTTTTTGCTCTGCCCTTGACCATGTCCGATCCCCGGGGCTGCTGCCCCATCCGTAATGAAAGCCGTCCCCCATAGTATCCCATAGAATCCTCTGTCTGACTATGTACTTTTGGACAGACCTGTACTTTTGTACGTATTTTTCATCTGTAAGGTGTGACAAAATGGTATCGTATGTTAAAATCAGTAAATGGGGATTTTTTTCTCTTGCACCGGTTTTTCAGATAGGAGGTCTTAGGATGAACGGATCAAAAGGCAGCATGAAACGCCTGTTAACGGGACTTCTGGCGGCGGCGCTCGTAACCGTGTCGTTCCCGTCCACCGTCTTCGCCGCGGGGAGCTCCACGGACCCCGTGCCTGCGGTCCCGGAGGCGGTGGTTTCCGGCCCGGCCGCACCGGTGGAGGATCCTGCGGATGACGAGACCCTGACCGGTCCCGCGGACCCCGCAGATGCGGATGTCCCCGCGGATCCGGATGACGGGCAGCTTCCTGTCGATCCGGAGGATATGGATATTGACACCGATGCGGATACCGCGCTGACCGCGGACGGCGCTACGGAAGAGGATGTACTCCTGTCGGTGGCAGCCGAGGACCCCGAGCGGGTAGCCGGCGTCGGAACGCCGGCGACGGAGATCCATATAGGGGCGGATACCGATGAGATCATAGAGGGAGATGTAAATTTTGACGGCATGAGATATAAAAATGGGATTCTGTATAATCCGGATATTGGTTATGCCAACTATAAAGGTTATAAATTTTCCGATAACGATAATGCAATCGCCGGTCTGTATGCCGACGGAGATCTCACAATCGTATTTGATAATGAGATTAGCTGGAAAACATTTGAGTTGTATATAGAGGATACCGGTAATGAAAAATATGGCATTTATGTAGATGGTAATCTGACAATCAAACTGTCGGCAGACATAAATAGAGATGTAACAGTAGATGCTCACTCGTACGAAGGCAGCAATAATGTAACAAGTTCAGCGGGTATATATTGTAAAGGAAAACTGACGATCGATGGCACGAATAATAACGGGAAGTCATTAACGGTAAAAGCCGGCGGCGATTACACAGATGGCACAAACGGAAAGAGCTACGGCATCTATGCCGGGAAGGGCCTGGAGGTCATCAACGCCACAGTGGAAGCCAAGGCGGGTGATTCCGAAGGCTCCGAGAGTTACAGCTACGGTATCAACGTGAATGGTGCCGCAACGATCACCGACTCGACCGTAACGGCTACCGGCGGGACTTCCTATGGATACAACGCCTCTTCTGTTACTTTGTTTAAAAGAAGCGCGGGTCTGTCAGCCGGCTCCCTGACCGTGACGGATTCGGCGGTGTCCGCTGCGGGCGGCGATGCCATGCAGGAAAGCGATGGGCTTTATCTTTCCGCGACAAACGGACTGACACTTATCGGAAATGCTGAAGTCCAGGCTACCGGCGGGAACTCGATCAACCCGACTTATTCGATAGAGTCCAGGGGTGTATATACCAAAAACCTGACCCTTACCGCCTCCGGAAGCAAGACACCGACGCTGACGGCAACCGGCGATGGCGTGGCTGACGAGGGTAAAAGACTATCTTCCTACGGGATCTTCTTAGACGGCGGGAATGCCGTCATTTCAGCCGGTACGGTGACCGCAACCGGCGGGGATTGCAACATTACCAGCGTAGGCATTGAGATGGAAGGAACCAAGAATACGACGTTTACGGTCTCCGGGGGTAAGGTATATGCCACCGGCGGAGCCGGCGGCTCCGGATCGTACGGGTATTATCAGACAAACAGAACAAACACACAGCACATGGAACTGATCGTAAACAGCGGTGAGTTCCACGCAACCGCAACGGGTGATTACAAGCCGAACGGGATCTATGCCACAAACATGACGGTAAACGGCGGTACGGTGACAGCGGATGTGAGCGCCGTAACCGCAACGGGGAATTGGTCGAACGGGATCACGATCCATGAAGAATTTGTGATGACAGACGGCACTGTGACAGCCAAAGGTCCCCAAGTCGTGAATACATCCGCCGCAGGTCTTAATGTCTCTGAAGGGAAAGCGACGATCAGCGGAGGAACACTCAAGGCATACGGCGGGTCGATCAAAGCAAACAGCAGCTCCATATATTCAAGCGGAATAGCCCTGCCTCAAAGTGATCTGATCATGACCGGCGGCACGGTGATCTGCAGGGGCGGAAATTTTGACGGGGATGCAGCGAATGGAGAGTCGTGCGGGTTTTATGGTCAGCATGCGTGGTCAACGGAGAATGGGTCATATGTTGCCAGGAATGCATATAGTTTCACCGGCGGCTCTTTCTCCGCGATTGGCGGGACGCTCCCCTCGTCAACGTCCTGTAAGAGTTACGGGATAGACGATTCCCAGGTATGGGACAGCAGTCAGGCCTGTTTGGTTCCCGCGGGAACGCTGTTTACTTTTCAGGGAGAATCCGCTGCGATCGGCAGCGGAGCGTTGGATATTCGTACCGCGCGGGCGGCGGTCAGCAAAGCGTTTGACGGAACAAATGCTGCGGTTCTGAACTCCGTGATCTATGAAGCGGCGGATTTAAGTGAGTATAAATTTGTCCTGGCCGGTACCATTGCGCAGATGGAGGATCTGGGCTATGGAGAGGCCAATGATATCGAGCATATCGGCAGTATTGTTCTGACAGGCGGAGTGCAGCCAGATGTAACGAAGAACGTATTCACCTATAATCAGGCAACGAATCCGCTGACGACCAAAGTGATGGTCGGAACTACGGATATCACGAGTCAGGTGACGATCACAGCGGATTACACGGTAAACGGAAAGCCGGCCTATAAAGATGTCGGGACCTATACCGTCACCGCCACGGTCAAAGACGGAAACGGTCAGTATACGGGCACCCTCACGCAGAACTATGAGGTGAAACCGTTGGTGCTCACTTCGGCAGCTCTCACGCTGATCGGAGCGGATTCCTATACCTATAACCCTGAGAACCCGCAGAAACAATACCCGGAGATCAGCGGGACAATAACCGGCAAGGATGCCGGGAATAAGACCTGGACGATCCCCGCTGAGGAATTTAATCTGACATATGGTCCTGTTAATAGGACAAACGCCTCTTCGACGATCGCCGGCTTGGTGACGGCCACTGCTGCCATAAAGACCAATGCTAACGAGAAGGCGAATTACTCTCTCACTCCGGCGCAGCCGACCGCCGTTTTTAATCTGTACAAAGCCTCTGCACTGGCGCTCAAGACTTCTTCCGTGGATTCCTATATCGGCGGAAAGGACGCTACGATCTCACTGATTGCTTTACTGGAAGCCGGATATAATAATGGCGGGTCGCTATCCTGCGCGATCACTCAGAATCCCGGCGGGTGCACGGTAAGCGATGGCGTATTTAAATGCGGCACCACCCCGGGTACCTGTCTTGTAACAATCTCAATACCGGGAAATGAGAACTATTTGGCCGAGACGGTGACTCTCACGATCAATGTTAAGAATAAGGACGCAGAGACGATCCAGGTGAGTTATGAAAGCTTTAAGAAGACGGCGGCCAATACCTATATCGGCCTGATGAGCGGGACGACCTATACCAACAGTCTGCCTGATCCGACCTACACGGTGCCGGAGAATGCCTCCTCACTCTCCGCCACCTATACGGGCACGCTTGCCAACGGGACAAACTACCCGACGCCGGGATCGAAGCCGGGTAAACCCGGCAGCTACACCTTCACCGTGACATGTTCGACATCTACGGCAGAGTATACCGGTACCTGTAATTTCGACATCAAGGGGGATCTGTCCTCTGCCCTTTGCACCTTTTCCCCGGGTACTCAGGCTGTATATAACGGAACCGAACAGGCGGCGGTGATCAACTCGTTACGCTTTGACGGGTGGGATCTGACCGCAGGGACGCATTACACAACCCTTTCCGGCGGCACGGCGACGGATGTCGGCAATAATACGCTTCGGATCGTAGGGAAGGATCCGTACTACACCGGTTCCCTGCCGGATCAGATCTGGACGCTGCGCAAGAGGACGCCGGCTGCGGCGGACTTCGTGACGGTGCCGACCACGACGAAGGCTTATAACGGATCTCAGCAGGGCGTGGAGACGCCCGCACTGAAAGCGCCTATGACGGGCTGCGGCGAGGTGACCGTGTATTATACGGGGACGAATGGTACCGATTATACCAGGTCTGCAGAGCGGCCGATCGATGCCGGCGTTTATGCCGTCACCTTTGATGTGGCGGGCGGCAGGAATTTCAATTCCGCAAGCGGCTTGAGCTATGGCACGCTCACCATCACACCTATTGATGCTGCCGTTGAGAAGACGCCGGAATTCACGGTTGTCTCACCGGCCGGAACGGAATATACGCTGAATCTGGAAAGCTACATTCCGAACGGATGCAAGATCGACTCCGCAGAGATCACGGCCGGTGCGGATGGCGTTGTTAACGGAACGGTCAGTAAAAAATCGGACAAGGTACTTGCCCTGACCTTTAAAGAAAGCGCAGAGACCGTTGTCCTCAAGGTTGCCGTGGACGGCGGCCGCAATTTCAATGATTATGAATTGACGGTGACGCTGAACCATTCCACCTGCCTCCATGAGCATAAGACGGAAACAAGGGCAAAAGACGCCACCTGCGAGCAGGCGGGCAATATCAGGTATTTTACCTGCTCGGATTGCGGTCTCATGTTTGAGGACGAGGCTTGTACAAAGCAGATCCTGTCCATGGATGCTACAGTGATCGCGGCGCTCGGTCATGACTGGGAGGCCTGGAAGATCACCCGTCAGCCCACCGAAACAGCCAAGGGACAGGAAAGCAGAAACTGTAAGCGGAACGGCTGCCATAAGAAGGAGACCCGGGACATCCCGATGGTCCTCGCGCCGAAGTCGGTGGTCATCACTTCCACGGATCTTACGGACATCGTTTATGTCGGAGAGACGCTTGGTCTGTCGGCACAGGTCATCGCGAACAGACCGGAGGAGGATATTGATCAGACGGTCACCTGGACCTCGTCCGATAACAGGATTGCGACGGTAACCGACGCGGGAACCGTAACGGGCGTTAAGGCGGGTACCGCCACGATCACGGCGACCGCCACGCAACAGATCACCCTTAAGGATGCACAGGGGAAAGATAAACAGAAAACGATCACCGTTAAGAGCACCTTTAAGGTAACGGTCCGCGCGAAGAAACTTACGAACGATAAACTGAAGCTGACGATCCCCGTAGCGAACCGGACGCAGGAGGATAGCGTAGACGAGGGCCGAGTCCAGACGGGACGGACGGTCAAGCTCACCCCTGCGTTTGAGGCGGGTGTGGACCGCGCGGACCAGGCGCTCTACTGGTATTCGTCAGATTCCACGATCGCTACGGTCAGTCAGGCGGGTCTCGTGACGGCCAAAGCGCCCGGTACGGTCACGATCACAGCAGCCAGCCAGACGCAGGAGAATGTCAGCAGGAGCTGCGATATCCTGGTCTATGATCCCGTGACGACGCTCAAATTCGACAAGACCGCGATCTCTCTCGGCAAAGAGGAGACGTATTACGGGCTGACCCTGACGGCGCTGCCCGGAACGGCGACGGATCGCCGGATACAGCTCACCTGGCCGGAGAACAGCGGATCGGCTGCGGATAAACGGATCTCCGTGTACGGTGACGACGTGGATGAAAACGGGATCGTGGATCTGACAGACGATGACGACGGGATGGTCACACTGAATGTCAAGGCGGGCGATATCGCTGGCCGGTTCACCGTGACCGCGATGGCGCTTGACGGCAGCGGCAAGAAGGCCACCTGCAATTTCACGGTCGGGAATAAGGCGGAAAGCCTCACGATCTCGACACCCAGAGATCAGAATACGCTGGCAGCGGGCAAGACGCTGAAGTTCACGGCGAAGTTCAACGGCGGAGAAGCCAAAAACCAGCCTGCGGCCAGGACGGTTGTGTGGGAGGTCGTCTCCGCGAGAGGCAAGAACTATGTGCCGGCAGCACCGGCGCAGGTCGCTTCCTATGCCACGATCGATAAGAACGGCACCCTGAAAGCGCTTGCCGCGGGATGGGTCTACGTGGCGGCGAAGCACGCGGAGAGCGGTAAACAAAGCGAGCCGATCGAGATCCGGATCTTTGAATCTGCGACCAAGGTGACGATGAACGAAAAGACGCTGACGCTCAAACAGAATGTGACGAGAAACCTGAGCGCCTCCGTCACTCCGGACACGGCGACGCTTTGGGATGCGTCTATCGAAGAGAACAACAAATTTGCGAACACGAAGGCCAAACTCGTCTGGGAAGTGACAAGGACGGATAAGGGAGCAGAAGACCAGCCGTTAGTCAAGGTGGATAAAGTGACGGGAGTCCTTACCATCGGTGCATTGAAATCCGGGCAGGCCCGCGGCAGCGCAACGGTCAGGGTGACGGCCACGAGCGAGGGCGACCGGGGCACGATCGTGACAAAGACCGACACCTGCACGATCACGGTGTTACCCAGCGTCCCAGTGACCCAGATCAAGCTGGATAAGACAGCCATTAAGGCCGGCGTAGGCAGTATCTATGAGCTGGCAGCGACCGTGACGCCTGCAACAGCGGATCAGAGTGCCGTGAAATGGTCGGTATCGGATCCTGCCGTATTGGGGATCGCGGCATTCACTCCGGGTGTTGACCAACCCGAGAATTTCGAGGAAATCAAATTCGGTACTACTGCTGAGACCGAAGCCGGTCAGGCATTGGCAATCCACGTGAAGAGTGCATCGAAGACGCCGGTGAAGATCAACGCAGAAGCAGTATCTGACAGCAGGAAAAAAGCCACCTGCACCGTAACGGTAGGCAACGCTGTGAACGGAGTGACGATCGCGCAGACGGATGCACAGAAACGACTGATCGTCGGCAGGAGCCAGACTCTCAAGGCAACGGTCTCGTGTGATACAACACAGGTAAAGAACGCAAAGCCCGCCAATGCGACGGTGAAGTGGAGCTTCACCAAGGTGAAAGATGCAGAAGGAACGGTTCTTGATCCTTCGCAATATGACACGGTCGCGACGCTGAATCCGGCAACCGGTGCGGTGAAGGCTACGGGCTGCGGTACCGTGGAACTCACGGCGACTTCAACGGAGACTCCTTACGGAGGTGATCCGCGGTCAGCCAAGGTCTACATCGTAACCTATGTGCCGGTGAACAAGCTTGCGATCAGCCAGACCAGGGTGACGATCGGCAAGGGGAAGACCGGCTATCTGTGGCTCACCGAGGTGGGGCCGGTAAATGCCCTGGATCCGGCAGATCTGACGCAGAAGATCGAATGGACCAGTTCGGATCCGCGCACGATCAAAATCGCGGCTTATAGCGGAGCGGAACCGGAAGATTCGGATTATGCAGATAAGGCGACAACGATCAACACGAATAAGCATGTGCTGGCCATTCAGGCGGTCGGGTATTCCACCAAGGTGGTGACGATCAAGGGCACGACCACGGACGGCAGCAAGAAGACAGTCCAGTGTTCCGTGACGGTGCTCGGCAATGTCGACGGCAGCGAGGTCAGGCTGGAGGTCGAGAAGAGCAAGGTGGCGAAGGCCCTGTTGACCAAGATCATCGTGAAGGGCAGAAATGCGGACGGGGACGAATGGTCTGCTCCCGAAGACGGCTATGACAATCCATACAGACGGCTGCAGGTCACGGATCTTCCGGTGAAGGGCACCCTTAAGCTCACATCCCATGTGAACGCAGGGGCAAGCGATAAGACGCTGGTCTACCGCAGCAGCAATCCGTATATCGCGACGGTTACCGCACAGGGCCAGATCACGGCGAAGAATCCGGGCCAGGTCACGATCTACCTCACCAGCGCGGACGGCGGCAATACCGCCACCTGCGAGGTCACGGTGACGCCGTAGAGATTATTGCCAAGCAGGGCAAACTGTGATATAGTGAACGTTGCGCGCATCGCGCGCAACACGTCCGCGTAGCTCAGCTGGATAGAGCGACCGCCTCCTAAGCGGTAGGTCGGAGGTTCGAATCCTCTCGTGGACGTTCGATAGTAAGAGAAGGGGGTGCCCAAAGGGCATCCCCTTCTCTTACGTCCGAAGCCCGTCGGGCTTCGGACAGGTTCGTTCTCCGCTTCGCTCCGGTCGTTGCTAAACGCGCGCCACCGGCGCGCAGCAACCTCTCGTGGACGTTCGAAGCCCGTCGGGCTTCGAACAGGTTCGATCTCCGCTTCGCTCCGGTCGTTGCTAAACGCGCGCCACCGGCGCGCAGCAACCTCTCGTGGACGTTTGATGTCGGGTCGGGCTTCGAACAGGTTCGATCTCACAGGGCATAAAGCCCTGCCCGGTCGGCACTATCGGCGACCCTTTTTGACCGTACCTCCCCTGCATGGTATGATAGAAGATAGTATCCATGGAGGTATCCGACAGATGAAGTCAAAAAATCCGGTCCTGCAGTTGTTTTACTGTCTGTTCGTGGCGTTTCTGGTGCTGGTGATCTGCAGCAGATCTTCCTTCTTATACCCGTTCAATATCTGGGATGATGCCAACGGCTTTCTGACCATGGGCAAAAGCATGATCCACGGAATGGTGCCCTACCGGGATCTTTTTGAGCCCAAGGGGATCCTGCTGTATGTGCTCTATGCCGTCGGTTATCTGATCTCGCATACCACCTTTGCGGGGGTCTTTGTGATCGAGGTGATCGCAGCCGGCGCGGTGCTGTTTTTTGCCATGCAGATCCTGATCATGTATGTGGAGGAGCAGACGGCCTGCATCCTGCTACCGATCTTCGCGGCGCTCGTCTATTCCTCCAGGAGCTTCTACTGGGGCGGCAGCGCGGAGGAATTCATGCTGCCGTATCTCATGTGCGGTCTGTATGTGCTCCTGCGCCACATCAGCACCAACCCCATGCGTCCCATGTCTCTGCAGGATGTGGCGTGCGGCGGGTTCTGCGCGGGGTGCATCCTGCACATCAAATTCAATTCCCTGGGTTTCTACATCGGCTGGGTGATCGCTGTCAGCCTCATCATCCTGGTCGCCAACGAAGAGCACAGGTTCTGGGTTCTTGTGCAGAGCGCGGCGGCATTTCTGGCGGGCGTCCTGGTCATCACGGTTCCCTTTGCCGTGTATTTCGGGATCCATGGGGCGATCGGGGACTGGTTCCGCTGCTGCATCTATGACAATGTATTCATCTACAGCAAGTCCCTGCCTCTCGGGGAGCGGATCCTGCAGATGTGCCGGACGATCTTCAACCAGACGATGTACAACAAGCGTTTTATGATACCGATCGCGGCAGGTCTCATCCTGGATCTGGTCATGGCGGTGATGAAGCGCGACAGACGGGAGAACCTCGTCCTCGCATCGGACTTCCTGACCTGCACGCTTCTGGCGGCCGGGATCTTCGTCGGCGGCATCGATCTGCCGTACTATCCGTTCCCGGTGAGCATTTTTGCCGTGATCGGATTCGCCCGCGGCGGCGTGCTCCTGGAGATGGCATGGGAGGAGCTTCTGAAGAAGCATGAGAAGATCAGCCGGGAGAGGAGAGACAAAGACGGCATCGCGCTGATCGGGGCGGCCGCAGCAGCGGTGGCGGTCGCGGCCGCGGTGTTCATCTGTTTCTTCGGTTCGCCGAATGCCGGCGACATCGGCACGAAGCAGGAGGATCTGTTCCAGTTCAAGATGCGTAAATATATCCTCGCGCAGGGGATCGAAGATCCGAAGCTCATCAATATGGGACTCTTTGACGCAGGGCTCTACACGGTGCTCGATTCCGTGCCGGAGTGCTATTACTATCAGACGACGACGATGCCGATCCCCGGTGTCTGGGAGACGCAGAAGGAATACGTGAAATCCGGCCGTCCCGACTTTGTGCTCTCCACGATCGGGTATCTCGATTTCAATACCTCCGGCTACCGCGTCGTCATGCAGGAGCAGGATGACAGCACAGGTGTCGTCACCGATTACTGGCTCTACGAGAAGATCCGGGAGTGAGAACTTTACGCGTGGCCGTTGGCACCTTCCGATGCGATCCGCCAGCGCTGCAGTTCGCCCTGCGCCGTCCGCGGGAAAGGTCTGGTCCACAGGGCCAGCGCGCGGATCTGTCTGCTGTTGGTCTGTTTCCGGTTAAACTCCTCTACCTGTTCCCAGATCTCATCGCGGGTGTGGTTTCTTAAGACCACCGCGAGCGTCAGATTATCCTCATTCAGATAGATCGCCGTCTCGGATCCGATGCGGCGGTTCAGCTCCTCCTCCCATTCCGGACAGTAGACCTTTTCGCCGTTGGACATCAGGAGCACATCATCCTTCTTCCCCAGCACGATCAGCCGGCCCTCTCTGTCGATGTGGCCCAGATCGCCGGTGTGCAGCCAGCCGTCGGCGTCGATCTTGGCCGCCGTTGATTCGGGATCGTTGTAGTAGCCGTCCATGGTGTTTGGCGTCTTTAAGTAGATCTCGCCGTCCGGCGCGATGCGGAAGGTCGTCCCCGGGCAGGGCCGCATGGCATAGATATGGGAGGGATCCGAACTCACCGCAATGCCGCTGCAGGTCTCCGTGAGGCCATAGCCATGCATGACACGGATCCCGCGTTTTAACAGCGCGCGGAAGGTGGCCTCGTCGCAGGGCGTGCCGCCGATGACGACCGTGTTCAGATTGCGGTTCAGGGCATCCATGGAGAGCATGTACCGGAGCAGAGCCGGTACGATGGGGATATAGTCGGGTTCGAACATCATGGGGTCGAGGATCGCATGCCGGATCCCCCTGCTGATGGCGATCGCCGCGCCGATGGACATCGGCCAGATGATGCCGCTGACAAAGCCGAAGACATGCCAAAGAGGCAGCATGCTCAATACCAGATCCTCACTCGTGGCCCGCGCCATCTGCTGGCCGCCCCAGGCGTCCCGCAGGAGTGCCTGCTGGGAAAGCACCACCGCCTTGTGCCAGGAGGTGGTCCCGGAGGTGAAGAACAGGAGTTTTCCGCCTTCGTGGATTTCCTCTGTCTGCCGCGGAATCCCTGCGGCGATATCTTCTTCGCGTTTCCGCAGCCGCTCGCTCTTTATTTCGTCAATATATTCGCTGAAGATCTGCCGGCCTTCCTTATCTGCGGCATACAGAGAATCCACTCCGCAGAGCTTTACAAGCTCCATCATCTGTTCCGGGGAGAAAAGTACATCGAAGAGAACGGTACGTTTGCCGGCGATGACCGCGGCAAACATGGTGATGATCCACTGGACGGAGGCATTGGCGTAGAGGCCCACACATTCGCAGTCCTCCCTGCGGTAGCGGTTCGCCAGCTCCATGATACGCAGGTATAATTCGTGATAGGTGATCCGCACCTTTTCCTCATATTCCGCCGTGAGGATCGCGGTGTGGTCCGGGTATTTTTCATTGAGGTCGGTGAGCATCTCCTCAAAGGAGAGGTACTGTCCTTCTTCGCGGACGGGGGTTCTGCTTCGTCGGATCATGGGGCGCCTCCTTTCCGGGAATCCTTCCTCTATATACTTTTATCATACCCGATTTACGGCCGGTTGTATAGTTCTTCTACATCATCCTTCAGTCCCACCAGTAACTTCCGTACAGTCTGTCAATATGCTGACCGGTGAGGCCGGCCCGGAAGACACCCAGGAGTGTCAGGGCGGCGGATGCGTCATCGGATTCATTTGCGTGCAGCAGTGCATCGTTGCGCAGGTACCAGTCCAGAACGGAATCCCCCTTGACGTAGTTATCAAAAGGCCCCATATCGCAGGAGATGTCAAACACCGTGTTCTGATCGATGAGCAGATCCATGTGCAGGTCTTCCGTGCCGGAGTGGTCCGTCACGGGGATGTCGTAGAGCCAGACACGGTCGGGTGTCACGTCCGCTTTGTTCAGGGAATACAGGGTATAGTCGACCGTGACGGACAGCCGCTCGCTGGTCGATTTGACATAGGCTTCCGGGTAACCGGCAGCCCTGACGCGCGGCAGCAGCTCCTTTGCGGCCTGTTCGGTGACGCAGCGGCAGGCTGTCACGCAGTAGCGCGGCGAGGGATTTAAGCCCGCCCAGTCGGAGGAAAGCACGATACTGCCTTCGAATCCCCGGTCGTTCAATTCCGCCAGCGCTTCCTCCGCTTCGCCGCGGTGGACGAACGCGCTGGTCCACACGCCGTAAAATGACCGTTCATCGATCTGTGTGTGATCCCGGTACATATCGTAGTTGCGTGCATCGGTGAACCCCGCGTCATACGCGTCCTGCAGGGTGAAGATGGGGACGTCGCTCCTGCGGACCGGTTCAAACACGCAGATCTCCCCGCAGGAAAAGAGCGTCGCGAGTTCGTTGTCCTCGGTGAACAGGGTGAGCTCGCCGTTAGTCTCCTGCCGGTATTCGGCCTTGAACTGGTACGGCATGGTCCCGCTTCCCAGGAGATTGTAGGTGCCGGAGAGATATCCGTTTTTCGCCTGATATCCGCCGCAGCCCAGGAGAACCTCCTTATCCGGAGATTTGCTGTAGAGCCACATGCGGTCGTCCTCAAAGCCGAGATAAAACGGGTCCGCGCTGTCCCGCTGACGCCACAGGCCGATGAGGCCATTTTCGCCGGAGGGCTGTTCCGATACATAGGGGAAAGAGTCACTGACGCGCTCATTGCACTCATAATGTGTTCCGAGAAGATCCAGACCGTCGTCCGTCAGACGGATCGTCCCGCGCTCCGGCGGACCCTGGTAACGGCTCAGATTGGACATGATCGAGAAGCTCAGTACGCCGACGTCACAGGAAGAAGCCGTATCGGAACGCACGGTTTCCGCATCCGCCGGCAGGATCTCCTGCGCCCAGAAAGAATAGGCTTCCAGCTCCGAACTCTCCGGCATGGCTTCTCCGGCAAACGCATAGAGATTGTCCGCAAATTCAACGATCTCAAGGATGGCATATTCGCCGCTGTCCTGCAGGCTGCTGTATTTGCCGCACAGACGCTGTGCCAGCGAAAGCGGCTCCGCGTCGGGATCGGGCGTCTCTTCCTGCGCGACAGCCGGTTCCTCAGCCTGCGGTTCTTCCTGCCCTGCGGGTTCCGGCGCAGGCGGCAGTTCCTGTCCGGGAGCCGTATCCGTGGCGGTTTCCGTCGCCTGCTGAACGGCTTCCTGCCCGGCAGTCGCACTCTCCGGCGCGGCAGGCTCTGCGGTCGGCTGCCCGCCGGAGCAGGCGCACAGCGTCAGCAGCAGGATCGGTAAACAGATACAAAACCGGTTTGTTTTCATCATGCCCTCCGTCCGGATCCCAAGGTATCCCTGTGATCAAGTATACTTCAGATCGCTCCGCAGCCGCAAGCAGACGAAATTCTTGCGTGTTCCTTGCGATACACACTTTCCTGTGCTAAAGTAACAGAGGAATTTTGTTGCATGTCCGTCGGGACATGCGGAGGAGTCTGAGGAGGAGGAAGAAAATATGAAGAACAAGCTGATAGCGGGAATCCTGGCGGCGGTGATGACCCTGTCCCTTGCGGCCTGCGGCGGCAGTGCGCCGGCAGCCGGCGGTGCGGACAGCGATGTGGCCTACATCAAAGGCAAGGGCACTCTGGTGGTCGGGATCACGGATTTTGCGCCCATGGATTACAAGGAGGGCGGCGACTGGATCGGTTTTGACGCGGATGTGGCCAGGGAAGTGGCGGCCTCGCTTGGTGTCAAGGCGGAGTTTGTGGAGATCGACTGGGACAACAAGATCCTGGAGCTCAACAACAAGTCCATCGACTGTGTCTGGAACGGCATGACGCTCACGGATGAAGTGAAGACCTCGATGACCTGCACGATCCCTTATTGCGACAATGCACAGGTGGTGGTCCTGCCTGCGGAGAATGCCGGTGAACACAAGGACGCGGAGAGCCTGAAGGGCCTGCGTTTCGCGGTCGAGGCGGGCAGCGCCGGCGAGGCGGCTGCGGAGGAGAACGGTTTTGATTTCACGGCCGTGACGGCGCAGAGCGATACGCTGATGGAGGTGCAGGCGGGCACGAGTGATGCCGCGATCATCGATCTCCTGATGGCGGGCGCCATGATCGGCGAGGGCACGAGCTATCCCGGACTCACGCACACGGTGAAGCTCACCAGCGAGGAGTACGGTGTGGGCTGCCGCAGGGGTTCGGATCTCGCGGAGTATATCAACGGCGAGTTAAAGCGCCTGAATTCCGAAGGAACCCTGAAGACCATCGCGGAGAAGTACGGTGTGCAGGATTCCCTGTCGGTGAAGTAAGAAAGAGAAAGTCGCGGAAACAGTGTTCCTGACGGTAACGGCATCCCTTTTAGAAGGCTTTGTCACGACGGTACGGCTCTTTGTACTGACGCTGGTCTTCGCTCTGCCGTTGGGACTCATCATCAGTTTCGGCTCGATGTCCCGGTTCCGTGTGATCCGCCTCCCGATCCGTTTTCTGATCTGGGTCGTGCGCGGCACACCGCTGCTGCTGCAGCTGCTCATCATCTATTACGGACCGGGGATCATCTTCCACAATAATGTGTGGGGCAGCAATGACGGCGGGCGGTTCACCGCGGCCCTGGTGGCCTTTGCGGTGAACTATGCCTGCTATTTTTCCGAGATCTACCGCGGCGGGATCCAGTCGATCCCCGTGGGACAGCAGGAGGCCGGACAGGTCCTGGGCATGACGAAGTCCCAGATCTTTTTCCGCGTGATCCTGCTGCAGGTCATCAAGCGGATCGTCCCCCCCATGTCCAACGAGATCATCACCCTGGTAAAGGACACGTCACTGGCTCGCGTGATCGCGGTCTACGAGATCATCTGGAGCGGCCAAGCCTTTATCAAAAGCGCGGGGATCGTGTGGCCCCTCTTCTACACGGGCGTCTTTTATCTGTTGTTCTCCGGTCTTCTGACGATGCTGTTCTCGCACATCGAGAAGAAACTGGACTATTTCCGCTGAGGACATGCCATGGCGCTGCTTGAGGTAAAAGGACTGCAGAAGAACTTCGGTGAGACCAGGGTGCTGGCCGATATCACCTTTTCCATGGAACGGGGAGAAGCACTCTCCATCATCGGTTCGTCCGGGAGCGGCAAGACGACGCTTCTTCGGTGTCTCAATTTCCTCGAGACCCCGGATGCCGGACAGATCCTGGTCGGCGGGGAGACGCTCTTTGACGGTGCGGATACGAAACGTCCCTCGGACAGTGAGATCCGCAGAAAAAGACTGCATTTCGGTCTGGTCTTTCAGGCCTTTCATCTCTTTCCCCAGTATACTGCCCTGGAAAACGTGACGCTGGCACCGATGCTGGCTGCCGGGGAACAGAAGGAGCTGACGGCGGAGAAGAAGGCGGCGATCCGCGCGGAAGGCGAGGCGCTGCTTGCCAAGATGGGCCTGTCGGACAGGCGTGACAACTATCCGCATCAGCTGTCCGGCGGACAGTGCCAGCGGGTGGCGATCGCGCGCGCTCTGGCGATGAAGCCGGACATCCTCTGCTTTGACGAACCGACCAGTGCGCTGGATCCGGAGCTCACCGGCGAGGTGCTGCGTGTCATCCGGGAACTGGCCGAACAGGAGACGACCATGATCATCGTCACGCACGAGATGGCTTTTGCCCGGGATGTGGCGGACACCTGCATCTTTATGGAAGGCGGTGTCATCGTGGAGCAGGGCCCGGCAAAAGAAGTCATCGACCACCCCAGAGAGGAGCGGACGAAGCAGTTTGTTTCCAGGATACAGGCGTGAGATTCAGGTCTTCCCGGAACGGGAGGGCCTCTTTAACAGAAGTACGAGAAACAGGAGAGCGGCGGCACCGATCGAGGCGATGATGAACCCGTAGTGATGATGATCGCCGGTCTTGGGATTGACATAGTAGGGATCCTTGCCGTCATCACCTTTGCCGTTATAGCTCTCGCTGACGGCGGAACTGCTGTTTCCTGTCGTGGATGAGGCGTTCTGGTTGTTCTGGCTGTCCGCGGCGGTCCCGCTGCCCTGCGTGTCCGTATTGCTGCCGCTGCCGGGGGTCGTGCCGTTATCGAGGGAAGCGGCACCGGTATTGCCGCCCGCATACGTGTCGGAACTGTTATCCTGCCCGTTCCCCGTGAGCGAGGTGATCCCGGCGGAGCCGGAGGAGGACTTCATGGTCCCCGATACACGGGTCGAGCCGCCGGAAGTGTAGACGATGGCGTAGGTCGAGAAGTGGATCGTGAGGAAACGCACCGCATAGCCGGTGGAACGGCCGTAGATGACTTCACAGGAGAGCCGCTGCAGGCTGCCGTCGGTGTTGATCGTGTAGATCGCAAAGGTGCCTTTGCCGGGATCCATCGAAGAGCCGATCGGGATCGTGATGGTCACATCGCCGAACTGCGGGTTGCGCGTGATACTCTGGGAATTGATCGCCGTCAGGGACAGCTCGTAGCATTCGATGAGGTGGTAGCGGGTATCCGCGAGCAGAGCCTTGACATCTTCGCCGTTCGTGCTGTCGATGGTCAGTGTATAGGAGGAGGCGGGGCCTCTCACCAGGGCGGACACATCGGGCAGCAGCCCCCGGATCGTGGAGGTCTCCACGGCCGCGGCCTGGGAGACAAAGGCAGCACCCCCCTCCCGCGCGGATCCGGTGAGAGGATGCAGCAGGAGTCCGAGGAGCATCGCGGCGAACACAGAGAAAGCAAAGAATTTTTTGGTCAGAGCGGTTTTCATAACAGAGACATTTTAGCACAAAACCAAAAAGAAGGACAATCATGCGTCTGAATACGAAATTGATCATCGCGGGCATCTCCGTGGTCGTCCTGCCCTTTCTCCTGATCACGGCAGCCCTGTTCTCCATCGAGCATACGCTGCGGATCGCGGATCTGATCGCCATCGCCGTGATCCTGCTGTTTACGAGCATCCTGCTCACGGTCTGGATCAGCCGGGGCGTGACGGATCCCGTCAATGAGCTGAATCATGCGATGCAGCATATCCGGGACGGTGACTTCGAATACCGGCTCCTGGACGCGGAACGGTCACAGACGGACGAGGGGAGACGCCTTCTGGACAGGAACGGGGAGATCGGCGAGCTTTACCGCAGCTATGAGGATATGCGGCTGCGGCTTAAGGAATCGGCGGAGGAAAAGCTCCTCCATGAGAGTCAGAACCAGGAGCTCGTCAGTAACATTTCCCATGATCTGAAGACGCCCATCACCACGATCCGCGGCTACGCGGAGGGTCTGCTGGAGGGTGTGGCGGACACGCCGGAAAAGCGCGAGAAGTACCTGCGCATGATCGTGAGCAAGGCGGAGGACATGAACCGTCTGATCAACGAGCTGACGCTGTATTCGAGTATCGACAATAACCGGATCCCCTATCATTTCCAGCGGATCCGGGTGGCGGAGTATTTCGCGGACTGCGTGGATGAAGTGGGGATCGATCTGGAGAACCGCGGGATCAAGCTCGATTTCGTGAATCTCACGCCCCCCGATACGCTCATCATCGCCGATCCGGAACAGCTCTCGCGGGTGATCAACAATATCGTGGGCAACAGCGTCAAGTATCTGGGGAGAGAGGACGGCTCCGGGCACATCGAGATCCGCCTGCTGGACGAGGTGGACGCGGTGCGCATCGAGATAGAGGATAACGGGCGCGGGATCGCCCAGCGGGATCTCGCGAATATCTTTGACCGTTTCTACCGGACGGACGCCTCCCGCAATTCTCGCATCGGCGGCAGCGGGATCGGCCTTTCCATTGTGAAAAAGATCGTGGAGGACCACGGGGGCTATATCTGGGCGACCAGCAAGGAGCAGGAGGGGACGACGATGCATATCGTTCTCAGGAAGTATATCGAACAGGAGGAGTCATGAGCAGGATATTGATCATTGAAGATGAGGAAGCCATCGCGGATCTGGAGAAGGATTATCTGGAGCTGTCGGATTTTGCGGTGGATGTGTGCAGTGACGGAGAGAGCGGCCTCGCCACGGCGCTGGAGGGGGATTACGACCTGGTGATCCTGGATCTGATGCTGCCGGGCATGGACGGTTTTGAGGTCTGCCGGCTCCTGCGGGAGAAAAAGGACATCCCGGTGCTCATGGTCTCCGCCAAAAAGGATGACATCGATAAGATCCGGGGTCTGGGTCTGGGCGCGGATGACTATATCACAAAGCCGTTCTCTCCGTCCGAGCTGGTGGCCCGTGTAAAGGCGCATCTGGCGAGGTATGAGCGGCTGGTCGGCTCCGGTGTGAAGCCCAATGAGGTCCTGGAGATCCGCGGCCTGCGCATCGACAAGACGGCGCGCCGGGTCTCGATCGACGGCGAGGAGAAGAATTTCACCACCAAGGAGTTTGATCTCCTGGCGTTCCTCGCGGAGCACCCCAATCATGTCTACTCCAAGGAGGAGCTTTTCCGCAGGATCTGGAATATGGATTCCGTCGGCGATATCGCGACCGTTACCGTACATATCAAGAAGATCCGCGAAAAGATCGAGGCGGATTCGTCAAATCCCCAGTACATTGAGACCATCTGGGGCGTGGGCTACCGGTTCCGCGTGTGAGCGGCACCGGAGAGGCAGCTCCCTTTTCCTTTCATCGACCTGACAACGCTCTGCAGGCGCCCCGGCAGGGCGTGCCTGCCTTGACGCTCTCTGCGTTATTTGGTATCTTAACTCTGTATGCCGTGCAGGCACTCACCTTTCGCACAATGAGCGCCGCACCGTATCTGTATATCCTGATGGAGCCGCCATCGGGGAGGGATCTCCCCGGGCGGAAAGGAGACACACAATGATCGTACTGTATATCGATCCGGGCACCGGAAGCATGCTGTTCGCGGCGATCATGGGGATCGCGGCGGCACTGCTGTTCTTCCTGCAGCGGCTCTGGATGAAGCTGAAATTCGTGCTCACGGGCGGCCGCAGCAAGGTAAAGGACGAGGAGACCTACGGAGTCGTCATGTTCAATGAGGGCGCCCGGTACTGGACACTCTTCAAGCCCATCGTGGAAGAGTTTGAGCGCAGGCAGGAACCGGCCCAGTACTGGACCATGGATCCGCAGGATCCTGGTCTTGAGGGAGACTGGAAATATGTGACACCGGTCTTTATCGGGGAGGGCAACCGCGGCTTCGCCAGGCTCAATGTCATGCGTGCCCGGGTCTGCCTCGCCACGACGCCGGGTGTGGAGGTCTATCAATGGAAGCGTTCCCGCCATGTGGGCTGCTATGTCCATGTCTTTCATATGATCAATGAGGGCACGGGATACCGGATGTTCGGGCTGGACTGCTATGATACGATCCTTCTGACAGGCGCCTTTCAGGAATACTATATCCGTAAAGTCGAACATCTCCGGGGGATCCCCGAAAAGGAACTCGTGGTCGCGGGTGTTCCCTATCTCGATGAACTGTTAAAGAAGCATGAGAGCACGCCCAGCACGCAGCAGGAGGGCATGCGGACCGTCCTGCTGGCCCCGTCCTGGGGGACGAGCGGGATCCTCTCCCGTTTCGGAGCGGAGATCATCGATGCGCTCCTGGCCACCGGCTATCACATCATCATCCGGCCCCACCCCCAGACCGTGATCTCGGAGAAGGAGATCCTCGCGCCGCTGCAGGCGAAATATCCGGAGACCGATCAGCTGGAATGGAACTACGATGCGGACAATTTCAATGTCCTGAACCGGTCGGACATCCTGATCAGCGATTACTCCGGTGTTGTGTATGATTTTGCCATGGTCTTTGACCGGCCCGTGATCTACGCCAACACCTCCTATGACCCGGCACCGTATGACAATGCCTGGCTGCCGGACGAGAAGATCTGGCGCTTTGAGATGCTGAAGCGCTTCGGCGTGAAGCTTGAACCGGAGGAATTCGGCCGGATGAAGGAAGTCATCGACGGGGCCATCGCGGACACCTCCCTCACAGAAGCACGCAGAGAGGTCAAGGCCATTGCCTGGGAGAATATCGGGCATTCCGCGGAGAAATGCGTGGATTACTGTCTGGCTAAGCGCGATGCGCTGGAGAAAGCGGAACAGGATGCCGCTCATTGATCTCTTCATCAGCCCGCCGCAGCTGCTCATAGAGTTTGTCTTCGCCCTGATCTATCAGATGATCGGGAGTCTGGGCTATACCATTCTGGCGGTCAGCATCGTCATCAGCTTCCTGATCCTGCCGCTCTACCGCCGCTCCGACCTGATCCAGGAGGAGGAGCGCAGACAGCGGGAGCGTCTGTCGAAGTGGGAGGAGCATATCAAAAAGACCTTCCGTGGCGAGGAACGGTCCATGATGCTCTTCTTTTATGACAGGCAGCAGGGCTACCGCCCCTGGTATGCACTCCGGGGCAGCATTTCTCTCCTGCTCCAGATCCCCTTCTTCATGGCGGCCTACCGTTTCCTGTCGGGACTGGAACTGCTGCAGGGAGCACCTTTCCATCTGATCCGCGATCTGGGCGCGCCCGACGGGATGCTCGTCCTCGGCGGGATCACGATCAATCTCCTGCCCGTGCTCATGACGCTCATCAATATCCTGTCGGGGGCCATCTACACGAAAGGCCAGCCGTTTTCACAGAAGGTGCAGGTCTACGGGATCGCGCTCGTCTTTCTGATCCTGCTCTACCGCTCCCCTTCGGGGCTTGTGCTCTACTGGACCATGAACAATCTCTTCTCTCTGGTGAAGAACCTGTTCTACAAATGTATCCGGGAACCGGGGAGAGTCTTCGCAAGGGCCTGTATCCCGGCGGGTCTGCTGTTTGCCGCGCTGATGTTCCTCCGGGGCAAACTGGACTCGACACCGGTCATCGTGTTCACGCTCCTGTGCGTACTGGTTTGCTGCCTGCCGCTTGCGGCGGAGCGCGTACGTGCTTCGGGATGGTACCGGCAAAAGGCGGGGGAGCCCGCGGATGCTCGTCCTGCGGACATGCGGCTTTTCTGTAGCATCGCGGCCGGGCTCACACTTCTCGTGGGAGCCGTGATCCCGCTGCAGGTCATCGGGTCCTCTCCCATCGATTTTGTGGCGGAGGGACAGTACGACAATCCGCTGTCCATCGTCCTGCGGACGGTACTGATCGCTGCAG
>JAEEGL012874458.1_pt1 | contig 21577 bp, 30 predicted proteins | sample 9134231 | NCBI WGS metagenome assembly JAEEGL01 (sample SAMN16246548, study PRJNA631951) | gut metagenome | biome: gut microbiome; feature: rumen; material: fiber-attached | host: Bos | place: Iran: Karaj | collected 2018-10
AAGCCTTCCTGTTCGAGCCAGGACCCGAACTCCGAGAGTGTTTTCGCGTCCATCTGTTCGAGCTTATCCATAAGCACGAAACCGCACTCCGGATTGAGCTTTCTCACGATAGCGGTAGCAACCTTTAACTGCTCCGAGCCGCTCATATTGTCCCACTTAAAACCGTTGTATGTAAGCTCCCCGCGCTCTACCGAAAGACCTTCAAGCGGGAGCTCCGCGCCGTTCAGAAGATTACGTCTTTCAAGCCTTATGCTCTCGATCTGAGCGGTGAGATCTTCATACTGTTTCTTGTAGCCGTCCGCCTCGATCTCGGCGCGTTCTCTGTCGAGGTTGGCGCGTATCTTGGCGTTAAGTTGTTCAACATCGGCGATATTTGCTTCGAGCTCCGCTGTACTTTCATCATGGAGATCCTCGGCGGACTTCCTGGCGGTCTGTACATTCGCCTCAGCCTGTGAAAGTCGTTCCTGTGCCGCTGCAAGAGCCGCTTGCGCTTCCGTAAATTCGCGCTCATACTGTGCGAGCTGTTCACGCTTGCGCTGGTTTTCGCCGTTTCTCGCAAGTATTTCCTGCTGTTGTCTGATAAGATCGGACGCGGACACCGGCTCTTTCGGAACGCCTGTATATGTAGGCATTTCCTTTGCGTATTTCGCCTTCTGGTCTGCGATCTGACCTATACCCGTTCGGGTATTGTATAAACGCTGTTCCTCGGCTTCGAGCGCGTACAGCTTATCGCCGACTCCGATGATCTTCAGCAGGGTATCAGCCTTATCCTTCGGCGATGCCTGCATAAACTTCGGAAGATTGAGCGCCAGAGCCTCAACAAACTCGTTAAGGAGCTGCTGACCGCCTTTGTTGCCGTACTTGTCTATTACCTTGAGCGAGCTTCTGTCACCCTTACGCTCGACGATAAGCCCGTTCGACAGCTCCACATGAAGAAAGGGCGGGACTACAGAGCCTTCGCGTTCGGGAGAGGACGGCTTGAATTTGTCGCCGCCGAGCGCCCACGCGATAGCGTCGAGGACAGAGGTTTTACCCTGTCCGTTATCGCCGCCGATTATCGTGAGACCGTTTTCCGAGGGAGAGAGCTTGACCGCTCTGACCCTCTTTACATTTTCTATTTCGAGGTTATTGATCTTTACCATCATCTTTTATCCTTTCAAAAAATATTTGTCCGGGGACATCTGTTTCTCCGGTTCGTTTGGCTTTCTTAAATGCTTCATAGGCCTGTCTGTATCGGTAGCTGTCGCCGAAGATATTCCACGCCGCCTTGACTACCTGTGGCTCATAAGGTCGTATCTTTTCCAGATCGGACACCGCCTTGGATGATATACTGCATCCGCAGCAGCCCGTTCGTGTCAATCCGTAGACCTCGTAAGCATCGGAATACCTGATACCGCGTTCTCGCTTGTACCACTCTTTATCGGCATCCGAAACGTAGTACAGCGGTTTGAAACGGAACTGTCCGCTCTTTTCCTGCGAAAAGCACATTGTTCCGTTCATATCCTTTGATTTTGGCACGCTGCGCATTCCGCCTTCATCACGTCGCTCGCCCGTGATGACCATTTCAAAGCTCTTCTGTACTCTGTGAGCGACATCCTTTTTGCAGCAGTCGCAGCACTTCGCGCTGACCTTGAACGGTATCGGATTTTCGTTGATGAAGTCCCACATATACGCCGAGCTGTTGATAACGAGTTGGATATCAGGCCGCGGGTCGCCCTTGTTGTTACAGCAGCACAGGAAGTTAATGCCTGTCTCCGCCCCGGGGTATCGTTCGCGAAGTTCCTGACGCTTGGCGTGCTTGTCTTCTGCCTGATCGTATTCGGTCTTGATACTGAGCGGTAAGCCCTTCTTCTGGACAACATCGAGTGCATTTGACATTATCTTCGATATGAAAGGCTGTCCGTATTTCCTCGTTGCAAGAACTATGTTCTTACCCTTTGCAGGTCTGTACTCGGTTATCTCGACACCGTACTTCTCCGCGATTTCCTTGACATGGCGCTTTGTTGCGTCCATTTCAAGTCCAGTGTTGAAAAAGCAATACTTTATCGGATCCAGCCCGAAAGCGTCTCTCGCGTCTTCCAGCAGGTCAATAAGAATGTCGCTGTCCGACCCGCCGCTGTAACTGCATATCGCGTTCGGGTGCTGTCTGAGCCTTGTTCCGATGATGCCGAGTATAGCTTGAAACTTTTCCGGTGCGGGTAGGTCTGCATAAGCAGGACGCTCGGTATAGACGCGAGAGTGAAAACCGTCTGTTTGTCTCATGCCACGATCTCCTTTCCACACATCTCCGGAAGATTCGCCCTTACAAGCGCACACGGTACCGGCGGAGTGACCGCGTTCCCGCAGCGTGCAACCTGTTTTGACTTCGGGTATGGTCTGCCCTCGCTGTCGTGATCTATTATGTAGCTTTCGGGAAATCCCTGCGCCCGGAACAGTTCCCTCGGCGTGAGCATCCTCATTCTGATGTCCGTGATTATGTAGTCCTCACCGTGTATCGTCACGAGTCCGAAGCGTTCCTTCGTAGTTATCGTGTCGAGCGGTTCCGTCACCGGCTTCGCGGTACCCGTCGAGAAGTATTTGACGAGGAAGGCCTGTACCTCTGCGTGATGCGCCCCGCTGCATGATATTGCCCCGAGCGGTTCGTCTATCCTCTGACCGTCCATGTGGTTCCGCATCGTAAGGATATGAGCCGTGACAAGCTCGTTGTGATCTTTTGCCGTGACCGTATCAAGCGGTTTATCAGCGGCACTTCCCGCGCCTTTGTACCCGCCGCCGTAGTTTTTCATGATGTGAGCTACGGAAAGCGCATACCGCGGGGAAGTATCAACGGTCATAAGCGGCTCTGTGAGCTCCTGACCGCGGACTTCATCGGTGGCAGTTTCGCTGTGGTACTGAATTAGCGAAGGTGCAACGATATAGTGCTTATTGCTTGATACAACAGTCCCGAGAGGTTCGTGTATGCTGTTCGTTCTCGGCTCCTGCCCGGCTCGTTCACCGTACCCGATAGGTATAATAAACGGCTCCGGATTGTCAATGACAAATTTCTTGATACCCCTCGCAATACGTTTCAAGGTGTTTTCCGCAAGTGGCTTGTCCCTCTCGAAAATGCTCTTCGCGGGCACATTCCAGTCGATGATCTCGGCCGCTGTCCGGTAAGGTTTACGCCCTTTGCCGTGCGTCGGCTCCGGAAAAACTATCGGTTCATCATCACACCGCGCTATCATGTAGAACCGTGTTCGCGTTGTCGGTGCTCCATAATCGCACGATCTGAGGATCCTGTACTGCACGTCATAGCCGATACCGTCCGAGATCGTTCTTGCTTGCTCTGAGTCCGGCGATATGTTCAGCGCTTCGCACATTTCGAGAAATGCGGGTCTGTTCCTCGGATAGCCCGACTTCCCGAGCATACAGCAGAAAGCGTCGAACGTCTCCCCTGCTCTCTCCTTTATCGGTCTGCCGTCGGCTCCGAGAGGTCCCCATGTCTGTATCTCCGGAACATTCTCCAGCATTATCACCCGCGGTCTGACTTCATACGCCCAGCGGAGTGTGACCCACGCGAGCCCCCGGATGTTCTTGTCAACAGGTTTCCCACCCTTTGCACGGCTGAAATGCGTACAGTCGGGAGAGAACCACGCAAGCCCGACCGGGCGGCCGTTGCACGCTTCCTTCGGGTCAACATCCCAGACGTTTTCGCAGTAGTGCTTCGTTCCCGGGTGATTCGCCTTGTGCATTGCTATCGCGTCGGGATCGTGGTTGATTGCTATGTCAACACTGCGGCCTATAGCCATTTCAATTCCCGTGGAAGCTCCACCGCCTCCGGCAAAGTTATCTACAACAATCTCCCTCTTGACAAAGCCGCAGTTATCTGTTATAATATCAGTGGAATAAGATTTTTTGTTTTGTCCTGCGGTTATGCCGTGGGGCTTCTTTTTTATGCTTTTGCTCATTTCATTTCCCCTGCATCCCAGAGCTCACCTTTGTGGTAACAGATCACCATTGCCGCCAGGCAGATCGGCAGCAGCCAGAGCCACACCGTGCCCGCGGTACACATGACCGAGAATGCGGCCACAAACAACCCGAACCATTTTGCCTGTTTCTTTTTTCTTTGTGTCATATCCTTCCTGCCTCCTTGTCTGCTCTGTACATCTTTGCAAGTTTACCTGCAAGCGTATCAAGCCACAGCTCCCGATCCTCGGGGGTAAGCTGTCTTGCCTTGACCGTCCTTGGAGGTACCGGTTCGCCCTTCTTCATTGCCGCGAAGCGCTCCCGGGCATTGCCCATGGGGGCTATTATCACTCTTTTACCAGTCAACTTTATCACTTCCTTCCAACTCTCGCTCGATTTCTTCCGGTCGCTTGTCCGTCTCGGAACACAACCAGATGCAGGTCGCTATGTCATGCACTGGCAGCTTCAGCATCCTGTTGAACTGCTCCGGCGTACCGCGCGTGAACAGATTGTTTTTGTCGCAGTATTGCTTTAGTGTGGGTTTGAGCATTGGGGGTCACCTCGATTCTCTTTGTATCCCACTATTGGGACGCAGAAGCTAAAAAAATATCTGCCTTTTCATTATTGCTGACAATATTAAGCGCGTCGCATATCTTGTCGATCTCTTCTGTGTTAAAACAAGAAGACCCATTTATGCGGCTTGATATCGTGTTTTCAGAAACTCCTATGCGCTCTGCTAACTGTCCTTGAGTTATGCCCGCTTTAGCGATAGCTGCACGAAGCAGATTTTTATTAAGCATTTTCCCACTCCTTTCTGTCCCACATCGGGGATGTTTATAGTATAACACATACTTTCTCAAATGTCAACCCTTTTTTGGGAAATTTTCAAAAAATGTTGTGATTTGCTATTGCATTTTTGGGACAGCCGTGTTATAATGGTACTGAAAGGCGGGTGATAATATGGATATACGCTCGGAAAGAATAAGCAACGCAATAATTAAAAGCGGCTATAGCTACCAAGAATTAGAAAAGATCACCGGTGTATCTAAGTCCTCTCTGCAGAGGTATGCTACAGGAGAAACGAGGAAAATACCAATAGACAGTATAGAAGCTATAGCAGCGGCTACGGGAAAAGACGCTCGCTATTTAATGGGTTGGGACGATCCTGCTACCGATCAGAATGAAAGCAACGTTTCTGCTATAATGGTGGATAATATATATATGATACCACTATTTGAAAGTGTATCGGCAGGTTTTGGAGCTTATGCCGACAGTCAGATTGTTGAATATATTCCCGTGTACCTTGAAAGCAAAACAGAACTCAAAGACTACATTGCTATAAGGGTTAAGGGCGATAGTATGTACCCTAAGATCGAGGACGGAGACATTATCGTCGTGCACAAACAAGAATATATTGACAGCGGTGATATCGGTGTTATACTGATTGATGGAGATGATGCACGAGTAAAAAAAATAGAATATGGCAAAGACTATGTGAAACTTGTTTCTCTTAATCCAGAATATCAAGATAAAATTTTCACCGGCTCTGAAGCTGAAAATCTTCGTATTGTTGGCAAAGTCAAAAAAATCATTAAAGAATTATGAGGCGTATCTATGAACCAAGATTATGTAAATGCGCGTTTTCTCGAATGGTGGTCATATCACCCGAGACTTTTTAAAGACGACATTTTCCCCGGATGGATGAAATACGAGTGCAAAATAAAAGACCCAAAAGAAAAGACTGTTCAAATGATACGTGAGGGGTATCTGAGAGTAGGCACACGCGAAGAACAGCTTGCTCAATTAACTGTAGCAGACTTAAAAGGAATAGCCGACAAACAAGGTTTAAAAGTAGGAAGCAAAAAGCAAGATATTATAAAAGCTATCATCACAAGCGGAAATGATGATTGGAGAAAATACATAGATGCAGCAGTCGCTATAACTGATAAAGGCTTGGAACTGCTCAAAAGCGGAAACCAACCGCAAACAGACGACCCGTCTTTTTTGGAGGAATACATCAAAAGAGATGCTTCTGGTAATATTGTTGATGTTGATTTAAAACGATACGCTACAGATTATAATAAGAACAGCAACGAGTTCAACCTGCTTTCAACAGGAAGAATACGCGAAATAATTGTGGAAGATTTCACAAAGCATGATTTTTCTATATATGGTGTTGACGATGCAAGAGAGCTGAAAAAAGAAATAAAAGCTGTATTGCTGTGGGAGGAAATTGCCGGAAAAGGAGAGCGTATTGTCGGATCCTATATAGCAAAGAAATATAACATTAAAACCGACATAGCATGCATGATAGTACGAACTGAGCACAACATTATCACAAGCAAATACGAACTAAAAGCAATGCACGAAGCAGGGTTTAATGAGTACGAGGTAAGTGTTATTGGTGATTGCGAAAGATGTCGATCACTTATCGGTAAACACTTTAAAATTTCAGAGGCTATTATCGGTGTAAATTGCCCACCCATACACATTGGATGTCGCTGCAAGGTGACCACGCCGCAAGAAACATCAGAAGATATTCAGGGAAATATTAAAAGAATACTAAACGGAAGAACTATTGAAGACATAGAAAAAGAGCTTGACCGTCAAATCGCAGAGAAAAAAGCTGCCGAGAAAGCAAAATCTTGAACATCGCTCTTTTATAGTTATTTCAAATGCGCCGGTAAGGTTATCGGGATAGCATAAAACGACATTATCAAAAAGGAGGAAACCAAAATGGACGAATACAAAACACTCGACATAGCACCGGAAGCATCACCTCAGTATAACCCGTATGCTGCTATGAACGCGCAGTCTCAAATGCAAAATGCAAACGAGAGCGCAATAACCAATCAGCTGCTCGAACAGATCATCAAGAACCAGGAGCAGGAGTTAAAGCAGCTTAAAGGACTGCGCTCTTATGGCGCTATCATTGCGCTTGTGGCGGGAATACAACTGATAGGCTGGATATTATCTTTAATGGGTATTGTAAGACTGTTTGGATAACAAAAAATCCCCTCACCGGCTGCCACCAATGAGAGGATAAGCGGATGTGGTATAGTAAAACACCAACACCCTAAGACTGTTATATTATACCACATCTCCTTGAAAATGTCAACAATTCACCGAAAATCGGCATTTTAGCCCCGATTTTTGCGGAAAAATCTCAAAAACAGCATTTAAAAGGAGGTTTTTTATGATTAACGAGAAAAAAGCTGTAATTTATGCACGTTACTCCTGCGACAGGCAGAACGAGCAATCCATAGAGGGACAGATCAGAGTTATCCGCGAATTCGCAGCGCGTGAAGGTTACACTATAACCGGGGAGTATATCGACCGCGCAAAGTCAGCCAAGACCGCGAACCGGCCGGAGTTTCTTCACATGATAATGGACAGCTCGAAGGGGCTGTTCCAGTACGTCCTTGTCTATAAGCTTGACCGTTTTTCCCGCAATCGATATGACAGTGCGTTTTACAAGGACAAGCTCCGCAAGAACGGTGTGCAGGTAGTCTCCGCGACCGAGAACCTTAGCGATAATCCCGAGAGTATCATTACCGAGGCTATGCTTGAAGCTATGGCGGAGTTTTACAGCGCCGAGCTTTCGCAGAAGACTCAGCGCGGGCTTAAAGAATCGGCACTTAAATGTCAGTCCATAGGCGGCACCCTGCCTTATGGCTACAAGTGGGGCGATGACAAGAAGCTGCATATCGACGAATCTACCGCTGAGATCGCGCGTATTGTCTTTGCGATGTACGCTGACGGCAAAGGCAAGAAGCAGATAGCTGATACTCTGAACGCGAAAGGATACCGCACCCGGTATGGAAAGAAGTTTAGCCTCACATCTTTCGACCACATGCTTACAAACCGAAAGTATATAGGTACCTTTACATATAACGATGAAGTCGAGATCGAGGGCGGATGTCCTGCTCTGATCGACCGCGAAACATTTGACAAGGTGCAGACTCTTGTCAGGGCAACAAAAAAAGCCCCTGCGCGTGCAAGGGCAAAGGTAGAGTATTATCTTGCGGGGAAGCTCTTTTGCGGCGTGTGCGGCGAGCAGATGATAGCTGTCGGCGGAACATCCCACACCGGCGAACAGCATCATTACTATAAATGCAGGTCTCACAAGCTCGAATGCGGCAAGTGCGGTAAAAAACCGGAACGTAAGAGTTTTATAGAGTGGTTTGTGGCTGACAGCGTCCTTGATCTGCTCAATATGGACGTAAACAAGGGGAAACTTGCGGATAAGATCATTGAAGCGTACAAGGCAACACTTCAGACCGACCGTGTCGGCGATATAGAAAAGCAGATAGCGGCAATAGAGCGAAAGCAGAATAACATAATCGACCTGCTTATCGAACGTAAAACACAGATACTCCTTGACAAGCTCGACAGCCTTGAATTGCAGAAATCAGAACTTGAAGAGGATCTTTATGCCGCGAAGCTGTCTTCCTCGCATATCCCGACCCGTGCCGAAATAATCGGGTGGTTTGAGCGTCTTCGTGCGGCCGACGGAACCAAAGACTATCTTATGAGACAGGTCCTGAACACATTTGTCCGGAAAGTGTATCTCTGGGATGATAAAGTTCTGATAATCCTTACTTTGTATAACACATCGGAAACTGTCGAATTTGAGGATATCCGCGAATGGGAAAAGCTCTCCGAGGAAGTTCCGGAAATAACATACGAACCGCTCACAAACAATGCTGTGAGCGGTTCGCGTAAGAATATAATTGGTTGCCCACTTACCAACCTAAATGAACCGCCGACAATACTGGTGATAAACGCGAGCTTGTGTATGCTCACCCGTATGGACAGATAGCAAAGCCCCGCCCGGAAACAAAACCGAGCGGGGTACTATTATAGTGTCTTCATCTGGGTCCGGACCTTCTGCTTGAATTCCTTCCACTGTGATGTGAAGAATTCGGGAGCGTCTTTTGTTATGCGGATATCATCGACCGTGAGTTTATGCTTTTTCAGCAGATACGCCGTGAGCATCGCCGCCTTATGTATTGGCACGGCCTTGTACATGGTTGGAACGAGGCAGTCTGCGACCGACAGTGCCAGCGAAATTGTCTCGTCGTTCGTTCTCCCGTCCTGTTTCTGCCAACAAGCATTCAGATCCAGTACCTGCCATATCGAGTCAAACGTAATAAAATAGTGCGGTATAAGACCGTGTGGGTCGAGGTGCTCGATCTGTCGGGACGTTATATCCGTCGGTCGGTGTTTCTCGTGCAGATACATATACATCGGTACGAACGCGAGCGTTATTCCTTCCGGAGCGCCCGGTCGTGCAGGTGGTACACTGTACCCGTGATCTTTGAGCAGGTAGTTCCATATCTGGATCCCGCCCGACACGCGCTGATACTGTGACGGTTTAATGGTTTCCCACGCCATAGTATCACCCCTTCAGTAACTCGTTCACGCGCTTCTGCACCGCCGCGTAGTCATACCCTGCGGCAAGGAGACGGCTCTTGCGTTCGGAGCCACTGCCCCACTTCCCCGCGATAACCTCGCGCGCGACAGCATCGATGCCCGTTTTTGCAGTCGCCTGCACCCGATCATATTCGATGAACGGACACTGGAACCAATATTCCCAAAAACTGTCGAGCTTGCGCTTTACAACACCGTCACCCCTGCTGCCGAGCGTACTCTCGATCGTAAAGCCGTTGCCCACATAGACACCGACGTGCGGGTGCGTCTTGCTGTACACTATCAGGCCGGGTATCTCGGGGATATTACCGATCTTGCCCTTTGCCTTGGACAGATTGTACATTATGCCCGCGTTTACGTCGGAATGGCCGTCGTATCTGGGCGACCCTGTCCCGCCGTCGGGATTGCCGCTCCAGATGTAGGATTTTATCAGGCCGACGCAGTCAACGCCGTAGTAACCCTTGCGGAACAGCTTTTTCAGCTCCTCCCACCTCTCGGCCGTGTAGCCTGTGCTGGCTTTGTTGCCATACAGCTTGTGTAGCAAATCATACTGCATTTCTATCGGGCGCAGGATGCCGCCCCACATATATTTTGTGGGCAACGACAGCGCCTTCTCGCAGTGCTTGACCAACCCCGTGTTTGTGTAAATGCTCATTGTTATCACCCCTCAACATAATTTGCTACGCTCTGGTTGTCCTCGAGCCATTTTCTCATGGTCTCGAGAGCCACATCCACCCACGAGGAGAACACCCGAAACGGCAGGAAAGCCGCCACTACAGGGAATTTCTCGACGAACCAGTCGTAAACCTGTCTGAGCTTCAGCTGGCCTGTCTTCTCTCCGAGAATCTTCTCGGCCTCTGTGACCGCGAATTTGAGCCATTCTATGACCTTCTTCTTCTGATTGACTATCAGATACACTATCACGATTATGCCCGTCACGCAGCCCACAGACAGCGCTATGATATCAGATACCTGCATCGTTATCACCTTCTTTTGGCATGTCTTTGAGCTTGTCAAGCTCTTTTTTGTTGTACTTTATCACGTTCTCGCATTTCGCCTTCCAATAGTAGAAGCCGAAAGCCGTTGCCGCGGGCGCACCTATGTACGCGAGAAGCTCCCCGAGCTGGGAATGCTCGAGCGCTACAATCACGCCGCCGAAAACTGCGCCCGCGAGCCACACTATCACCGCCGCTGAGAGAACGAGTTTTGAAAACTCGCGCTTCATTATTGTGAAGTCTCCCTTACATAGAAATCTGTTATCTCAAAGTAGTTCGTCCGTGCGTCGGATAATCCGCAAACATTGAACGAAAGATACATTGTCGCTGCCGTTGCTGTAAACGTCATTTGATGATTGTGCTTCAGCAAATCACGGTCAATGTTTTCTGGCCAGTCCTCCCAATGTTCATAATCGACGTAGTTTGCGCCCAATATTCTCACACCGCTCCGATAGCCTTCAAACCACGCTGCATCCGTGTATTGAAAATCGAAATTGATAGTATAGCTTGTGCCAACGGTCAGATTTGGCAGCGCGATGTTGAAACCTTCATATCCTGCCGATGACTCCGATGCTGAAAAACTACCTATGCCATTTTCGACGCTGTTGGTAATAGGAGATACGCCTTTCGCTGCGCTGATTACAACACCTGTGAAAATATCCGTCCCGCCACCACCACCTCCACCGGAGTTCCCACCACCGAGCATAGCGCCTTGCATAAAACTTGTGAAATCCATTATGCATTCTCCTTCCACGTGTCCGTATCGCCGTCAAGAACGTACTTCTTCCCCGAGCCGTCGGTCAGATATGCCCAGCTCCCCGCTTTGACCGGGGGAAATGTCTCATTGCGCCAACTTCCCGCTGTCGTAGTTGTGGGAAGGCTCGCAATATCAGCCGCCGCCGATATCGAGAATATTGCCGTGTTTGTAGTATGATCCATACCGTTTAATGCTAACATAGTTTTGTCCTCCTATCGTATGATTACCTCAACGTGCCGCTCGTCGATGCGCCGCAGCACTCGAATGCTTGTGTTTTTATAGCACGAGGTTCCTACCCCGCGCCTTGCGGAAACGTATCCGCCCGGTTTGCAGCTCCCGTCGTCTTTGATAACGAGGCGGCCCGTCATACCGACTGCGGCCCACTCGGGGCGCTTTGAGCGGGGGATATACTTTCTGTTCGGATCATAATCGGGAGATATAAGCGGCTCGCCGTCGGGGGTGGTAATTATCCTGCCGAAGATGTCACGGGCGTATTTTCCGCTCCAGTGCAGCTCGTAGGCGTTACCGACTACGGACGGTGCCGCGGATATGATACCGAAGATCTCGTCACCGTGCGCAGGGATTATTCTATCCCCGTCCAGCGTCACGAGCATACCGCACCTGTCCTCACCGTCGGGATTTCCGTCAAGCCACTCAAAATACTCGGCGTAATCCGCGCCCGAGCCACTGTAACGACCTGTAATAGTGAGGTTTCCTGCCGCATCAAGCGTCATTATATTGTGGCCATTACCAATTGCAAGAAAATATATTCCTTCATCGTCTGCGTCCATACCCGAAACAAACGAATGTGAACGGCTGCTTTTGTTGTTGTTGCCAAATACTGCACTATCGTGACTTGTTACCGTATTATATGAGCCTGCAACTATCGTGTTTAAGCTGTAGCCATTTACCGCAACTTTGTTATGCCTGCCAAATACAGCCATACCCTCGGAGTTCTCGAGTTCGTTAGCCTCTCCGTGCACAATAGAGTGTCGGCAATATCTTGATACAGTATTTTGATATCCTCCAACGTGAACCGCATAAGCACCACCTGTTATGGTGTTTTCGTCGCCTTCAACGTGGCACATTCTTAAATTATTACTGGCTGTGCCCTCTAAACGATTATTATTTCCCTCAACGTGGTTGGTGTATGAATTGCCACCTGTTATGGTGTTTCCTTGTCCTTCATAATGGTTATAGCCGTATTGTACTTGCTGTGTTCCTGCGCCCGGTATTATGCCGTGATTATTATAGCCCTCTATGTGGTCTTGCAGGAAGTTTGACCAGTTACCGCCCGTCTCTGTTGTTGGGTCAAAGGCGCGATAATCGTTAAAACGTTCAGTAAATGAACCAAAATAATTATCGGGATTTAGGCACTCACCTACACCGCCGCCTCCGCCGCATCTTTCCTCAAGATCGTCAATCCGCTTCACGAGCTGGTCCTTGGGATGTACCCCTATCGGATCAGGCATTGCTCGACACCTCCTTTACAGATGTAGGCGCGGTACAGGTTATCGTTGTGATACCGCGGAATCGCCACGTTATGCCCGTGACCACTCCAAGCGCCCCGCTGCCTGCGGAATGTACCCGGCCGCCCGTGAAGTTGGCCATGTCTCCGAGCTGAACAGACGGGTCATCGGTGCATTTTGCCGTGATATCGCGGACGAGACTGCCGACAGCCGCGCGTATAGCGGTATTTATCGTGTCGCACTCGGTCTCGGTCTTGCCGTCGAGCAGAGGATTGAGCGGGAGCGTGACATACCCGGGGCGCGCATTTGCTTCACTGATATTACCGCCCGTGTACGTCTTGACCTTGTGCGCGGAATACGCTGTGAGATATTTCACCCACGTCCGGATATCCGCGTACTGGATATCCACACGAGCAGCGCCGTCGCTCGTATAGGAGGACTGCTGCCCGGAAGAATACCCTGCGGAGCGTATCTCGAGATAGCCGTTACGATTGACTATCGCGTTGCCTCCGAGGAGCTGCGCCACCCACATGACGAGGTCTCGCCATGTCTGTATGCTCGCACTGCTCGGGGTGAACGTTACCGACTGATTGGGCAGCCCCTCGGGAAGTTGCACCATGTTGCTGCCTACAGCGGCACAAGCTGCTGCGATCGCTGTTGTGGCCGTGTACGACTGAGCCTTGGCTGCTGCGGGTATCTCCACATCAAACAGAGAAGCCGCATCCAGCGCCTCGATCGTGAGCAGTTTACCGCGGCGTTTGGTCTTTGAGTCATCTACCCAGTATGTACCGAGATTATTTATACCCGTACCGTTTTTCTCGAGGGTTATCATCGCCCCCGAGAAATCGACCTCGGCAAGATCACCGGTCAGCAAGAGCGTCATTTTGAGCACCGCAGCACGGAACGTACCGAATGTGAAATTACCTCTGTCACACGTTGACATTGTGATACTCAATGAGTTTGCAAGAATGTCGGCTTCAGTAAAAGCGGTTTCACCGATCGTGCCTAATATTATAGCATCTTCCGGCATATCACACCTCCACGAGCTCGTAGCTCACGTCCCACCACTCGGTATCTTCTTTGACAATGACAAGCGCTGCGGTGAATTTGTTGCAGTAATATGTACCGCTCGGAGATACGCCCGGCGTGTAAAGCTCGATATCAACAGTCGCGCCCTGTTTTATAGTATCGGCTATCGTCTCGAGCTCTGCCGTTGTTACTCTGTGGGTAACATTGGCATGAACGACATCGGAACGCACAAGTTCACGGTGCATGACGCCTGTCTCCGTGCGTGTTGTGCCCTCGCCGTCAAGGTCCTCCGCAGTGAAGCTGTATGATGTAATGCCGGGAAGATTTCCGACAAGCTGTAATCCTGTTCCTTCCATTGCGGCCTCCTATCCGTTTGTTCTCGTTGTGTAGTCGCTGTTGACCTGTTCGTCGTTGATGTAGTTTTTCACTTCAACATTTATGTATTTTTGCGCTTCTGACGGCACTATACCTGTTGATCTCGGTGCGGTATCGTGGAAGTTGTTGTTTTTCTCTATTGCGGGAGCGGGGAACTCAAGCGTTGCGTGTCCACTGATATACTCAAGCTTTACTTCTGTCGGAACATGAAGCTGTCTTTCTATTTGCCTCAGCAAGTTCATTTCCTCTGTACTTGGCAGATATGTACTTGTTACCTCGGTTTTTGGAACGCTCGACGGCATACCGGTACTTCCCCACTTATAATAGGCAGCCATTGGAGCCCCCTCAATCGGCGAAAAACGATTTATTATTCCGTCTGTGTTCTCTGGCGTATATAAACCATGTTTTTTTGCAACTTCATCATCGTTGAAATTGAACAGATCGTGCAACGAGCCACCGACGTGCTGCCAATATGCGTCCCAATCGTTTATCTGATCGGACAGCAAACCAAGAGTAAGTACATCAATGATATCGCGGCACAGACTATCAATACCCCTTATAACACCAAGCTCATCACCGGAATTTAAATCCTGTACAGCTTTGTAAATGTCCTCACCGACTTTGAAGAAGTGGTCAAACTTCTTTTCATAAGCGTCTTGATGATTTGAACCAAAAATACCGTCAACAACACCGAGACCCGCCGAAAAAATATTGTGAACGGCATCTCCAAGGTTTATTAACGCCAACCCCCAATCAACATCTTCTACCGCCTGTTTAATTTTTTTGCCAATATCCCTGAAATCAATATTAACCGTAGGCTGCGCTGCTTCAAAAGCACTTTTTGCTTCTTCCGCAGCATTTTTCGCCGCAGAAGTAAAGTCGTAGAGCTTATCAAAATCATTATCTCCTACAAGCGCATTTGCCAGCGCCCCCGATCCGCCCGAAAGCTTTGTGATAGTATCGAAACCCGCAAGCTTGCTGACAGCCTTCTGAACATTGCCAAGCTCTTCCTCATAGTCCTTTGCAGCGTCCGTAGCGTCGTCTGTTGCATTTGTAGCACCGTCATACGCGCTCTTAACTATTGCGCCTATATCGTCGGTCTGCTCTGCCGTGCTCCCGACAAGCCCCGCAAGCGTCACGCCAAGAGTGAGCAGAAGTGTCAAGGGCCCGCCGATAGCCGCTCTGAGTTTATTCAGCACCGCTATACCCGCAGCCGCAAGAGCAATACCGCGCACCGCCGGGCTATCAATGGAAGCTATCGCCTGTCCTATGATCGAAATACCGCGTGACACATTAATTATCGGCTCTCTGAGTGCGTCCATAAGGCCGCCGAGTACCGGCACGATAGACGATATAAGCGGCTGGAATGTCGCTCCGAGCTGCTCCTGGAAATCGCCGAAATCGTTTTGCAGCTGCTTCAACTTACCCGTAGGCGTATTGGCAAGCAGTTCGTTCATGTTACCGACCTTGTCGCCGATAGCATCGACAAGCACCTGCGCTTTTTGCGACTCCGTACCGTATTTAAGTATCTGCTCCTGCGCCTCGGTGAACATGACACCCTGACGTTTGAGCGCGGTGTACTGCCCGTTGAGTGCACGCCCGAGCATATCCGCGGCAGATGCCGCATCACCGACGCTCGCATCATATCCCGCGTTCTGCGCGATCAGATCGTTCATCGCGGGAATGAGCATTTTGAGCGTGCTTGACTGCTTGGCGTAGGTTGTGAGCTGCTGCGCTCCGGCAAGCTGTATCTCATCACCTATGACACCCAGCTTCTGCTGTGCGCTCGCAAGCTCCTTTATACTCTGTATCTCCTCGTCGGTCGCGTTCATGCGCTGCTTCATATGCGCGGTAAGCTTCAGCTCGTTCTGCATCTGCACCACATACGCGTCGTTGCTGTCTTTGAGGAATTTACCGATACCGAGCGCTGCAACTGTGCCTTTGAGCTTCTTGAAAGCCGCCTCGAGGTTGGTGACCGGTGCCGTTTTCAGCTTTGGAAGCTCCTCGGAAAGCTTCTTTATCTTCTCCGCAGCGTCTGCGGCATCCTTGCCGGCATTGCCCAGATTATCGGAAAACGACCGTATATCTCCGAGCGCGCCCTGTAAGCCCTGCTGCATGCTCTGCAACTCTGAGCGCGTCTGCTCCGCCGCCGTGCCCATCATACCGATACGCGGGGATGTGTATATCGCCGCATCCGACATTGATGTGAGCGACGTGCTCGCACGTTCCGAAGCGACCGCGAAACGGTCAAGGTCGGCCGTACTGCCGCCGAACGACGTAAGCCCCGAGACCGCCTGCGCGATCGTTGCGGTGAACTGCTGCATCTGCTGCGCTATGCCGGACATCACCGCGACGAAATCGGACATATCGCCCTTGGCATTGCCCGCACTGCCGCCGAGATCTTCGAGAGACTGTGCAACGCCCGAGATACTCGCGCTCGCACCGCCTACGTCGGCGGATATCTGTATATTGAGTTCATCGACCATTGACATCTTTTTTCAGTCTCCTTTGCCTTGCCTCGAACTGCCGTCTGATGTTCTCCATTGCCGCATAGCCTTCCTGCCAGTTCTCCACAGGTATCTGTCCGTCGGATGTACGCCCGAAGAACTCCGGGAACGCCGTTTTTATCGACCTGGGCAGTTTTATGTCCATACGGCTGAAAGCGCCGCCATAGTACGCTATGAATGCGGAATTTATCATCTCGCCGCGCTGTTCTGCCTCGGCTTTTTCTCCCGCGTAACACAGCACAGACATGATCTCGCCGACGGTCATCTGCCAGAAATCCGAAACGCTCACGCCCGTGGATATCGCGGCAGGAAACAGCTCATTTATCAGATCTGTGGCACTGTCATATCGCTTTTCTTCTCTGTGATGCTCTCTAACGTCTTTTCTGCCGCCACGAGCAATGCCGCCGCCTTTGCCGCCTCGACTTCCTGCGCTTTGATGTACGCTTTTTTCTGCGTTTCGACCGCATTGCTCTTCAAAAAACCCGATGCCACCATAACGTCGAACACGAGGAAGGTGTACTCCTGCATACCCTCGCCGCTCTCGGTCATCTCGTCGTAGATCTCGAACGCAGCCTTCTTCCTGTCCTTATACTCGTCTCCGGGCATTGCTGCCGCGATGTAATCGGCCGCAACGCTCACCTTATCGAGCTCGGTTGTCTTGGCGAGAAGCGAAGCACCGGCGCGCTCCTCGAACTCGACGGCTCTCTCCGCTGTGATCTTAAGCTTAAGCTCATCGCCGTTTTTGCGTGTATATATAACGTAATTTGCCATTGTAATTACTCCTTGTTGTCAAAAGTTAAGGCGGGACTGCTGCCCCGCCTGTATTGTGTATCTCTGCGGCGTATTATGTACCGCCGCCACCGCTCTGAGAGCTGCCCCAACTCGTTACAACGCACGAACAGCGGGCTTTGAGCGGCTCACCGGGAGATGTTGCGAGCATGAAATATCTCGTGTCAGCCGTAAAACTGTGTGTCTGCCCGTTGGGATAAGTTACCGAGCAGGAAACGTTGTTTGCATCGGCAGGAAGCGAACTTATCGGATAAAAGTCAAAGTTGAGGTTCTGCACGTCCTGCAGACCCGCAATGTAGATCTTTTTGCCGGATGTGTCGCTTACCGGGGTAACATCAACTCTCTCGGGATCGGAGCCCATATCCGGCGTTGCAAAAACACCGGGAAGCTCTGTGCCGCCGATCGTGACTGTGGTACCCTGTACAAGTACGGCAGGTGCTGTATTAGGCATTTTGTTGTCCTCCTTACAGAATTATTGTGTGATGTGTATGATCCACCCCGCAGGTGTACTGCATCATGTACCGCTCGGCGAAATCCTCCGTCAGCGATGTGGCAATGCTGCGGGTAAATCCCGCGGGTGTCATTATCTCGTCTATGGATTGTGCAAGCTCCATAGTGCTCTTTTTATCGGGCGTGTAGGCGTCTATCTGCACGGTTATCCGCGTGAACACCTCGTGGCCGCTGCACGTCGTAGCAACATTGGAAGGCGTTGACAGCACGATCAGCGGGAACGTGACGTATGTGTCGGTGAAAGACTGCTCTATCTGCGTACCGAGCCCGGAAAGCAGGCCCGCAACGTGGGGGAGTATGTCAACCATCAGCGGTCACCTCCTGTTGCAACTTTGAGTATATCGCGGACAAGTGCGTCCTTGATCTCCTGCCTCTTTGCTTCGAACGCGGGACGAAGGAACGGCCTTGCCGACTGTGGGTAGGCGGTATGGAACTGCCCGCCCGGATCACAGTACACCCACTTTATCTTTGCGGTATGTGCGACTGCGGGGTCGCCCTTGGAACCGGTGCCGAACTCAACAGGCGGCGCATACTCGACGTTTGTGCCCACAGCGTAACGGCATTTATCGACCTTCTCGACAACTATGCTGTTACGCAGGCGCCCCGTATCGACCGCACCGACCGCCTCGATGTTGTTCTCGGTCTGACGCTTTACGTTATACGCCGATTTGTGCAGGCTGTTGTCAACGACCGTGTCAAGGTCTTTGCCGAGCGCTCTCAGCCTGTTGATAACGCCCTGCAGGCCTTTGATCTCAATTGTTGCCATTGTACGCACCTGCCTTCTCGAGCGTCGCCTCGGTGTGCGTCGTGTACTCCGCGATCGAAACGACCCGATAATCTCCGCCCGGGAGCGTTACGCGGTCATTTTTGCGGATATCCGTACCCGACTCGACCACGATGCGGAACATTGCCTCCGTGCGCGCTCCGTAAAGCTCAACGGAAAAGCTGTCCCGCACCGGGGAAATGAGCCCGCGGACTGTGTCCACAGGCTCATACTGGTTTTCCGTACCGAAGCCGTAAGACGAAGCCGCCGTGACCGCCCGTTTAAGCGGGTAAGCCTTTGTGTCACGCATTATCAGACGCATGGACCGTCCCCACCTTCCTCGGATAATTGCCGAGCCTTGCCTTGTCGTCCTCGGGCAGCACATCGAATGCTCTCGAGATACCGCCCTCGGAGCGGGAGCTCTCGCCCTCCGATCCCTGTATGTTGTATGCAATGACCGCAAGTTTTACTGCAAGGCTCTCCAGACGTGCGGGCAGCGCGTCCCGCCCGATGATGTCGAGTATCTTGTCGACAGCTTCTTCAAGCAGCGCGTCAACATACTGTTCCTCGCTCTGCTTAACTTCCTGCCCCAATCGGGCTACAAATTTAGCGTACAGACTATGTGAACCCGCCACTTTTCTCACCTGCCTTATGCGCCGACTGTTACGGTAATAGCGGACGATGTCGCTACAGCCTTATTGTCTGCATCCTTGGCCGCAACAACGATCTTGTGACCGGATGTTGCAGAAACTACGCCGTCAGCGGGAAGTGCAGTCCAGCCGCTCGACAGGTCTGTGCCGAGAGTGGGAGCGGTAACACTCGACGCGGTCTTGTACACGAGAGTTGCGCCGGAAGCGTTGCCCGCTACAGTTACCTTGCCCTTGCCGGCAGTAGCCTCGGCTGTCATAGTCACAGTAAGCTCACCGAAAGCACCGTAGTTGACCGCGGTGCCGGCCTTCTTGTTGTCGAAGACGAAGCAGTCGTGGTAGATCAGACCCTCGATAAGTCTGCCGGCGATACCGGGCGGGTCATCGTGTATCTTGTAGTCCTGGATCTTGACAGGCGCAGGGCTGCAGATCGGGTGTGTGATGATGAACGAAGCACCCGCGGGCATACGGCCGCTCGGTACGCCGATGATGGCAACGCCGTCACACTCACCTACCTGACCCTTGAACAGGATCTTATCCTGCGCGAGCTCGGTCGCCTTTGTGAAGTTGGCGTCGGTTTTGAGCAGCTCGATGAACGAGGTCTTGCAGAAAGCCACACGGCCCTCTGTGGGGAACTCTGCGTCTGTGATCGCGGTGTTGGCCGCGAGGAAGGTCTTGTATGCGTTCTCTGCGGTGTTCTCCGTGTAGGTCTTCTTGCCGGCATTGTTTGCCATTACAGCGAAACGATAACGATCGACTTCGGGAATGATCTTGTTGTCGATCTGTCTGCGAAGTGCAGCACCTGCATCGCGAACACCCTCGGGACTGTCTACCGCGTTGGTCTTGTCGATCGTGATGCTGAACGACTTGGCCTGTGTCATGGTCATTTCCTGCACAGTGTCCTCGAGCTCGGTCGGTGTACCGTAGCGGTTAGTGCCGTTTGCGTTGTAGTCGTTGAGCTCTGCGGTCTGCATGGAATATACCTTGACAGACTTTGCGCCGATGAAATCAACGTTGTTGTTTACGCCCGCATCGGAAAGAGTGCCCTTGCGGATGACTTCATCGACCTGGTTGGAATACTTGCTTGCGAGATTGATTGCCATTGTGTTTTACCTCCATTTACTTTACTCCGAGACCCGCAAGGAATGCGTCCTCGGACATTTTGCCGCCGCCTGCTTTGGGCGGAGCGCCTTTGAGCCTGTCGTTGACGGCCTTCTCGACCGCCTCCCCGAAAGCCTTTTCCACAGCTTCCATACTTGCCTTGCAGGCATCCGCACTTGTGCAGTCGAGAATATCGGCGAGACCCGCGGGCAGGCCCTTCCCGGTAAGCTGTGTGACAGCCTCGGCGTGAAGCTCGCGTTTTGTGATAGCCGCCTCGCGCTCGGAAAGCTCCTTCTCGCGCTTCTGACGTTCATACTCGGCCTTTTCCGCGGCCTGCATCCTGGCAAGCTTTGCGGCCTCCTCTGCCTGCGCCTTTGCATCGGCCTCCCACTTCTGTCTGGCAGTGTTGAGAGCCTTGTTGACGCGCTTGTCATACTCGCTCTGATAGGCTTTGTTGCTGCTCAGCACATCATCGAATGTGGGCTCTTTATCCGCGGCTTCCTCTGCGGGGGCTGCTGCTCCCGCGTCCACGTTTTCGGCTGCGGTTTCCGGGTCGGCGAAATACTGCATGGATATGCAGAGCGTCGGCTTTTTTCTGTTAGGATTGAATGTGAACATAGTGTCCTCCTTGCCCGTCCCGTTCCTGCCCGGGGCGTTCATAAATGTTTTGCCCGCGGCGTACCTGCCGCCGCGTTCGTTTTGGATATAATAACAGCGCCCGTGAAGGCGCCGCGATTATCAGAGTTTGGAACGTAAATAGTCGTTGAGCGCTTCCTCTGACGCTCTGAGCTTATCCGTGTTATTGCCGTCGATCGCGTGTGCGGTCAACGCCTGTAAGCTCTCAATAATGACTTTGTTTGACTCTTTCATAGCGCTCTCGAGAGCGCACGTTTTCTCGGCATCCGACTGAAACCGCCTGTTACCGAGCTCGAGGCGCGCGTTTATCTTGCCTACCTCGTCGTCGATCTTTACGTTGGTGTCTTTCAGTCCACTCTCCAGCGCCGTGAGACGCTCATTTTGTTTAACGTTCGGAGCCTTAGCCTTCTGAACTATCCCGTTTATGACCGCCCCCGCTCCGGCAAGCGTGATTATGCCGCCGCTTATCGCGAGTATCACCTGCCACAGGTCGTTGGGATTTATCACGATCGCGTCCGGCTGCCGAGGTTCCTCGGAGCTTGCCGCCGCGGGGAACGCCATAAGCGCGCACACAATGAGCGGGACTATCAGTAAAATGAGTTTCTTCATACGGTTGTCTCC
>JAEEGL013843960.1_pt1 | contig 21577 bp, 23 predicted proteins | sample 9134231 | NCBI WGS metagenome assembly JAEEGL01 (sample SAMN16246548, study PRJNA631951) | gut metagenome | biome: gut microbiome; feature: rumen; material: fiber-attached | host: Bos | place: Iran: Karaj | collected 2018-10
AATATTTACCAGAAAGCTATGCTCAAAATCCTATCAACTACAAGATTATACGTGGGAAAAGTCCCAAATTTGGGGAGGAAGACTTGGAACATTTTTTTATAGTAAAGAACATTATTGGTGAGTTCTGGGAGAAATAGAACAAATTAGATTAAAGAACAAATGGAGATTGATTTTTAGATCAGTCTCCATTTATTCTTATTACTGTTATGCAAATAAGTCATCGCATATGATAACCTTCTACATCTTGCCGCTATACTTGCCTTGTGAAAGTTCAAATGTGGTTATTAATGCCTATTCATCACTACTATGTTTTCTTAGTTCATCCAAATAGCTTGCAGTAATTACACCTGAAGGCAATGCTATAATTGCGACTCCAAACAAAGATGACAACATGCTAACAAATCTTCCTATATCTGTAACAGGACACATATCACCATATCCAACAGTTGTTAAAGTTACTGTAGCCCAATAGAGCGCATCAAAGAAGGAAGTGAAAGTTTGTTCTCCTGTCTTTGGATTAATATGTGGTTCGACATTAAACAATACCAAAGCAGTAATAAATATATAGGCTAATGATATGATGAGTACAGACAATAAAACACGTCGTTCTTTATATAAAATTTTCGCAAAAGTTGCTATAGGAATTGAATATCTCACTAGTTTCATCACTCTAATGATTCTAAGCAAACGGATAAATCGCAATAATCTTAATACAGGATTGAATGCTGATATTATTGGGAGTATTGACAATAAATCTACAATAGCCATGAAACTGAAAGGATATATCCAGAAAGATTTGTTTCCCTTCTGCAATCTAATGTCTGCAGTTATCCATCTTAGAATATAGTCCGTAACAAAAATAATAGTAGCAATCCATTCCGTAACCTTGAAGATTTCATAGGTCTGCATGAACATCAATGGTAGGATGCTCATGATAATTATACCTACCATAAACCAATCATAGAAAACACTTACTTTTGAGGAGTGATCTGTCCTATCTATTATTTTTTCTATCTGTTGTCTAGTCATAATTCTCATATTTAACCCATATAAAAGAAATCCTTTTGACTGTATTTTTTTTCAGAGTGTGACCACACTTCCCTTTTTTTGTTAGTTAAATAGAAATGGTATGGAAGTATGACAAATCCATAAAACAAAGTTAGTAGCGCGTAGACAATCATCTTATTGATTGTCATTCCTACCAATCTAATATATCCAATTATTGCTTTCAAAATAAAGTATAAACGAATGGTGCTATTGTTGAATCTGCAAAAATAACAAAAAGACCTATAATTAATAGAAGTACAATGATAGGTGCAAGCCACCATTTTCGTTGCTGATATATGTATATAAATAGTTCTTTTAGTAGCTCCATATTACTTCACTATTAAATTATTTCCCATGACTAAAACATCCAAACCAGAATTCATGAACGTATACAATGCGTCTTCTGGAGTACAAACTATAGGTTCTCCCATTATGTTGAAACTTGTATTCAAAAGCATTGGACATTCTGATTTGTTGTAGAAAGCGTTAATCAGCGAATATAATCTATCATTCGTCTCCTTATGAAGAATCTGAGCACGAGTACTCATGTCTTTATGTGTAACGGCATAATACCCTTGCTGCTTCATTATATACGTAAACATCATATGTTCACTTTCTACATCATGAGTTTCTATTAAATCATCTATATATTTATCCAATATTACAGGAGCAAAAGGTCTAAATTGTTCACGGAATTTTATTTTAGAGTTTATTTTATCCTTCATTATGGCATTTCTTGGATCGGCAAGAATACTTCTATTTCCTAATGCACGTGGCCCAAACTCCATTCTGCCTTGAAACCAACCAATTACCTTGCCATCAAGTAGGTAATCTGACACGACATCAAATATATAATCATCATCTAGGTATTCATAATCTAATCCTGCTTTTTTGATTGCATGTACCATCTCTGTATTAAGGAAATCAGGACCTATGAAAGAAGAATCTCTTAATTTTACAATCTGTTTGTTATCAATATACGAACATGCTAAAGCTGCACCAATAGCACATCCTGAATCATCAGGAGCATAAGGCACATAGACTTGTTCAAAGATTTCATTCCTTAGAATGATGCCATTTGCTGCACAATTCAAGGCACATCCTCCAGATACACATAATCTCTTACATCCTGTAATTCTATTTGCCGTTCGAGCCAATTTTAAGAAAATATCCTCTGTTATTGACTGAATCGCGAGAGCAAGATTTTTGTGTGACTGTTTAATTTCTGATTCGTTATTACGTTTACAAACGCCAAAAAGTTTTTCCCACTTTTTGTCATTAATCATTCTATCAGAATACATGAATGTGAAGTATTCTGTATTCAATTCTATTCCACCATCTTCATGTATATTTACAATGTGTTTTTTTATTATTCGAACAAAACGATTTGTTTCATTAGAATCCTTATCACCATAAGGAGCCAACCCCATTACTTTGTATTCGTCAGAATTAACTTTAAAACCAAGGAAATATGTAAAGGCTGAATATAAAAGTCCAACGGAGTGAGGATAGGTTTGTTGCTGAATCAAAGATATTTCGCCATTGGATGCCTTATATAGAGAAGTTGTTGATTCTTCACCCACTGCATCCAAAACTAATACTGCAGCATTTGTAAATGAAGAAAGATAATAGGCATTGGCAGCATGAGCCAAATGGTGATCAACAAATCGTATTTCAGACTTAACTTTCCCATATGTTTCTTCTATCTTTTCCTTTATAGTTTTACGCATATTCAACCTTTCTTTCAACCAGATGGGCATTGATTGTAAAAAACGGCTAAGGCTATATGGAGCATAAACTATACAATCCTTAATGATTCGTTCGAACTTTTTAAATGGTTTCTCATAGAAGACAATTATATCAATATCTTCGATTGATAAGTTTGCATAACCCAAACAGAACTGAACTGCTTGTATTGGGAATGCATTATCATGTTTTCTCCTGCTGAAACGTTCTTCTAACGCTCCTACAACCACTTGACCATCAACAACCAAGGCGGCAGACGAGTCATGATAATATGCAGTTAGTCCTAATATGGTCATTAAAATCTTAGATAAAAGAAATCTACCGTTGGATTATTCAAAAGTAAAATGTCAATGACAAGGATTATACTTGTAATAGGGACTTCTTTCAAAATGTAGCGTGAAGAATCTTGATGATGGAATATAATGTTCTTTACCACTTTTCTATCTGTAAACACCAATGCTAAAATTGAACATACGAATCCTACTGCAATAGAACAATTAATAGGTTGGTATTCTGTAATTCTTTTTAGGCCATCGGAAAATGCCTGAATATTAGTAACCTCAAACAATTGCCACAACAAACAACATACAAGAAAAACCAACATTCCATATAATCTATTTCCATTAATCTTAAATACATGTTCCATTATAACAAAAGTTGCATGGAGGAAACCCCATAAAATGAAAGGCAATGAAAAATTATGCCACAAAGCGCTAACAAAAAATACAACCAATAAGTTTATTGATAATTGTGGACTTGACAATTTATTGCCGCCTAGTGGAATATAAATGTAGTCTCTTAACCAAGAACCTAATGTGATATTCCATCGTCTCCAGAACTCTCTAAATGACATGCTACAATAAGGAGAATTGAAATTCTCTGATAGTTCGATTCCGAAAATCTTACCAAATGCGATGGCAAAGATGGAGTATGCATAAAAATCAAGAAAGAAAGCAATACCGAATGTTATAATGCAGAATAGTTCATTAACTCCGTAATAAGTATCATTACTCAATGCATATAATCTGTCTGCCAACACATACTTATAGAAACAAGCGAAGATGCTCATTTTTAAAGGAATATATAGGTTTATAAATTTTATATGCCAATCTTTCCTCAACTGCTCCACGAATTCTCCAACCCTATCAATCGGTCCCGCAAAAATCTTTGGGAAGAAAAACATATAACATAATATTTCTAATGTTGTGTAGTCATGCGGTTTGCGATACTGATCTATTATTAGGGATATTGCGGAAAAAGCAAATACTGAGTAACCTAAAGGAAAATATATACCATTAGCATTCTTCAATGTCAAGAATATAGTTGCGAGCATTACAATGTTAATAATTACAACCAATTTGTTTTTTGACTTTGAAAGAACCTTTGATGATAAAGCAACGATAACAGATATGAGTATAAATATCAGGGCATACATCCTAATGAAAAAAAACAAAACTAGCACACTGACAATCAATGTTAATGTCTGAAAGAGTATCTTCATTTTAGTCGGATATGGTAAATTCCATTGTTAATGCCAAATTCTCCTGCAAACCATAGTTCATTATCAGAAACGCCAAAAGCAGGATCCCATTCATTCCCAAGCGTATGGGTTAATTGCTTGATTCCGTGATTTTCAATGTCATAAATGAACAAATCCCAATTCCCATCCTTGTTACCTGCAAAAGCAATATACTTCTCAGATGGCGAAAGTGCTATATCCCAAATGTCATAATTAAGTTTTAAGATGATAGTTTTTTCTTTGGTGGCTATACTGTATCGTTTTATAACGAAATGAGCATTTGAAGTTTCTTTCTGTATGTAATAGATATAATTTCCATCTTTTGAAAAAATTGGCCGCCAACACTCCACCCCATCAGAAAAACTACAATATTGTCGAGTTATAATATTATATATTTCAATATGTGGCGTTGGATTTTTATTTGTCCATGATGGGAAAACTATCATACTTGATGATTTATTTATATTAGGTATGGATCCTTTAGACATTTTTTTATTTATAACTTCTTTGCGTCCACTTTCAAAATCATGTAAAATTATATTGGTATTAAGTGACTCTTGTTCTCCCTCTGTGAATACCAGATATCTCCCATCCGCTGAGATCATTGGATGTACTAACTCACTAACACTTCTCCATAGTTCTTCACGATTAAGATTATTAAGGTTGAATCTGTTAATTGTATAGTGACGTTCAGTTTGAGATTGATAAATCAGTGTACCATCCGCATAAATGGTAGGATAACGTTCATGGTTGTTTCCTTCACTTAAATAATCATATTTATTGCTTATCGAACTAAGTTCGTTTAAAATCTCATCAGCAATAAGTTGATGACCAATCACATTCATATGTTCGTCATGAGCAAAAAAAGGAAACTCTCCTGATTGTCTGAATTTGTCTGTCAAATCAATTAGCTTAATATCTATATCAGAAACTAAGGCCTCACAAAATCTGTTTGGGATATCTAAATCCACCTCATTGGGACTTATGTGATAATTGTACAGGACTTCTTTTAACAATTCTTGTGACACCTGTTCCTTAGATGGAATAAATAGTAGAACTAACGTTCCTCCAATGGATTCAACTTCTTTCTTAAATTCTATAATACATTCTCTAAACGCCTTTTTATCAGTTTCTTTATTAACAGATGTTTCTTTAAAAAAGATATTATTATCTATATTGTCTTCTTTTTCTGGGAAAAAAGGTTCTGTCCAACGCCCCAAAGGCAATTCATCACAATTAGCAATATTGTATTCAAAATACCGATAAAGATCAGACCACTCCATAATGTAGTCTTGTAATGAAGGTTTGTGCTCCTTGACATTCATAAAATCATTAAAAGCACCGACTTGTAGGAAAACGACCTTGGGGGATAATTCTTTTCCTTTATCTTTAAAATAGTTAAGTTCGTCGTATAATCCTGCTCCACTTATACCTGCGTTTACAATGACTTTATCTGGAAAGTTCTTGTAAATCAGCGAACTGAACAATTGATTATATTCAACTTGGGCACCTTGTGTATATGAGTCCCCAATGAATAACCAATCGCATTTTTGTATCTCTACATCTTGCGATGAAAGATTGTCGATTCTATAACCTTGACAATTAGTTTTATAACGACTAATAAATTCTGGATCGTTAAATTCTTGGTCAAGATTTGGTTTGTTGAAATAATATTTTCCTCGTAACTCATACAGATTGGGGATATTCCTGTTTCCATAGACCATTTTAAAGATTATTTCTGCTTGGAATAATATGCTTATTATTGCACATAAGTTAAAAAGCCATACTTTTAATCTGAGAGAATTAATCTTAAAAGAAAGTACACCTACGAGAATAACAATTAGTGGAATAATAAATGCTATGACCATACTCTTAAAGTACAGCCATAACACTATTGGATTCCACAACAACAGAAGAAGTAGAATTAGATTTTTTAGACGCTTGTATTTATTATGGTTCATACCACAAACTATTTACAATGATCTTTCTTGAATCAATTTTTTAAATAGTTTTTTATCTATATGGTTTAGGACATTGGCTCCCCTAAACTCTCCTATGTTGTTCACATTTTTCCATGTAACCAAATAATCCTCTGGAGCCGCATGAGATTTGAACTTATTCCTAGAAAAATCTATCCAACAATAACCATAGGTCTTGTGTTTTGACCATAGGCTCATTCTGCAATGTTCTATGTGAGGTGTAAGAGAAAAAGCATAACTTGCTATATAGTATAATAATGACAACTGACTATTTACTATTTCATTTCTTATTTCTTTTTGTTGTTTACTCTTGATACTCACCTTTCCGCTTGACAATATCGTAGCCTTCTCTGTAGGAACAAAAGGCTCAATACTATCGGGAATTTCTACGTCTATATCGATTGTTTGTAATTGTTGATTATAATCAAAATCCAAACTAATTTCGTATGGAACAGCAAGTTTGTTAATAGCGTCATCAAAACCGTTCTCTATTACAGATGGTTGTCCATTTATGATATCATCATATACAGTACGTTTTGCGTTATATGCTTGACGAAAAGAAAAATCTGCTTTTTCTTTGTTCGCTTTTTCTATATCATTAAATAATTTCAATATTTCGTTCCAGTTTGCAACTCTTTCTTTATATACTTTTTCCTTGTTTTCTGTGACAAATCTTCTTACCTCAGTAGAATTATTTTCATCTTTATAATACCTACTATTTCCTTCTGTTTGAAGCATAGCAACGACTTCGTCTGATTGTGGCTTATTTACAACAAAAGCATTAGGTTGATACTCTTCAATTTGTATTTTATCCCGTTCTTTTTGAAGAAACGTTCTCCCAATTGGTTTAAAAGCCCTTTTCGACATTAAAGAAACAAACTCAGTCCGTGCTTGATAATCAAGAAATAATTCATTTGATACTTTTTGTATGCCAGTTTTATATTGTGGATCACGTTTTGCTCTGTTTTCTATAACATAATCATCCTCCCAACCATTTACGTCCAATGAGTAAATTCCGTCAGGCGAAAGAACTATAGTTGCGGAATTACCATAGTGGCTACGCAAAGAAAAACTGAATTTTTTTCTTTCCACAGTAGGTAACTTAGCTGGTGCTATTATGTATTTTCCCATTATTTTATCGTATTTAATCCTTCGTATGGTTTAATTGATGTCGTGAATAACCCACAACAATTATTTTTCTTTATACATTCATGACAGACGTCTATATAGTCATTCTTCCAATCTGATATACTTTTAGTCGCAAATTCATGAAAACCTTCAGGTAAGAGGCAGAGAGGTATATTATATATACAAACATCATATCGCCACTCATCTAGATATTTAATAGCATCAAGCAAATAACTTATGTATTCTTTAGGTTCAATCCAGATAGTTTTAGAATTCTTGATAGCATATCCTGTGTATTCCATTCCCATATATGCAATCCATGAAACAAATGATAAATTCTTATGAATAAACTCCGCTATTGGTAAGAGGCGCTTATAATTGAGTTTATTCATAACGATTCTAAGTTCTATACAAGCACCTAAAGATGCTAAATTATAAAGTCCTGCAATAGTTTCATTAAAGGCATCTTTCTTACCTGCAATAATATCATGATCTTTGTAAAAATCAGAATGAAGTGGTATTCCAAAGATTATTCGCCCTTCTCCTGCTTCTATCAAACTATATGTAAATTCATAATCTACAAAGTTTCTACCATTACTTAGAATGTGAATTTCAGTATTTGGAAGTTTTTTACGAATTGCCCTAACAAGATCAATCAATTTATCACCTAAGAGAGTTGGTTCACCACCTGTAATACCTATAATTGGAAGTTCTTTTGATGCATTGAGTATGCGACGTATGTTTTCATCGTACAACAATTCTATATCATTTGTATCAACTGGTGGTTGACAACACATAAGACAATGATTATTACATTGTTCTGTGCAAAACAATGTATTATCATTTGATAAAATGTCTAATGGTCTTTGCATCATACCAACCAACTTTTAAATATTGGCATAACCTCATCATGGCGTGTAACTATCATTTCAATAATATATTCTATTATTGCCTTATTCTTTCTACAGAGCCAAGAACTTGGACGATAACCGTATGGATCGCCTTGTGTAGAATAATTACGAACAGGATCTGCACCACAATATGCTCTTATTGGACAATCAGAACAACCTGCAATTGTTTCATTACACCATATTTCCCCAAGATGTCTTGCTTTCGATCCATAAACGAGATCTTCATATCTTTCATCTATGCTTCCTAAACAGAATGTATAATCTTTGTACTCTGCTAACATTCTGGATTCGTCTGAGGCATATACATATCCATCATAATTATAAACTAACACAGAATTTATAATTCCAGCAGGAGATTGCAAATCAACAAATCCAGTACAAAATGGAGTCAGTATCTTTCGGAGAATGATTGCAGCAAACTCTTCTATGAAAAATCTCCCATTTTTGTTTAGCTCAATAATTCTTTCCAATGCTTTCTTATAGAAATCTATAAACTTGTCGGTATATGCATCCCAATCTGAATTTTCTCTAGCTAGGCCATATGGATTTAATGCTCTAAGGAAAATACAGTTGAATCCCAATCTCTCATATTCATCCACAATCTCCGTTGGGTATAATACCCCCTCCTCTGATGCTGTCATCAAAGCAGATACTTGATCGTGTCCCAATTGCTTTCTTGCATACTCTATACCAGCAACAACCTTTTCGTAACTATCCTTTTTGCCACGATTCTTGTTATGTAGCCAATTAGGTCCATCTAATGAAGTTGAGATTAGAACTTGGTATTTCTTACAAATTTCGATTATCTCCTCTGTTAGATTTATGCTATTTGTACAAAGAACATAATTAATTTTCCTTTTTTCTGTTTTGTTAATCTCTTCTGCTTTTTCTATGCCATATTTAATTAATCGTGGTTCTAGTGTTGGTTCACCGCCTTGAAATTCCATGGTAAGGAATTGAGATGGCGATTTAAACATCAATTCTACAGCTTTGTCCATAGTATGAAAACTCATGGTACAATGCTTGCTTCTCTCATCTTGACTTGAAGCATGGCAATAAATACAATTCTGATTGCAACGGAGAGTCAGAACAAAAATATGGAGTGCAGTAAAGTTATCCAAGAATCCTTTTTTTTCCCTAAGACGTGTCGCGTATACATCCATCATAGGTGAAAAATAGTCATTCGTTATAAAGAAATTAGCATGAAGACTTTTTAGTAAATCATCATTTATTTTTTCGTTATTACATAAATGGAACACAGTATCTCTGGGAGCGATAAACATGTCTCCCAATTCATTAACCAAAACTTCTTTATCTGCAATTCTTAAGAAGTTAAAAGGTAACAATTTGTATCGGATATTCTCTTTTATCATTCATCAATTTCGCCAAAGGCTTTTGCATATAGAATAGTTCTTATATCTTTTGTTTCTGCTTCTACTATACATCTTAATTTATAATCATTAAGAGTGTCAAATATTAGTGTTTCATTTACTTTGCCCTCTGTTTTGGAAGAAACTTCAACACTTTCAACATCATCCTTTAGTGACCTAAAAAATGTATATTTATTAGATAACGAATATAATGCTTTTGAAATACATACATCATCGTATATTTTTCTATCAATTTTTATCTTCATAATGCTTTAGATCTTAAGACTTTTATTGTCGTTTCGTCTGCAACTCCTGTAGGGGTTAGGTTGTTATATGCTTGGAAAAGTCGAACAGCAGTTTCTATATCTTTTGTAAACTCCGTCTTACCAGTACTAGTCATTACAATTTTACTTGGATCAGGTGGAAATCCTGCTTTGGTTAGAAGATTAACAAGTTCAGTAACGTCAGTCCCCCTCTTAGGATTACTTTCATAATAACTGAGTTCTCGTATACCTAAACTAACAGTTGTGTTAGAGGAATCCCAAAGTTTTAGTTTTGATAAAGTTTGACTATCTGCAACACCTGTCTGAGGTAAGCCTGCATCTTTTTGGAAATGTTTAACTGCTTTTACAATTGTTGCGTCATATAATGAATACCCAGATTTTTCTGAGATCTTGGATCTATTAATATATAAGGCATTGGCCAAATATCCTGTTAAAGATGTTACATCACTTCCATATATTCCGTTTCGAAGAGTTCTATCACCATATGAGTATTCGCCAGGAGTTTTTATATGTGGTTTGGCTGCAACTGGTTTACTTCTTAATGAACTTCTATAAGAACCAGAAGATGAATAATGGCTAGATCCGCCACCTCTAGATGAGTAATGAGAATAATGTGATCTATGACCACCGCCACCTCCACCGCCACTACTTGATCTGTGAGAATAATGTGATCTATGACCAGCAATATATCTCACTTCGCCGTTTTTTCCTAAACTTGCAACATCTCTATAGATTCTGTTCCAACGGCTTGTATTTAGGTTGGAAACATCATGATCAGATTCAAAATCTAAAGAAAACTTGTTTATTTCTTTTGCCTGAACACTATTGTTCGCTAAAGCTGCTATTGCAGACAGCAATAATGTCCTTATTTTATGTTTTGCTGAATTATTCATCATTTTTATTCTTAAGTAATCGAAGCCAATAATTGTCGGGGGAAACAAATAAAAGGTCATCAATAAGTTTTTTTCCTTCTACTCCAAGTTTTCCATTATTATTGGCTATGATATCTGCAATATTATCGACTTCCTTATCTACAGCATTAATGAGTTCTGCTTTAGTCTTGTCTATCCAAGCCTTACTATCTGGATTCTGTTCAAGAAATTCTTCCGGAATAGAGTTGATCTCCTCTAATACATTTTTATATTTCCCATTTATAATTTGCGATTCTACTTTATCCTGTAAATCTTTGAAAGCTTCTTCGGCTTTATCAATGGCTTCATTCTTGTAGAAAATAGAATTGTAACTACCATCATAATTATTTCCAGCAGACATGAAACTACTTATGGCTTTCCCATAATTACCTGCAGATAAATAATTATCGCCATTGGAAATGACTTGATTATATTTTTCAATAGAATCAGATGACATTTTATAAGAAATGTATTGAGATCCTGTACCCCCAATTACTGATAATGGTAATAATATTTTAAGACAAACTTGTCTAATCTGTTTCCCTTTACTCACCGTATATGGAGCAAGAACCTTCTTTTTTTCATTTTCACACCACTCATTATATGTTTCTCCCATTTCGTTATACATACCAATTATCAACTTTTCTCTTGCTTCTATCTCAACAAGTCTTTCTGGTTTGAAATATGCCGACCTACTAATTATTTTTGAAGAAGGAAGAATTAATGCATTTTTAATAACAGATATGTACATGTTTTTTTCGGTATCAAGAGCCTTAGCAATAAGTGCATTTTTTTGTGTGTGACACCAATTGTCATATAACTCACTTTGTTCTTTGTAAAGTCCTATTATTTCTTTTTCTAAGCTATATATGGTGCTTATTTCCTTATTGTCAAAGCACAAATTCTGGCCACTATCTCCAATTGTAGGTGATTTAAAAGCTTTTTTTATGAAAACGCTATATTCTTTTTTCTTGGAATCAAGCAATTCTTTTGCCGCATTTCTTTTTCGAGTCAAATATATATTGAGCTTTTGTGCTTTTTGTGATTTGCACCAATTGCTTGAATTAGAGATTCCTAGTTGATTTGATATAACCGCAATTTTTCCTTCAACAAGAAAAAGTTTATTTTCTCCAGAGGCAGTATAATATGCTGGTGCATCCCAGATAAGATTTGAAGGTTTTACCAACAAAGAGTCTAACAAATCTACATACTCTTTTTTTAATGCTTCAAGCATCTTAGGCAGTTTTTCTAAAATACTATCTGATTCTGAAACATAGGGATCAAAGCCTTGTGAGTACGGTTCCTCTATTGCGTTAATTTCGCTAAATGCAAATAAGAAAGAATCAAACACATATGTAACAATGTCAGTTTTGAAGTTTGTTTTTTTCTGAAACTCAGTCTTTAACTTATCAAAGTCTTTTGAAACTTGACTATTACTACACAGTACTTCGTAAATTTTTTCACCTATTCCTTGGCTTAATAACTCCTTTAGAACGACTTTCGTTGTTGGATAATCTTCATATGCACCATAATCAGCTAAGATGTTAGCAAGTAGATTTGTTTTGATAACCTCTTTTCCTTGGCTTTCAACAACAGCCTTTATACAAGTATGAAATTTATATTTCATTGCCAAAAACTATCTATATTATATCAATCCTCATCAAATCAAAATTTGTAAATCGGATGTCTAAGAACTCTTAATTTTTTTCTAATTTGCTCAGAAGTTAATACGCTCCCTTCTTCGTTATATTCATACAAACCGATTTCATCAGAATATGGTATATATTCTTCATTTACCAATTCTTTGCTGAATCTATTGTATTTTTCAGAGAGTTCCCTTTTGATAGAGTATTGACGTTCTATGTCAATTTGGACATACCGAGCATCAAGAAGTTCTTTCTCATTATAATGTTTCAAAGGTTCATATTTTGTCTGTTTCTCTTTTAATAGAATAATTTTTTTGTTTACTTCATTAATTTGATTTTGTACATTATCTCGTTGCCATACAATTAAATTGGGTATAATTGAGGATAATACTTCTTCATTATAAATGCAGGCAACAGACATATCATCTCTACTACCGATTTTACTTAATTGGGGTAATGTTTCTTCTATTTCCTTTTGAGCCATATCATTTGACGTATTAACAATAAGTTTCAAAATTTGAATATAGAAGTTTGCTTGATTGGATGATTCACCAAATGAATCATCCAAACCATCTGATGCTAGGAATACGGCCACAGGGAAATCACCATTACCTTCATAACAATAACGAAACTCAGATAATGCATCAGTATCACATATGGATGTTGTTTTATTCAAGAAGCATCGTTCATCCCATGGAATTGGTTCTGTCCATTTACCATCCCCATTAAATGAAAAGCACTTGCCATCTCCGATTTGAAATGCAAACCAATACTGCAGAGTTCTAACATAACACATCAAAGTGCAACCATATGTCTTGTCTATTGAGTGTAGATCGTGTGGTGAGGTTATCTGCTTGAGTTCATCATCTGTAAATGGATTTTCATCTGTATATTTTTCAACAAGAATTCGCCATTCATATATGATGGATTTAAATAATTGATATAGTTGCTCATCCACTCTACTATTTTTTCTGAGATTCTCTTCTTTGCGTTCTGTTGTTAATGCAGAAACTGCAGTGAAAGGTCTGTTTACAAAAATATCAGAATCAACATTATTTACAAAGTCTTTTATTTTTTTATAGACAGTTTCAACTATTGTTCTAGAACCAATGTCGCTTCTAAAATATCTCGCTCCACCATGCCCATCACTTAAAATTGCAATAGAAAAATCTTTTTCAACACTACATATAGCATAGTCCTGACAAACCTTTCCTGTTGCTTTATGGCTTTCTCCTTGACAAAAATGAACTATTTTCTTCATTTAAGGAATATACTTTAATCCCAATCATCGTAATTGTCTGTTGAACTTGCAGGTGTTATTACAGCTTCAGATTGAGCTCCAGCAATATCCTTTGTTGCTTCGGTTACATCCTTGATAACTTGTTCTTGCTTTGTGGTTTCTCCTGCGGTACTACTTTTACTTCCGATCTGTGAAGAAGTGACAGCGACAACACGTATAATTTGTTTTAATGCCTCAATGTTATGAACTGTAAAGACGGCTTCATTTGTTCCTGTGAATTGTGTCAGAACATCCTTATCTGCATCATCACCAATAGCAATGGCTATCTTTATGGCATTCTTAAACCAGTTGTTTGCTTTCAATTTTGAGAGGCCACCATTGAAATCGTCTGTTGGTCCACCATCAGAAAGGAGTATAATAGCAGGTGCGAAGCTCCCACTTGGTGTTTGCATAAAGCCATTACGAGATAATTTCGAATTGAGTTCAAGACATGCTGCTCCCAATGAGGTCAGACCACTGGCGGTTACATCTTGCCAAACAAATTCAGATGCTAGCTTAGGCTCGTCATAAAGCCAATTGCAACCATTTGAAAATTCAAGAGCTGCAACTTTAATTTCTGCATCAGGATTGGATGCTGAGATCTCATCGAGCATTGGAAGTACGTTTTCAACAGCATCATTAACTGCACCAATCTTATTTCCAACCATGCTGCCAGATGTGTCAATCACAAAGAATAGTGTCATTGTTCTGCGTGGGACACTTACCACGTCATCTAAAAGTCCCATATTAGTAATTTTAAATATTTGTTATTTCTCCGCGATAAGGAACCTCACGGATCTTGAATGTTATCTTTAATCCCTCTTTAACAGGCATTATTCCCTGTGGCTCAACAGTTTTTATCTTGCCACTTGGAGTTTCTACAGTCCACTTTTCTGGTGAAATGTTCTTTATTAACAGTATATTATTTACATCCTTAGAAACAATCGCATCAGGTGTATTATCATTATCAATAAAAATCTCTGTTTTATCAGTCAGAGGTAAAGACCTACTATTGATTAGTAATCGTTTAGATATGTCGATGTTACAGCCTCGATTGATACATTTACCAATAGAGCCACTTGTCTCAACGAAGGTCTCTTCTCCACAAGAAGGGCAGACTATCAACTGGTCACGTACTTGAGAGATTATCTTTTCCCAATTCTGCTCAATCATACGTTTCTCTGGATTCTTAAGATACTCTTGACTAAACTCTCGTTCAAATGTTTCGCGAAGGATTGCAGGGAAAATAGGCCAGCGTCTGATTACGTTCTGGTGAATCCCCCTTACTGGTCTATTTGTATTGTTTCTCGGATCGTAAATGAATATTGCTTCACCACCATAGAACCTGCGTTCAAAACTTTCTGTCATACAAGGACACGCAACAACACGTTCTCCTTCAAATGGATGGTTTGCATAGAAAAGCATGAAGAGTATTACGGATAGTGAAAATCTGTCACTTCTTTTGTCTGGTATTCCTCCTGCAACAATTTCGGGTGCCATATAACGTGCCTTACCCATAATACCTGACTTTTCTCCTTGTGGCATTACATTGTCATTATCACAAATAAGGACATCTCCATTTGTTGGATCAATGAAAAAATTTCCGTCGTTGAGATCCTGATAGCTATAGCCACAGCGATGCAGCATCATAAACCCATTGCATATTTTCATTGCAGCAGCTAACATTGCAGTAAAAGAACGAAAACTAACTTTAGCAAGAAGAAAATTCCCAAATTCATAATAGTTATTCGGACGTAATTGCATAACATAGCCAAAGCTTCCGAACTGACGATTAGTAAGATGCTCTGGCCATAAAAATGCATTAGAAGGTGCTCCATTTATAATATTCCTTTCTAGATTTTTATAAAAATTATTATCAGGAGCGTTTAGATACCACTTAAGAGCCTTTCGTTCTCCATTTAAATCAACCAGATATACTATACCTTGACCTCCTCGTCCTAATTCTTTGATTACAGAAACACTTCCTCCATCGGTAAGTGTAACTCTTGTACCTTTAGTTAATTCTGCCATAATACAAATATATTAGAATCCACCTCCTTTGAGGTCTACTTGTTCAACAGATACAACTTCGCCACTAGCTCCACATGATGGGCATGTTACATGTTTCTGTCCATGATAACAAAAAAACTTGCCACATGATGAACATGAAATCATATTTTTTTGACCACAATATGGACATCCAGGAAAATTTGGATCTAAAATGATTCCACCTTTGACATATGTTTGATCATATCCTTCTCTTTTTGCTTTCTCCTTATCAATTTTGAAAGTCCATACAAATTTATACATTTTGGAATTGACCTTGTCTACAGTTATTCCAAAACATTGCTTGCTCTCTTCACATGCAGCCATAACTGCAAATGCTTCATTACTTAGTCCTGCCATATTTTATGAGATTCATGCGTTTTTTATAATTTTCTATAATTCGAGATTTTGCAATATCTATTGGAAGACCTTGAATTTTTACATCACCGACCTTCTCCAATTTCATTATTATAGACATCAACTTTCTATAATCTGATGGCAATTCTATTATATCTGTAGAATTATCTATCAACGAAATCAAGTGATCTACTTCTGCTAATGCTATTTTAACATCAATACTTTCTTCGTCTTTATTATTATCATTTATTTTAGCCGAAGAGTTATTTTCTGATGATGAAGGAACTGTTGGGTTATTATTGTTATGATGTTTTTTTAAAAGATAATAAACGCTCAAAAGTAATCCAACAAATATACTATACAACAGACAAGTGATAAAATTCCCAGTAAACAGTAATGCCAATCCAATCAAAAATATAAATGCAAGACAGCATCCTTTAAAGGGGAATTTTGATGATGTATTAGCATTATGATTATATAAACCACTTGGTATGGTATTCTGTTGATTCTGTTTTTTACCACCAATCTTTTGGCGATAATATAAGCCTGTTCCAGGAATTCCTCCAGAAACATAGGTGCCTCTTTTGCCAAAATTCATTTTTGCACCTCTAGAACCAACAGAAATACTAGGACCGCTCTTGCTCCAATTGATTCTTACGCCTGGTAATATTTTCGTACTTTTTCTCCAATATAACCCCATGATTACCAATCACCAAAATTACATTTTGATTCTACCTCATTTTCTATTTCATCTGGTAGAGATGAAAAAAAATCGATACCAGTAATACGTTCAACTTGATCAATAGTATTTACGTAACTGTCTGTTTTATTATTACAAGGATTGTTTTTATAAATGAAGCCAATAGCTTTAGGAGTTCCATTCATACATAAAACAACCTTGAAAAAGGCCTCCGGTACAGTAACTTTATTCGGACCAATTGTCTTATGTTCTCTTTTGTATAAAATTGGTCCGCAAACAATATAAATATCTCCATATTTGTTCGCCCAATCTCTGCATAAGATTTCTAATTCGTTCCAATCTCCACAATTCAGATTTGAATTCTGAGGGCAAATGTTTGTTAACAAAAAGGATTCCCTCATAGGTTCAAACCCCCATTTGTTATCACCTGCAGGACACATATGGCCACGATCATAGCCCGAATCTTTGTAATCAACAATTTCTGCACGAGGGGCAGGAACTTGCTCATCAACAATAAAATTAGACAAACGCCTTTGTGGTCCAAATGTATGTTCACGTGTTAAATGCCATGAAACCCATTTGGGGATTTTATTTTGTTTGTCGTAATTTGCTGTGTAGGCCTGCCGTCTAAGAATGATGTCGGTTTTTGCATAAGAAGGAACTTCTATACCATCAACTTCTTTAGTTATATTGCTATGAAATGAAAATATTTCATTCGTAGAGTTTTGTGGGGTGTTCTCAGTTTTATCACCACACCAAGAGGATAGGCTTTCTAGAATTAATTTGTCAATTTGCCCTGATTGACAAGTTAACATAAAAAGCGACAATATTGAAAAACAAAGAGTTTTCATAGTGTTCAATTAACAGATTCAAGAAAGGCCGTAGGAATATATGCGGTTGCTATTGTACATAATCCTTCTATCGTAATACCTACACGTTGTTGCCCATGCCATCGTGAAACGCGTCCTTCTATTCCTTTAAAGTCACCTTCTATTACGCGAACAAGTTCACCATTAGCAAAATTAGGAACATTGTGAGGGACTATCATTGTATCTTCAGATTCTGAATTACATATTATTCGTAATTGTTCAATCTGTTTTTCTGGTACTACCAAAGGATATTTTATGATGTTTATTCCATCATGTTTATGAGCATAGTAGAATCTTAGAAAAGGAAGATGTACATTGTCATATGCGAATGTTTTCACTTCTTCCTCTGTTCCTTTGATGAAAAAAATGTTAGGGAATCTACTTACTTTTTTAGATTTCAGGCTTGTACCTTTTTTATAAATAAGGCGTAATGGTAAAAAAGCAGTACCGCCATGTTCAACAACATATTCAAATGCTTTTTGTTCTCGCCCATAAGTAGTGCGCATGGCATACCACTTTTCATCATCAGAATCATTACAATTAGCTTTCTGTGCATAATTGGTGGACGCTCCTTCATTGGTATTTCGGGAGGGGGCAATGTGTAATTCATCGCATTTCGGGACTACTATTCCCATTTTGGTGTTCACATTAGACAATGTGCTCATATTCAAGTCCATTACGTCTTATACTCGGACCTTAATGGGTATATGTTTGATATAAAATAAACATAATATCCTCAATGCAAAGATAGTAAATATTTTCTAAATTTTAAAATATTTAACCATTAATTTGCATAATTGTCGCACATTTTGAGCATTAATTGCATATTTGCAATGTACACATGACAATTTAATGAAGGTTGATATCTCTTGGAGGGGAGAGAACTGAGATTGAGAAAATTGACATAAAAACATCCAAGCAAGATATCCATCCCCCAATATATCAAAAATAAGAAGTGGAATTGTCAAATCATAGCCGAATGACAGTGGGTTAGTTTGTGATTGCAGATAAAGAAAGACTTTACTTTTCAATAATGGCAAGGAATCCGGAAAATTCATCAAGGATAGATTCAACCAGAAAATTTTTTCTTTGTAATATTTTAAAGGATTGTTTTGATGTAGTCGCACTTTAATTCCTTTTTCATTCTCCATCCCCTTTTCTTTCCACCAGAGTTCCCTCAATTGTTCTTTTATGTATATAGTCAGATCTATTGGTTTCAGAACATTTGTCAGTCATTGAGAACATTTGGTCATCTTTGGTGAAGGTAGTCCACTATTGGTGAAGTTGGGGCATCTTTGGTCAGCTTGGTGAAATAGAACATCCTTGGTCAGCTTGGTGAAATAGAACATCCTTGGTCAGCTTGGTGAACTCTCTCCAATGTCAATTAAATCAAAGTATAATCAGAATACAAGGACTAGGAGGAAGTTGAGGAAAACAACCAAACTTGGTTGATTTTTTGAATATTTTGAATACAATACTTAAGGAGTCATCAGAGAACATAACTCTAATGAATAAGTTTATTCATTCGTTAAAAGAAAAAGAGGATGAACAAATTCGTAAACAAGCAGACAATTATCTAAAACATAGGTACTATGAACAAGAACAGTAAAACTCCCAAGGAAACAGAAATACGCGCGATTCATATAAAATGTGGACATGTTAGTTCACCAAGCAATCTTCCTTCCCCACCTAGAAATGGTGAAAGCACTCCCAATGGAACAGAAGAATGCGAGATTTTAAAAGTACATAGACATGTTACTCCAACAAGCATTCTTCCTCCTCCACCTAAAAAGAAATGATGACAACTTATACAGTCATTCACGATGTTATGAACCCATATAATGGATTGGGTGCACTCTTAAAAAACATTTCCCTGCCAAAAGTTCTTTTGGTGGGGATTGTTGTGTCTATTTTGTGATTTTTTATCATATTCTTTTGTAAATTCAAAAGATTTATATATCTTCGCACTAACTTTCTGAAAATGCAACGATAGAGGAAGTACCCCCCAAAACACCTAATCTATCATAATTATTAATTATATGCAAACCAACCATATACAAAAATGAAAACAAGAACTTTATTCCACGGCTCCCCATTCTTGTTTGACAAGTTTGACCTTTCAGGAGCTGGTGAGGGTACTGGTATCAAGTTTGGGTTTGGTGTTTATCTAACAGAGGTTGAGGCATCTGCTGTGCATTACTCACAGCCACGCAACCTTGACTTGATGCCAGAACATTATCTATACACGGTTGAGATACCAGAATTGACGGATGACAACCATATAGTATCAGCATTACCTGTTTCTCCAATTATCATTAAGAGGGTGGAGGAGAAACTTGGTATATCAGTTCCAGACAAGGTAAAAGCCAAAGGGAAAGAGTTCCGTAAATGGATTGGTTTGACAATAACCAGTGCCAAAAAGTCTGGATTCCAAGAGGAAAAAGCAGCATCAAAGCTACTCAATAGCATTGGTGTTCTATACAATGTGTGGCCCACTGCTCAAACCAAGCCTGATGGGGCAAAGAATATTGCAGTGTTTGATGTTTCAAATATTCACATTGTCAAGAGAGAACAAATTGATATAAAGATAGAAAAGAATAAATGGGTTCTTGTAAGTAGAAAAGAAATATAATGAATAAACATAGTGTCTATCCATTCATTAAACGATTCTATCCAGAGTATGATGGCATACAATCATACCCTGCATCTGAATGTGCTGTATTCTGCAAGACAAATGAGGAATGGGGTATATTGAGTAATATGGCTTCAACTCCAATCAACATTGAGGGTGTAGAATTCAAAAGTGCAGAACATATTTTTCAAATGATGAAATTCAATGAAGATGAATATGTTAAGAAAGTCTGGAAAGGAATCACTGCCAATAACAAAAAAAGTCAGAATATAAAGATGACTGCCAAAAGTTATGAGCCAGAGCACAGACGTGCAGATTGGGGCTGTATGATAGTTGATGCCTTGAAGTTTGCGATGCAGAAGAAATATGAACAATGTGAATCATTCCGTAAAGAATTAGAAAGAACCAAAGGATTTTACATTGTAGAGAAGCAAGCCAACCCAAAGAAACCTGCAGATACTTGGAGTGCCAAACAAGAAGATGATATGTGGGCTGGTTCTAACCTCACGGGCAGACTTCTTATGGAACTTCGTGATAATGGTAGTTTGGAATATAAGCTACCAAATGATGCTCTTGACTTTTTAAACTTTCTCAAATAGAAAGAAAATTTGTCATAATTTTTTGTAGTTTCAGAAGAAAAATGTACCTTTGCAGCAGCTTTATGAAAAAGCAAAAGTAGTGTGTTTGCTGGACTCTGAAGGTTGGACACAACTTGGACACGAAACATGGATTCAATTGAGTTGTGTTGTGTGGTTAAAAATGCAAAATATTGATATATAATGCAATACAAAACAGATAGAAACAATATAAGTCATTCAGGATGTTTCCGCTCTGGGTACAAGCTAACAGAAATTGCCCCTTGCAAGTCGATGGATTTGCAAGGGGATTTTTTGTTTTTGGACGGAATGGAAATCCCACTTGCGTGGGGGGCTTGGAAAGGATTCCGCTTGCGCGGAAGTTTGGGAAAGTAAATTAGGAGTAAATTAAATCAGTAAATTAACGTCAGTTCGACGAATTGTTTTGTCGGCTTGCGCCCTGAAAGGGCAAAGTTTGCTCTTAGCCCAGGGCAACGCCCTGTGGTATTGGTTCAATAGATAGACTACGCCCTGAAAGGGCAAAAGCCCTAACATAAAGATGCTTTTGCCCCTACAGG
>JAEEGL016787347.1_pt1 | contig 21577 bp, 20 predicted proteins | sample 9134231 | NCBI WGS metagenome assembly JAEEGL01 (sample SAMN16246548, study PRJNA631951) | gut metagenome | biome: gut microbiome; feature: rumen; material: fiber-attached | host: Bos | place: Iran: Karaj | collected 2018-10
GCTACATATTTTTCATTTGTGAAGTCAGATGTTATATTCTGCTGGCTGTCTATTTCTTCTTTATACTCAGAAGAAGTCAAGTTGATTACTCTTGCAATTCGACTTTTCAGGCCTTCTGCATCACCTGCATGAAAAATATACTTTTCATCAAAACCTAAAACTTCTGGAATCCCACCTCGGTCGCTTCCAATACCAATTGTTCCATTATAAATTGATTCTATCAAAATTCTGCCAAAGGCTTCATCCCATTCCGAAGGGAGGATAACAGCCTTTGCTTTTTTCATATAAGCATAAAGTGCTTCCCTTTCCATCCAGTTAATTATTTCTACATTATTATTTTTTTTGATTTTTTCAACCAGTTCTCCACTTCCAATCAGAAGCAGTCTTATTCCTGACAACCCATTTATCGCATTTACTAATGTGAGAATACCTTTTTCTTTTTTTAGCTCTCCTGCATAAAGAACCATATTTTCTTTCTTTTCAATCATTTCTACGGATGCAGGTATCTTTTCAAAATCAACAGCATTATAAATTACTTCATTAAATCTTTTTCCGCGAATATTGACTTTATTATAACGTTCAAGCATAAACTTTGAAGGTGCTGCAAGTGCAGTAAGATATTCAGCTGCTTTTGCATTCTTTCGAATATAATAGTTATTCAATTTGCCACCTAAAAAATTAAGTTCCAGAAGCATTGGAGAACGGCAGACATGAGAAACAGGAATCTTCAAATCATAAGCAGCTTTCCAAAGATTTACTCTGCCAAGATAAGACATGGGAGAAACTGTATGAACTAAATCAGGTCCTTCCTTTGATATTATTGTTTTATATTTTTTGTACCATTTTGGATTAAAATATAAATCCGGCCATTTTCTTAAAATCTTATTAATGGATGATAAGGGATTTTTGACATTATGATTTTTTGCAGCACTTAAATAGAATTCACTTAAATCTTTTATATATTCTCTTTTTACCTGGACTCCCTCTATAACTTCTTCACAGGTATTTTTTCCAAGGCAATATACAATAACCTCATGTCCTTTTTTTACAAGACCTTCGGTCATCTGCTTTGTTGAGTACTCTCCGCCACCCATTACATCTGGATAATATAATTCTGCAAAAATTAATATCTTCATAAAGTTTTATTCTCTCCAGGACTCTTTTTATTTTTTTCGGCTTATTTCAATCTGCTTAATTTTTGTTCCTTGAGGAGCACTCAACATAAAGTCAACAAATTGCTCTTTTTCCATTGCGACATTTTCAACTTCAATATAATTTGCAGACGGATTCATTTTTGAATTTACAAATTTATTTTCACCAACCTGTATCACAACATAAACATTGGTATTTAGCTCAAATGCTTCATAGTAAATCTTATAATTCCAGATACCTTCAACTGATTTATATGCTGCCTTTAAATTTCCTCCACCCTCGCTCATAAGGATGGCCCCGTCAGCATCAAGTACAGCATTCTCATAAATATAACCTGTTGTATAAGGGAAATCTATAACTTTATCTTTTTCAGCGACAGGTCCAGTTGCATAGTCAAAGCGGCTATTGTCTGAAAGATAAATCTGTAAGCCATCATAATCTCTATAATATTTCATATCTGAAACAAGATATAAAGGTAATGTTTTATAAGCCTCTGGAGAAGCAATAATAGCAGTTTTTCCCAGCTGCATGGCATTATCAAGATAACGTGTAGTTCCTCCAAAGGTTGTTCTGAAGGCAGATTCTGCTGCATCATTTACTACAAGGTAGTTTACTTCTCTGCTGTAAACTCTAAGCTTTCTTCCCAGGTCTTTGCTGTCTTCTCCAACAACTACTGCAGTTTGGACTCTTTCTTTCTCCATTATTTGATTCAGTTCTACAAGTTTATCACACCCAAGAGCAGTACGTGCATAAAACCATTGGGCATCTCCATACAACATGGATGCAAATAATATTCCTATAACTATTATATGAATTGTATTAATCTGAAGCCTATTTATTTTTTCATTTAATGAAAGCTGATCCAGCATTATTGCAAGTAATAAAAAAACAGGCAGCATAGGTATCAAATGATATCTGCTTTCAAAGACCGTAATTCCATATTTAAGGTCAAGAAAACTAAACATGAAAGCATTAACAAGCAAAAGAGAAAAAATATACCCCTGCATATTTGACAGCTCTTTTTTCTTTATGCATTTTGTAAGTGTATATAAAATTGTAAAAAGTAATATGCAGGTGACAATAAAATCTATTGCAGTTCCTATTGCTTCGAATGAAAATAGTTTTACATTTTCATGAACAGTCAGTCCGCCAAAGAGTTCAAATATACCTGCAAAGCTGGAAAGAAGAGCATCAATCCATTTATTCGAAGTAAGAATAAACTTTGTGTCTGCAGTAGAAGAAAAGCCAACAGCTTTTTGCAGAACCATTCCCACTAGTGCTGCAAAAATTGTAGAAAGAGCAAGCAGCATTTTTTTAGAGCGGATTTGTTTGTAATCACCCTTAAAAAAAGCATTCACAAATTCCCAAAGCAGCAAAGGAAATACTGCAGACATCAGTACATAGGCTCCGCTGCTCAAGCCAGTAAGAAAAACAATAAATAGTAAAATAATAATTCTTATTAAACTTTTCTTAAAGGCTTTTCCTTTATCTAAATCCAGCAGCAGGCTGATTATAAGCAATGGCACTAAGGCTCTGAAGGCATAAAAGCCGCCGCCTGTAAAAAGCATGCGCCAGTAACCAAGCATTATCATGCTGTAAGGAATAAAGAATAATAAAAGGCAGAACCTTTTCCATCTTATAGAAATATTAATATTCTTAAGTATGCAGGTAATAACATAGATATACAAAAGCACTACAAGATTATTCGTTATTCCTCTTGCTAAAAAAATGTTTTTCGTAAAATGGTATATGAATGCAGAAAGCAGAGAGGCGCTATCTAAATCCATAGAGGCCTGATAAGAATATTCAGCTGGAAAAATCTTTCCCTGACTTCCCATTTCTATTTCATGAAGGTAGGCACTGGAAGAATCAAAGTCGATGATTGTATCTGCTCGAAAAAGATTCATACAAAAAATAAAAACAAGCTGTACAATAAGAATAATTAATACAGTTTTGTCCAGAAGCTTTTCGATATTTATATTTATTTTTTTCATTTTGATTTCCTGGCTTAAAAACTAAGGATTATGAATAAGATTTCTTATTCTATACATTGCTTTATTATATCTGTTTTTTCCCATAACTTTAATAAGGAATGAATGAATGGTATTTTTTGTTTTTATTTTGATATCTTTTGTATACCAGGAGCCTTTAAAATAATGTATAGAATAAGTATTTTTTGAAATCAATTTATTACCGGTATACCAGTCTCTTGCTGAAAAATAATCATAAGGATAAACACATCCTCCACAAACTTTTTGTATTATTCCCTTATCAATAAGTTTAACTTTCAATGTTGCTTCAAAACCATATTTAAGAATTAAAGGTGCAATTACCTTCTTTTCCCATCCCTTTTTATCTAAGTAATCATTTTTAAGATACCAGTCTAAACATTGTTTAATCCAGGGCAAGCCTTTATCAGCACCAATTACTGCAGCTTCTGGAATTCCTGTGTATTCATAACCAAAGAAAAAATCATTTTCGAGAAAATCATCAAAAGACTTAAATACTTCTACATCAGAATCAAGATAGATTCCTCCATAATTATACAAGGCATAAAACCTTACATAGTCAGAAACATAAGCATAATTCTTTTTTTCATAGGCCTGTCTGGTCCAGTTACAAACGTTTATATCTACTTTAGATAAATCCCATAACATGACAGAATAATCGGGAAGTTTTTCTTTCCAGGAATCCAGACATTTTTGAATTTCAGGGGGAAATGGTTCGCCACTTAGCCAGCACAAGTGCAAAATTTTTGGAATCATCTCTCTCTCCTTTAATCTCTTCCCATTAAATCTCGAGTATAAAGCTTGTCGGATACATCATCCAGAGATTTTGACTTTCTATTTGCAATAATAATATCACATTCCGATTTGAATTTTAATAAGTCCGTCTCAACAGGACAGTCTAAGAAAAGTTCTTCATGCAAAAAAGGTTCATAAATTACAACTTCAATTCTTTCAGATTTTATAAGTTTTAAAATATCTAAAACAGCACTGTCACGAAAATTATCAGAATTACTTTTCATTGCAAGACGATAAATACCCACCCTTTTCGGATTTTTTTTAATAATCATCTGTGCAATATGATTTTTTCGAGTTTTGTTTGATTGAACAATAGCGCTTATAAGATTCTGGGGAACATCATTATAATTTGCAAGCAGCTGCTTTGTGTCTTTTGGAAGACAATAGCCTCCATAACCAAAGGAAGGATTATTATAAAAGTCTCCAATTCTAGGATCCATAGATACACCACGGATAATACTGGAAGTATCAAGACCTTTTAATTCTGCATAGGTATCCAGTTCATTAAAATAACTTACACGCAAAGCAAGATAAGTATTTGCAAATAATTTAACAGCTTCTGCTTCGGAATAGCCCATATAAAGAATCGGAATATCTTTTTTTATTGCCCCATCCTGCAAGAGTTGTGTAAAAGTTTTTGCCGAATCTAAAAGCTTTTCATCTTTTAAATCTGTTCCAACAACAATACGACTTGGATAAAGATTATCATATAAAGCGTTTGACTCACGTAAAAACTCAGGCGAAAAAAGAATTGTTTTATAATTGTATTTGTTTCGAATCCTTTCTGTATAACCAACAGGAACTGTTGATTTAATAACAATTAGTGCCTTTTTGTTTACCTGAAGAACTTCTTTAATAACCTCTTCTACATACTTTGTATCAAAAAAATTTAATTCAGAATCATAATTTGTTGGAGTTGCAATAATAACAATGTCAGAAGCTTTGTAAGCATTTTTTGAATCGGTTGTTGCAACTAAATCAAGATCCCTGTTTGCAAGAAAGTCTTCTATTTCTTTATCCTGTATTGGAGATTTTTTTTGATTTATTAAATCAACTTTCTCCTGAAGCAGGTCTACTGCTAGAACTTTATTATGCTGGGCAAGTAGTATTGCCAGAGAAAGTCCAACATATCCTGTACCCGCAACTGCTATTTTGAAATTTTTCATTTTATACATATAAAAATACTCCCAGCATTATTAATGAAATACCGGCCACCTGTTTGAGGGTAAGTTTTTCATGTAAAAAATTTGTACTTAATATTATTATAAAAAAATAACTGGAGCTTTCTATAACAGGCACAAAAGATACTGGTACATACTTAAATGCAAATAAATCAATTATAACAGCAATAAAAAGAATAAAATAGGCACTAATTACACGGACATTCATATAAGTTTTTATAAAGGAATTATAATTTTTATTGGCAGCTTTTTTTAGCAGTAATTGAGAGATAGAAGAAATAAAAACTGCAAGAAAAAGAAGCATAATTGCAAAACTTTTATTCATTATCTGCCTCTTTTAGTTTTGAATAATTAAGAATAAATATACCGGTAAAAATCAAAAGAACTGCAAAAAACTTTTTTATTGTAAATTGTTCATCAAAAAAAAGTTTGCCCCAGGCCATTCCCCATATTATTATTACTGCCTTATTAGTATAGGCAAAAGAAAGAGGAAAAACTTTTAATATCTGCTGCCAGATTATGGCATACAGGCCAAGAATAACAAAGATAAATATATAAAAAAGAAATTTTCGTTGATTATTTAGAGTAGCAGTTTTACCAAGAACAGAATAAAAACTATAAACAAGAAATCCTATATGCATTAAAATGAATGAGAACTTTTTATTAATCATTTATAACATTATTAACATAGACTTTCTTATCTGTCAAATGGTGTTAAATATAAAAATGGAATTCTTTTTATTTTGAAAAATTCCTAAGGCCTGCAATTCCCCATATGAAAGTATGTAATATACTTTTAAATACATTTTGTTTTAAATAATTTCTGTAAAATTTGTACTGAACTTTTACAAGTTTTTTCTTGTTACCAGTTGTTGAATTTTTTAAAACACGATATTTTGCCAATGCTTTTTGATTGCCATAAGCAGTGCCACTTGCTTTTACTACATCAAGCCAATAGGCATAATCATCTCTGGTAGATTTTAATTCTTCAGGTAAATAGATTTTTCCATTTTTAGAACAATCATAAAGTCCTGTAAGACAGCCTATATAATCTCTTATAAGCATAGTTTTGTAAGTAACAGATGGTTTGCATATTAAAGGAGAAAGGCATTCTTTGGAATTTTCATCTATTCTTTCATAAGAAGAATAAACACATAAAGTATTTTTTTCTTTCATGAAGAAAATTTGTTCAGTTAAAAATTCTGGTTTCCAAAGGTCATCAGCATCAAGAAGAGCTATATATTGTCCCTGAGCTTCTCTAATTCCGTGGTTTCGTGCACTTGCAGAACCACCATTTGGTTGTTGAAGAAATTTAATCCGTGAATCTTTATCTGCATAGGATTTTATGATTTCGGCAGAATTGTCTTTTGAACCATCATCTATAATCAGCATTTCCCAATTCGAATAAGTTTGGGCTAATACCGATTCAATAGTTTGTGCAAGGAATTTACTTCCATTAAAACAAGGGGTAATAATAGAAACTAAATCTGGTATCATTGTTACTATCCTTTTCTATATAAACTTTTTTATAATTGGAATCTTTTTTAAGATAAAAGTTATGATAAAAGAAAAAATAATTGATAATGAAAAGACCAATAACCACATGAGAAACAAATTGATTTTCTGGGGATTCAGCTTCAATATTTTATAGGCAATATTAATGAAAACAGCATGAAAAATATAGATGCCATAAGAGTAGTCTGATAATATAATTTGCCATTTAGTATCAGTGCCATTTTCAAATTTAGATAAGAATAAACTAAAGACACTTACAGAAAATAAGACTCCTAAAAGATTATAAATATCCCAAAAAGGCAAAACTGCATTCTCAAAACAAGTAAATACAAATACACATAAAAAATCATATAAAAGCAATATGCAAATAATGATAGTTGCGGCAATATCAGGTAATCTAAGCTTCTTAGTAGAAAACGCCCAGCCCAGAATAAAATAAGTTATAGCATTTCCTTCAAAAGGTAACTTAAATGCTATTTCTTTCCATCCATAATCTCCCAGAAGTTTTGTTCCAATATCAGAAATAAAAGGAATAATTACATTGAATATCAACAGAATTATGCATAAATACATTCCACAATCATTTTCTATTATTTTCCTTAAACAAGGTGTAATAATATATAAACCAATAATTACATATAAATACCAGAGATGTCCCCAGCTGGATTTTGAAAGCATATTAAAAAAGGATTTGTACAAATAATGAATTGAAAAATCCATATTTACTGCTATAAGTTCCATTAAAGCGAAAATGGTACCTATAATAAGTAATAAAATAAAAAGTCTGATACTTTTATTTAAGCACTTTTTTACTGTAATTTCTTTTTGTGGATTTAAAAACAAAGCTCCCGAAATCATTAAAAAAACAGGTACACCATAAATCCAGAAAATGTTTAATAAAAAAACAGAAAGCTTAAGTTGAAGAGGAGTATATAAATCAGAAAAAGAAGTAACAGGTGGCATAATTGTATGTAAAGCAACTACCCCACACATAGCGAAAATTCTAAGTAAAGTTAAATAATGATATCTTTGCATTAATTAATCAGTTCCTTTGCTAATTGTAAAGCCGCAATTATTGTATCATCCATATCAAAATATTTATACATCCCAAGGCGGCCACCAAATATAACTTTATCCTGTTTGCCGGCAAGTTCTTTGTATTTTTCATATAAAGCGGAATTATGTTCATCAATTACAGCATAATATGGTTCTTTACCTTTTTCCCAATTTTCCGGATATTCGCGGGTAATTACTGTTTTTGGCTGTCTTCCAAATTCAAAATGCTTATGTTCTATAATTCTTGTATAGGGAATTTCTGCTTCAGTATAATTAATTACAGCATTATTCTGAAAATTTTCAATTTCAAGAATTTCTGTTTCAAAACGAAGACTTCGATATTCTAGTTCACCAAATTTATAATCAAAAAATCTATCTATGGTTCCTGTATAAATTATTTTATCTGCCATCGAAAGCCATTTTTCTTTTTCATCAAAAAAGTCTGTATTTAATTGAATCTCACAGCCATCAAACATTTTTTCAATTATCTGAGTATAGCCCCCGATAGGAATTCCCTGGTATCGGTCGTTATAATAATTATTATCAAAGGTCAGGCGTACTGGCAATCTTTTTATTATACTGGCAGGGAGTTCTGTACATTTTTTTCCCCATTGTTTTTCGGTATAGCCTTTTATTATTTTTTCATATACATCGTATCCAACTAAGCTGATTGCCTGTTCTTCTAAGTTTTGAGGAGTTTTCCCATTCATGACTTTACTTTGTTCTGAGATTCTCTTCTTTACATCTTCAGGTGTAACTACATCATCCCAGATTTTTATAAAAGTATTCATATTTAAGGGGAGATTATAAAGCGTCCCCTTATAATTTGCTAATGGACAATTTGTGTAATTGTTGAATTTTGCAAATTGATTTATAAAATCCCAAACTTCGCGACTATCAGTATGAAAAACATGAGCTCCGTATTTTTGTACATTAATTCCTCCAATATCTTTGGTATAAATATTTCCACCAATATGAGAACGTTTTTCAAGTACAAGGCATTTTTTTCCAGACTTTGTTAATAAATGAGCCATTGTGGCTGAAAATAGACCGGCTCCTACAAAAATAAAATCGTAATTCATAAATGATACTTTTCGATATTCAAAGTTGATATCAATTATACAGTAAACTTAAAATTTAATCATTAAAAATACTATGCACTATTTGAAACATTGCATTTAGAATAATTCAATTTTTTATTTATAACTTATTAATAGAAATTGAGAAAAATATATTGTTATGATAAAATATTTCAACTAATTAAGGAAAAATTAATGAAAAAACAAATATACATTATTGGTACAGTTGGTGTTCCTGCTTGTTATGGCGGGTTCGAATCGCTTGTTGAAAATTTGCTTAATTATACTCCGGAAGATGTTGAATATACCGTGTTTTGTTCAGCTAAAACTTATAAAGAACAGCCGGCCGCATATAAGGGTGCAAAATTAATATATATAGATCGAAATGCAAATGGAAAAGATTCAATTCTTTACGACTATGATTCAATGAAAATTGCAGTTCGTGATAATGCAGATATAATGCTTATTCTGGGTGTTTCAGGATGTATTTTCCTACCTCAAATTCGCAGACAGTTTAAAGGCAAAATCATTACAAACATTGATGGTCTTGAATGGAAAAGAGATAAATGGAAGTTTTACGCTAAATGGCTTTTAAAATTCAGTGAAAACCAGGCTGTAAAATATTCGGACATTGTAATTGGTGACAACAAAGGAATTACAGATTATATAGTACAGGAATATTCAAAATTTGTAGCAAATAAACGTGTAGAATTAATTGCTTATGGCGGAGATCAGGTTCAGAAAGTTGATGATGATTCTCTTTATGAAAAATACCCTTTCTGCAAAGAACCTTACGCATGTACGGTTTGCCGCATAGAGCCAGAAAACAATGTTCATATTATTCTGGAAGCATTCAGTAAATTACAGAATGATACAGACGTATTTGTAAATCAACTCGTAATGGTAGGAAACTGGCAAAAATCTGAATACGGAAAAACTATAAAAGAACAGTACTCAAAGTTTTCAAATATTCATTTGTTAGAACCAATTTATGAACCACACGAAATAAACTGGATTCGTTCACATGCCGCCCTTTATGTACACGGACATAGTGCAGGCGGCACAAACCCTAGTTTGGTAGAAGCTATGAATTTTGGATTACCGATTCTGGCATTTGATTGTGTTTATAATAGAGAGACGACAAAAGAGGAGTGCTTTTATTGGAGAGATTTTGCAGATCTTTCAAAAATGCTGAACAACAATTCCGAAAGTTTTAAAGAAATATCTACAAAAATGAGTAACCTTGGGAAAAAACTTTATAGTTGGGAAATTATTGCCAATAAATACAATAGTCTATACTAAACAGATTTCGACCTTATGGTAAAAAATAAACCAATGTTTCTATAGTGCACACAAAGATAATAAAACACTAAATTAGTTTGAAACAAGGAATTATCCCTCAACGAATGAATTTAAAATAAAGTATAATTCCATAGCCATTTTTAGAAAAGATTTAGGGGAAAATAAAAGGTAAGAAAACAAAAGAGAAAGGAATTGTTGTTATAATTCTATATTGAATCAAAATATTTATATTTTGATTCAATATAGAATACTTCATAAATAGCGCGAAATAGATTTTTTATAAAAATTAAGATTCTTTTAATAACTTTTATCATATAAATAAAATTTCCTTTAATATTGCATTAAAGTTTGTTTGAAATATTTCGAGTGTTAAATTATGTAAGTATTCTTGTCTCGCCATATTTCCCATCTTATTTATTTGTGATTTATTCATTATAAAAAACAGAATAGCATTTTTAAACTCTTCAATATTATTGGGGTGTATCTTAATCCCAAATGTTTCTTTTACGATTTCACTTGCTCCACCATTATTCGTTATGATTACAGGTTTTGAAAACATCATGGACTCAATAACTGTAGTTGGAAATGGATCTGCCATTAAACTAGGAATTAATAAAACATCTGCTTTAATATATATATCAGCAATGTTTGTAGAAAAACCACATAGTTGTACAAAATCATTTAATTTATTTTCTTTAATAGCATTTGACAATAAAATCGTATTTTCAGGATTATTTGGAGGAGCACTTCCAAATAATAAAAAAGAACACTTTTTAAGTATTTCGTCATCTATTGTTTTTAAGGTATCCAAAAGAAAAAATTGTCCTTTTTTCTCCATATATCTACCCGGTAAAACAAAAGTTAGTTTTTCATTTTCGTTTATTGTCGTTGTTTGATTTGGTAATAAATCAGGTATACCATTATATAAGACAAAATATTTACTTGAAAACAACAACTTTTGTTTTACATGATGAGACACACAAATAACATTACATGTTTTTAATTTCAATAATATTGAAAATCCAAAGTTTAAGAAATGATTTTCAATTATTTCATGAATATGTATGACATGTTTGTTTGCCCATTTATTATATAAAAACATAATAGTGGCAAGTGTATTACAATAAATTAAATCAAAAGAATTTCTAGAAAATAGTTTATTAAACTTAATTACCCTGAAAGGAAGTGAGAATAATCCTTTGATTCCTATTTTAGAATGTACAATTGGTAAATCATGATTAACAATAATTTTAATATTTGATGATATTTTTTTAATCTCATCAAGTAATATACCATTCTTTGGAACTAAAACTGTAATATCATTTTCTTTCTCTAAAATTTTTAAAATATATAAGAGTATCTTATCTGCTCCATATAGTTCAACGGACGGGTGAATAATAAGAATTTTCATTTTACCTATCCTTTATTCTTTTTGCAGGTATACCTGCATATATTCCATTAGATTCTGTATTTTTTGTTACTACAGCCCCAGCTGCAATAATACAACCTTGTTCAATAATAACCCCATCCAATATTGTTACATTTGCACCGATCCAAACATTATCTTTAATTTCTATTCCCTTATTTGATACCCCTTGTTTCATAATCAATTCATTTTTCTCATTAAAGATATGATTCTCTGCAATCATTGTACAATGAGGGCCAATCATGACATAATTTCCTATTATTATCTTTCCAGAACAACCTATATAAGATGCAGCCCCTATAGAAGAATAATTTCCTATTTTTAACCCCCATCCTAAATTTCCTCCATAGAAACCAGAAGGTCTTATCATAGCATTTTGACATATTGTTACATTATTTCCAATTGTAATACCATTCCTTGAAACCGTTTGAATAAAAGCGCCAGCTTCAATTTTAACGTTTTTCCCAACAATAAAATCTTTTTTTCTTCCCAGGATAGTTACATTCTTTCCTATAGCCACGAAATGTTTGGAAGTGAATTTGTGATGTTTAAAAAAAGCATTTAGTACTTTAACAAATAAATCTTTGAATATAATATAATTATATTTTTTTGAATCATTATATCCTATTTTCATCACTAAATAATTCCTTTATTGTTTTATCAGCTGATTTATAATAGAACTCTGCCCTTTCTTTTCCCTTTACAACTAAGCTTTCATACTTTGCCTGATCAAAAAGGATAGAATCAATTTTATTTTGCAAGTTTGTAGAATTTTTTACTTCAAATAATTCACCATATTTGTTTATATCTAATATTTCACTTGGTCCACATAAACAATTCGAAGAAATTACAGGAACGCCAAGTATAAAAGCTTCAAGAATAGTAATAGGAAAACCTTCTGTATATGAAGATAAAACAAATAATGATGCCTTTTTAATCCATGGATATGGATTTGGTTGATTTCCAGTTAAAATAATATTATTGTTCATAGGTGACTTTTCTTTTCTCTGTTTTAATAAAGGCATGTCTTTTCCATCACCAACAATAACTAATTTATATTCTGTATTTTTTGCTATACTAAATTTTTCATAAGCTTCAATCAGTGTATCAAAATCTTTAGCCCCATAATCAACTCTTGCAACGGTAAGAATAAAGTTATCTGGCATATTTGGAAAACATTCATCAGCTTTATTTATTATTTCATCTTTATTAACAAAATTATAACTAATAAAACTTTTCTCTTCAGGAAACTTTTTTACTATATCTAATAGAATCTCTTTTTGTGTATTACAAATAAAAATAACTTTATCGTAAAAAGGAAATAAATAATAATAAATTTTTCCTAACCTGCTTTGTAATTTCATTATTGGATTACAATTAAACCAATGCCAACATTTATTATTTTTTCTACCAATAAGAAGAAATAATTCACTTAATAAAACCTCATGAAAATCAACGACAGCTTCATAATTGTTATTATGAAGAATTTTTAAATTATGAAAAAATCTATAAAAAACATTTTTGTATTTACAGTCTATTACCATAACATTTTCGGGTAATTGCTCTATTATAGAACTGTCAATGTTACTTCTTAATATATATAAATGAAAAGTTGTAAGGGGACATTTTTTTGCTATATTTATAAATAATTTTTCACAACCACCTGTAATGAAATTATTAAAAACTATTGCAAATTGTTTCATTTCTTTAACCCAAGCCTGAAAAGTGATTGTCGATTAATTTTTTTTGTTAATAAAATTACATTCATTACAAATAAAATACTGATAAAAGTTAGATTAACTTCACCTTTTAATTCAAATAATAAATTCTGTAATAAAAACAATATTATTAAAAATTTGGCATTTCGTTTTGAAAAATAATTGTAAATCGGTAATAGTAAAACAAAAAAACATGAATAATAAATCATACTTCCAAAAAGGCCCCAAAATAATAGAGGTCGCAATATACCTACATCAGTTCCTTTGTAATAATGGCCATTTGGTTCATAGAAACCATCTCCATGAAATAGTGTATCAATAGATGGTTTAAAATACATTGTTTTAAGGCCATTAGATGAAGCAGAAGAAATTTTTCCGGTTTCTACTAAATTAATAAAAGGTTCGAACATCCAATTTGTAGTAGGGTTATTTTTGATTTGTTCGAATAAAAGAAGAAAAATTAATATAACAAAAAAACAAATTACTGAAAGTATAAAAAGAATTTTAACTTTTCTTTTGAAAATTGTTATATAGAGGAAATAAAAGAAAAAAGACATACAACAGGATAAAATTCCAATTCTCCCGTATAAACAGCAACCAAAAAAATTGATTAATCCTCCGAAATAATAAAATCTTTTTTTATTGGGAATATTTGAAAGAGTTAATTTATACATTACGAAAATAAAGGACAAAGAACACTTAAAAGTATGCTCAAATCCGGAAAATCCTTGTAATCCAAATCTTGTATAATATAATAAGCCTTGTGCCATCAAGAATTTAGAGTGTTCATTTTCATTTGTCGAACTATACATATAATCAGAGTATAGAAGTCTGAGAGACGGTATTAATAAAATAATTGAAGAAAAAACATAAATTGAAGTTGCAATTATAAAGCAATCAAAAAATTCATCAATTGTTTTACAGAATAAACAAATCGTACATAGAATTAAAAATTTAAGGAAATAGTCAAATAAGTTTAAGAAAAAAGAATTATCTTTTGTACCATATATTTCTGGAATTATAATTGTTAGAAAAATCAGAAAGGCAAACAAACCAAGAAAGAATAAAAATACATTGCATGTGTTTATATTCATCTTTTGTTTGTACAATTTATATAGGATAGTAATTAAAGATATCCCTATTATTAAGTAGTATAGTCCTTTTTGAATGCTATGAAGTGGCATTAGAGTAAATGGAAAGATTAAATACGTAATCCATAGTATTTTATAATCTTTAATCATTAACATTTACTCTCCAGTAATATGATTCTACATGAGTAGTTTCTCGTTCATTTTCAGGTGGTGGGATTATGTAATTTGAACCATATATACTGGTTAATACACCATCCCATCCTTGAGGAATATAAAATTCTTCTCCTTCAAAAGAATGCAATATCTGTTTTTTAAAACATTCTTTTAAACAAATTTCCATTTTATGTTTAGTAATTACTGAAACGCAACCAGCATATTTTGCTTTTTCTGAATTAAATATTTTTGCATTTTTGTTTATCATATAACATATTCTACTAGGCGGACATATTCTGGAAAAAAGTTTCTTTATAAAAGTTGTTAAAGTCATTTCTTTATAGTAAACACCAAACAATGCAATTCCATACAAACTCATTAAAAAATCTTGGATCTTAAAAAATAAACTTCTTATAATTTTATTATTAGGATAATCATCTATAGGAAAAATATCTATTGCGACACCATAATTTAATTTAAATTTTTCGTATATAACGCCTTCTGTTTTATTATCCGATATTTTTATAAATGGGAGCGGATAAACACCTTTAGTCTCAAATGATATTAATGATAAATCGTTTGATGAAAAAATTGTTTTAAATTTTTCATAATCATTACGTAACATGCAAATATCAATATCATCATCCCATGGAATAAAACCATCATGACGAATACATCCTAATAGAGTACCACAATCAAGAAAATATTTTATATTGTTAGTATTACAAAAAGAACTTATTTGTTGTAATATTTCCAATGAAAGTCTCTTTTTTTCTTCAATACTTATTTCATGCATTTTTAGTTTTCCTCAAGCATATAGAAAGTTTTATGAATATAATTCCTCTTCTGAAAAATTCATAAGAGCTTTACACAATGGGATATCCTCTTTACGAGTAATTTTTATATTATTTGTAAAGCCTTTTGAAAAGAAAACAGTTTGTCCATAATATACTAAAACCAAATCTGCATAAATAAAATCATGGATATGATCTTTTTCTGCTTTTTCATAAAGTCCTAAGATTTGTTCATATTTATATGCCTGTGGAGTCTGAATCCGCATTATAGAATTCCTATCAAGTTGTTTATCGCCTGATTTTCCGTCATCTGTAAATAATACAGTCTCATAGCATGGTATAACTAATGAAGCATTTCCCTTTTCTGTTGCTACATCTAGCATATTATTTATTGCAGCTTGTGGTAAAATTGGTCTAGCGGCATCATGAATAACAACAAAATCATCTTTTTTAAGTTTGTCTTTTAAGAAAAACAATCCATTTCTTGTAGAATCATGAGCTGTCTGTCCACCTTCGATAACCCATTTTACTTTATATAGATTGTATTCTTCAACAATCTGTTCCATTTGGGATATCCAGTCTTTTACACAAACAATAACAATGTCATTTATTCTATCATTTTTTTGAAAGTTCATAATTGTATGAACAATAACAGGTTTATCATTTAATGATAGAAACTGCTTAGGCATTGGAGCACCCATTCGGTTACCAACTCCACCAGCCAATATAATAACATTAGTTTTCACCTTCTATCTCCAATAAAGCCTTTATAAACATCTCCATGTATTTCTTTCCCCAGATTGTTACTCGGATAAATCCTTTGGAATCACCTTTTCCACATAAAATGAGGATATTTTTCTTCTTTAATTTCTCAGTTATTTCTTCAGGTGTTAATTTTCTAGGCCGGATACAGATGAAACAACCATTTGTATTCAAGAATGAATAACCATTTTTCTCCAACTGAGAAACGAGGTATGATTTTCCTTCTTCAAATTTTTCTTTCAATTCTTTATGTAATCTGTCAAAATTGTTTATGATTTCTTCTCCAAACAAAAGAGCGATACTATTAACTGTGTAATGAGGCTTATAGTTATTGATATATTTTATCAACGATGCATTTGAAATAATTGCTCCCATTCTTAAGCTCGGAATAGAAAGCATTTTTGAAAAAGTTCTAAGAAGAATTACATTATCATATTTCTTTATTAATTCAAGAGAAGTTTTGTCATAGAAATAATAATATGCTTCATCAATAATTACTAATGCATTATTTGTCTGTGCCTTTTCTACAACCTTGATTATATCTTTTTCAGAATATACATTTCCTATAGGCATATTTGGATTTACAAGAACCACAATACCTGTTTTTTCATCAATTTTTTCAAGAATTCGCTCAGCATTAAATGAATAATCAGCCTCATAATTTACAAGAATGGTATTCATCTCCTCCATATCTGCATAGGCCTTATACATTCCAAATGTTGGAGTCACACAAATAAGATTTTTCCCTTTTTCACCAAAAACCTTAAAGACATAACCCATTCCAACAACACTACCATCACACATGCTAATATTATTCGATGAGATTCCAAGAAAACCTGCAAATTTCTCTGTAAAACTATCTTCCTCTGGGTATATGGAAAGATATTCAGGTGTCATTCTTGAAACAACTTTCTGATAAAGCCATTCAGGAACTCCATCTGGATTTTCATTCTGATCAAGACGGATAAATTTTCCTCGTCCTTCTGGTTGAGGGATTCTTTCAATATCTCTCAATGTTGGTTTTACATAATACATAGGAACTCCCATATAAAGTCAACGAAAATGTTAACTATCTAAGATATTTAATTACAAACAAAGCATGATTCACAAGATTCAAGGGATTGAATTTCCCTATCATCTATTTAGCATCACAATTTTGTATTTCTGTGGACAAAGCCCACTCTATTTCTGAAATTATATTATATGATAAAAGATTTTTTAAGTTTGTTAGTGAACACAAGATTACTATATAGATAATAAAACATCAAGAACTTTATAACAACCTTCTTTTCTTTTAAAAGTGAGCTCATCTTTAAGCCCCAACCTTAATAAAAAATTCATGAATTTTATTAGACCAAATTTTCCGTTGTTATTTTACCTTTTTATCTTTTAATATTAGAAATATCTTATATAAAAATATATTACTTATAATTTGTTTTTTAATTTTTATTATCTTATTTGGATAACGGAAATCTTTATATAATTTTATAAAATCGTTTCTTTGTTTATTTTTCCATGCAATATCCAAATCTTCACCAATTTTATATTGCTCGAGCAGTTCATAATCGTTATATTTTCTAGCAAAAAACTCTCTAATATCAAAAGAACTTTGTTTAAAAGATTTTATTTTAGATTCATCCTCCGAATGACTGGCAGATTCTTTTAATACCCTATAAACACTTGTTATCTTTGGTATCATTAGTATATTTGAATTTTTAATAAACCAAAGACATAAAGGCAAATCTCCCATCTTCCATTTTTTAATTTCATCAGTAGGTAATTCTTCCAAATACTTAAAGTATAAAGATGTTTTTAAACAAGCAGTTAGTGTTGGAATGCAATTACCATTTACAAAAACATCAGCGTACGAAATAAAAGGTCGTCCTATTTTATTGTGAGCCAGACGCTTTTTATCTTGAAAATAAACTTTGGCATATGTATAAACCAAACCTATTTGATTATTCTTCTCTAGATAATCTACCTGCATTTGCAATTTATTTTCATCAATCCAATAATCATCACCTTCACAAAATGCTATATATTTTCCTTTAATAGATGCATCAATTTTTTTATGATGAGACCCATTTTTTTTGGAATATTGATTCTCTATTTCATAAATTGGTTTAACAATTTTAGGAAACTTAGTTTCATACTCTTTGATTATTTCAGCAGTTTTATCAGTAGAAGCATCATCATGTACCAGAATTTCAAATGGGAAATTTGTTTTCTGCATAATAAATCCGTCTAAAGCATTTGATATATAATTTTCATGATTATATGTCATACACTTTACAGAAACTAAAGGAGAATCACTATTATCAACTCCCCAATTCTTCATAATTTCTTCTTGAGAAATATTAATCATTTATTATCCTTATTTATTAATTTAAAAATTTTATCGTGCTATAATGAGGTATTCTATCCTTTTCTTTTGGTAAACTCATAAAATCCCCGTAGAAATGCGTCAATATTGCCTCTGGATTTTTTGGACCCAAAAAAGAATAATCTCCAAATTTGTATTTTTTTAACGGAAACACATCCTCACACTTCATATAACGTTCTTTTACAGCCATTGCTAAAATATCTATGTTAGAATCAATGGTATTTTTTTCCTCAACATCAATTTGCTCATAAATCTTTTCTAGCCTCGCTAAGAAATCAAGCTCAGAAATAAAATTATGTTTAAGTTTTCTTTCAAGATAAGCTTTGGCTTCTTTCTTTCTATAATCACACAATTCTGACATTTTCATTCTTTTACAGCGATATAAATCAACACTTAAACCATGATGAGAATAAGAATTATCCTGTGGGAATTGTTCACAAAAAACTTCAGTATTTAAATCTTTTACATGTGCCCATCCATGAAAAAATAATGGTTCAGATTTATTATCTTCAACAAATAAATCATGTGGTAATTCCTTTCGTAATATTTCTATTGCAGAATCATAAATATCGTCAAACAAGAAAAAATCAAAATCATCATCCCAAGGGATGAACCCATTATGTCTGACAGCTCCAAGTAAAGTTCCAAAAGTAATCATATAAGGAATATCATACTTTTCTAAAATCCCAGCTATAATTATCCCCATTTCTGAAAGACGTTTTTGAACTTTCGTAATAGTTTTTTCTTCTATATTTAGAATCATATATTGTTTTGTTTTATTTTGATGCTCTTCTTTAGATTTTTCAAAACCCAGTTTATTATAAAAATGCAAAGCCTTTGAATTACATAAATCTACAGTAAGTTGAATATCCTTAAATCCATGTTCTTGTGAATATTTAACAAAACTATTAATTAGTAATTCTCCGCCATGAATATTTTGATATTTTTTAGAAATAAGTATCAGTTGAAGAAATGCTCTTTTTAGTTTTAAATCATTAATATAACCACCAATAAAACCTACCATTTTATTATCTTTTTCAATATACCAACATTCACCTAGTGTATTAAGTTTTGATGAGTATTGTAAAATATCAATTTTTTGAGAATATGGATCAGGAAGAAGATATTCATTTTCTTTTATAAACTCTGCAATCATTTTTACAGACTGCTCAGATTTTTCCATTTTATGAATTACAAAAGATTTTTCTATCATAAAACCTCTATCATATCTAACCCAAAAACAGGGATACCACAATTATTAGCAATATCTCTTCGTTCTGCAAAGGAGTCATCAATGAAAATGGAATTTTTATTATTTATATATTTGAATTTGCAATCATCAGGATTTATATGAATAACTCTATCAAATAAATTTTGAATACGAAGTTGTTCAAGAAGAATGTCTAGTTTACCAAGTTTTTCATCATCATGTTTTGAAAGGAGTGTTATTTTTATTCCTTCATTAATGCATTTATATAGGAAAGACACTAATGTTGTATTTATATATTTTTTCTCAAGATAGATACAATCATCAAAATCTACAAAAACTTCATTATAACAAATATTGATTTTGTATTTATTATCAAGAGCCCTATCCATTTCAACATCATAATTATTCTCTATAACAGAAACCGGTATATCAAAACTATTATATAAACTCATTAATGCAAAATTAATACCTTTTGCTCTAAATAAGGAAGAACTTCCCCCAAAACGACTAGCTACTTCAAGAAGAGTAAGAACTCCATTTTCATCACGCTTTACTTGGAAAAACCATGCTCCATTAAATTTGATTTGATTATTTATCTTTTGTGCAAATTTCTTAAATTCTCCATTATCAATAACCGGTTTGGTATTTACGCTAATACCATTCATAACACGACATCGTTCTCTAGGTTTTACAACAATCAGGTTTCCATTAAAATCAGTAAAACAATCTACGGTATACTCTTTTCCTGATAGATATTCACATATTATTGACATAGGATTTGCATCAATATGTATTTTTAATTCTTCCACATTATTAATTCTTTTTGCACCACGAGAGCCATAACCTATATCTGGTTTTACAAAGACCGGGAATTTCTTAATATCAAAATTATTATATATTTCTGGAATTTTTATAATCCCTTTAAGAGTTTCATAGGTCTTGCTTTTAGAAAGACAGATTTGTGTAGTTTCTGAACATGAAGAAATTACTTTACAACCTAGATAAGATTCATTAGTTTTAAGAATTTCGATAACGGAATCCATTGCCGGATAAATCGCATCTATTCTTCTTTCATCTACTATTTTTTTTATTTCAGATAAAAAGTTGGGTTCTGTGATAAATGGAATATTATCTATATAATCTTGATATACAAATTTCCCGTGATCATCAACAGAACTTGCACCTATTAAAGCAAAATGAACACAATCCTTTACCGATCTATAAACCTCTAAGGCAATTTCAGAGCCACATGGAAAAACTAAAATATTTTTTTTCATTTTTGGCAAACCACTTTTAGAATTCTTTCAATTTCTTTATCTGTTAAATCTGCATACATAGGTAAGCAAAGAACTTGTTCTGCAAGTCTTGTTGCAATTGGTAAATTTTCAGGGTCTGAAGATTCGAGTCCACGATATACAGGAAAATTTGAAATAAGCGGATAAAAATATCTTCTTCCCAAAATATTATTTTCCTTTAATTTCTCATACAAAGCATCCCGACTCATTCCATAATCTTTTTCTGTAATAAAGATTGGAAAATATGAATAATTATGTTTTACACCTTCTATATCATTTAAGAATCTAATGCCAGAAACATTTTTAAGAGTTACCCTATACAATTCTGCAACATGTTTACGTTTTGCAATAGCTTCATCAACTTGTTGTAAATTCAGGAGCCCATAAGCTGCTCTTATTTCATCCATTTTACTGTTTATACCAGGAGCAACAACTGTTGTTTCACCTGCAAAACCAAAGTTTTTAAGATAATCAATTCTCTTTTTTGTTGCTTCATCATGACAAACTAACGCCCCACCTTCAATAGTGTTATACACTTTAGTTGCGTGAAAACTAAGGGTACTCATATCCCCTTCTTCAAGAATTGATTTACCGTTTACAGTTACACCAAAAGCATGCGCTGCATCATAAATAACTTTAAGTCCATAAATATCAGC